>Ga0315295_10000674_pt1 | contig 29686 bp, 21 predicted proteins | sample YL17G14_0_MG_FD_204453 | JGI IMG/M metagenome (GOLD analysis project Ga0315295, IMG submission 204453) | Sediment microbial communities from Yellowstone Lake, YNP, Wyoming, USA - YL17G14_0 | ecosystem: Environmental > Aquatic > Freshwater > Lake > Sediment | place: USA: Wyoming | collected... | reverse complement strand
TCAAAGCGGCCGTTCGCGGGCATGGGGGGCAGGTCCCAGATGATCCGTTCTCCATCACCTTTCACGGTCCAACCGCCGCCACTCACGAACTGACCGCCCGTCTGTCGCCCAACGGTCGAGCCATTCAACGGGTCGGACAACACGACCCCTTCCCTGGGCCGCATCAGCCGGATATCGCTAAAAGCCGTCGTCGAGTCGGCCTTGGCGTAGAGCCCAAACTGGCCGGCCGCTGCATACGTCCCGTCCACGAGGCTCAGCAAACGCGCCCGGTCGAATTCCACGCGGATGAGCGATCCGACGTGCTTGATGGACACTTCGTGCCACAACGCCGGATCGGCTTCGAGCTTGGCGCTGCCGAGCTGCTTTCTTTTCCCCTCGACCACGGCATAGACCCGGAAGTTCTTTTCGCGATGGTTCCATCGGGCCAGATAGTAGTTGTTCGGATCCCGCGCCCGCCACACCAGGCCGCCACCCGGGTCTTCGGCCCCGCCGAGCACTTTCAGGTCGGCCTGCAAAGTGAGGTCTTTGGCCTGAAGCCCATCGGCCAGCAGCAGGTTGAAGACGTTGCCGGTGTTCTTGCTTTCGATCAAGGCGACTGCCTTCGTGCCCTTCCCGGTGTTGTCCTTCTCCTCGATGATCTGCCATTTGACGGGCGTGCCCGGATTGGTCTGCGCCACCGTCCAGCCTTTCGGCAGCGGTCCCGCTTGATCCGGGGCGAAACCCCAGCGGGCGTCGTAGGCCCGGAGCGCGCGATACTTTTGCTCGACGGCGAAATCGAGCGGGGCCGGCGTCATCACGACATTCTTCTGCGGGGGCAATACAACGATCTTGTGCACCGCTGCTCCGGCGGAGGACGCCGCGACATGCGCATCGCCCGGTGCGGCCTTCTTCACCGGATTCTCCAGGAGATATCTGACATCCGACGCCCCGCCCTTTTCGCTGCCGCCGTCGAGCCCGCCCGTGATCAGCCAGAAAATCATGCCGGTATCTGAAATGTCGAACAGCGTCTTGTAATTTCTGCGGTATAGCCACTGCGCGTTTGGATTCGAGGAGGTCTTCAACCACGACCACTTCTTCGTATGGACATTGAAGCCATCGTAGTCATCGCGCCCCGATTTGTTCTGGTCGGCGATGTGATGCAGGGTCGCGCCGAGCTTACCCAAGTCCTCCCATTGGTGCGTCATCTCCGGCGTGTCGCCGTGTTTGTCATTCCACTCGCTATGCGAGATGCAATGGATGAACGGACGCTTCGCCGGATCGACCGCGTTGATCATCCGCCACGGGACTTCCATCGGGCCGGCGCAGATGAACCAGAGGGGATCGGCGGCGCTGGACTGGTTGCCCTCGCGGCGGAAATTTCCGATGGCCTCCGCCAGCTGGCTCTGGTCATTGAAGAACCTCGCCTTGTCCAAGTTGAACCGGCCCGCGCCACCCAACGCGCTCTCGATCATCTGGCCCTCGTTCTTCACGCCGTTATCTCCCACGTGCGAGGCGAAGTCGTAATGCACCAGCTTCCGGTTCAGTCCGACGGCGTCGATGATGGCCAGCGTCATGGCGGTCGCGCCCCAATCATCCTCATCGTGCTGGTTGCCGTCGGAGCTGATCGCGATCCGGCCCGCGGGCAGCTTGAGCGGGAAAGATTTTGCCACCGCCGGCGTCGTGGCCACGGGGTCGGCCGGCCGATACCAAGGCATCAGATTCGCATTCAAACGCATGTCGTCAAAGTGCGCCGAGGTATACCCCACTCCGCAGACGCCCACCGCTCCGGCGCCCGGAAACGTCGGGTCCTCGACGACGATCAGGTTCTCCTCGTCGAATTCGACCATGATCCGGTCGTCGACGTGTTTGATTTCGAACTGATGCCAGGTCGCCGGGTCCGCCGCTACCTTCGCCGTGGCGATGGTCGTGCGTTGGCCGTCTCGGACCACCTGGACCGAAACCTGATTCTGCGCGGCACTCCATTCCGCCAAGTAGAAATTCTTTTCGTCCTGCGCCCGCCAGACAATGCCGGTGCGGCGCTCTCCACCGGCGCCGACCAGCTGCACGTCCACTTTCAACGCCCAGAAATCCTGCGCCTTCGTGCCTTCGGCCAGCAGAAGATTCATCGCATCAGCGCCGTCTTTTGGCGCCATCAACGACGCCTTTTTGCCCGCCGCCGGGTTGGCGAGGTTTCCTTCCACGATGGTCCAAGTCGCCGGCGCGCCCGGCCCCGTCTGCGCCGCCCGCCACCCCGCCGGCAATTGCCCCATTTTGTCGTCATCGAACTTCCACCGCGCGGTGTAGGTCATCCGCTCGCGGCGGTCGAGGTCGACCCGTGGTCGGACGCCGGCCGGTGCCGGGCTCGTTTGTCCCCACGCCTGCGGTTCGCCAGCACCAACCAGTGCGACAAGCGCCAGCAGGGGCCACCCGATTCTGAAGTTTCTGTCATTCCGCTCAGGTCCGGGAGCAGACGGGGTGCCGGCGGCACAAGCGATATTGGAGGCAGTGGTTTTCATGAGGCCGCAATATACCGGAGCGCTGATGACGCTTTGATGACGCACTCCTCGTCTGGGGCATCCGGTCAACCCTTGGGACACAGAGTCAATCCAACCCGCAGTAAGTGAAATTCCGGAAGATCGCCTGGCCGTTGCCTTGCGCGTAGAGCACGGGCGTGAGACTGCCCGTGCGGAAACTGCGTTTCAGTTTCTGCCAGGTTACACCGTCCGCGCTGACGTAGATGATGATGTCGTTCGCCAGAGTGCGGACCTTGATCCAGGCCCGGGGCGATTTCCACTCGGGCAGATCCCCGGCGCGCACCGGTTGCACCGTGCCGCCGTTATACATGACGAAGCCGTTTTTCCCGAGCCCGATGCCGCAGTTGCCGATGAGCAGGCCGCCCTCGGCGCCCTCGGCATACTCCACCAAAACCGTGACCTCGAACGAGTGGTTGGCCGGCGCGCAGGTGAGGCGGGCGACCTTGGCGAGGGAATCACCCTGCGCGTCGACCACCAGCCGGCCGCCGCCGGATTGGAAGTTCTTCAGGGTATCATGGCTCGCCGCCCATTTGACATCCAGCGACCCGGCACTGAAATCGTCGGAGATCGGCATGCCGTGCCCGACGTTCTCGCCGCCGGCCGGTTTCGCCAGCAGATCGGTGGGCGCCACGCCCGCCTTGATGATCGGCCAGCCATCTTCCGTCCAGATCACGGGCAGCATCAGGGTCTGCCGTCCGAGTGCCGCCCGGCTGTTCTCGATGGCGTGATAGATCGCCCACCAGGAACCGTCCGGGGTGTCGATGAGCGTGGCGTGCCCCTGCGACCACCACTTTTCGTTCACGCTGAATGTGCGGATCAGCGGGTTGGAGGGAGAGTCCTCCCACGGACCCGTGGGCGACTTGGATCGCGCGACTACCGCCATGTGACTCGTCGAGGGGCCGTGCGTGCCGCCCATGGCGGAGACGAGGTAATACCAGCCTTGACGGAAAAACAGTTTCGGCGCCTCCAGGCACGGACACTCCACCACCCACTCGTCGGGATAACGCCAGCCGTCATAAACTTTCCTGAGTTCCCCCTTGGTCGCGAGCCCGTCGTCGGTCAATTCCACGACCTGCCCCTTTTCCAGGTAGAGATAGCGGCGGCCATCCTGGGCCGTGAGGTGTCCCGGATCGATCAACCCGGGAATCTTGAGGTCGACCGGACCTGCCCACGGCCCCTGCGGGTCCTTGGCGTGATAGACGAAGTTCGCAAAGCTGCGCGGCGAATTCGGGGCATACACGGTTTGCGTCACGTAGATGTAGAACCGCCCATGCGTGTAGACGAGGTCGGGCGCCCAGGGGCTGCCCAGCGCGCCCACCGGGATGACACCCAGGGGCCGCCAGTTCACCAAATCCCGCGAGTGCCACATCAGGAATCCGTAAGTGCGACCGCCACTGTGGATCATGTAATAGTCCGCCCCGACCCGCACGACCGCGGGATCGCCATAGTTGCCGGGGAGAATCGGATTCCGATACCAGCCGTTGCCCTGGTCGGGCTGCCACTGGCGTTCGGCGCGCACCTGCGCGGGCCGGTCGGGGGCGGACAGGAGGGGCAGGGCGGCGGACAGCCCGAGAATCACGGCGAGGGTTGTTTTCATGGAAAGGGTCGGCCACGGGAACGCCCGGGCGCTGGCCGCCCGGGGCCGGGGAATCGAGGACCGGCGAACGGGCGGCGAGCCCAGGGCCGGATTTGCCGGCAGGTTCAATCCGGGCTTCCCCTGCTCGTGCCGAAGATTTTCACCATGTCGCGTTCCTCAACCGGCAGCACCTGGGCCCGCTGCGCCCACGCCTCCCAACGGCGGGCGAGGTCGCGGGCGAGCGCCGTCCGGGCGGCGGCGAGGTCGTGCTGTTCTGTGCGGTCGGTCGCCAGGTCGTAGAGTTCCCACGTGCCCCGCCATTCATACCGCACGAGTTTCCAGTCGTCGACGCGCACGGCCGCGTTGCCCTCGTGCTCCCAGAACAGCGCGTCGCGCCGGAGGGGCCGGTCGGCGAACGCCGGCACGAGGCTGCGGCCTTCGGGCGGAAGAATGGGGTGCCCGGCGAATTGCTCCGGGTAGGTGGCGGCGCCCACGTCCACCACCGTCGCCATGAGGTCGATGAGGTGCCCCGGCTGGCGGCGGAACTCGCCCCTCGCTGCGATCCCCGCCGGCCAATGGACGATCAACGGGGTGGCGATGCCGCCTTCGTGGGAAAAATGTTTGTAGCGCCGGAACGGAGTATTCTGGAGCATTGCCCAGGATTCGCCGCAATGCACCGTGGAGTCCGCCGAGCCCGGCGGATTGCCGGACAAGACGCCCGCGGGTCCCTTTTCCAGATTCCCGCCGTTGTCGCTCAGGAACAGGATCAGCGTGTCGTCGAGCACGCCGCGCTGCGTCAGGCCCTCCACCAGCCGGCCGACGGATTCATCCATGCGATACACGCAGGCGGCGTAAATCGCCATGATGTGGTCGAAGCGGTCCTTCTCCGCGGCGCCTAGGCTGTCCCAGGCCTTGATGGAGTCCGGTCGCGGCGGCAACACGGCGGAAGGCGCGATGAGGCCCAGCGCGCGCTGCCGCTGGTAGCGGTCCGCCCGCAACCGGTCCCAGCCCGTCAGATATTTGCCCCGGAATTTCGCGATGGCCTCCGCCGGCGCCTGCAACGGAAAATGCGGCGCATTGTGCGCGAGGTAGAGGAAGAACGGCTTGTGTGCGGCCCGCGCTTCGTCGATGAACCGCAGGCCGTAGTCGGTCCACAAATCGGTGGAATACCAGTCCGCCGGGAATTGGCCGGACAGCGGATCGGCGGGCTCGCCGTTGAGGAAGAGTTTCATGCCCTTGGAGCGGGCAAAATACCCGCCGCCGGTAAGCGTAAGGGAACGCTCGAAACCCCGCTTCCAGGGGACGACCCCGTGCTCTTGCCCGAGGTGCCATTTGCCGGTCATCGCGGTGAAATAGCCCGCGTCGCGCAGCACCTCGGCGATGGTGACGCAGCGGTCGTTGAGGTGGCCGGCATAGCCGGGGAGCGGCTGGCCGTCCGGCCCCGGACGCGGCCGGGTCATGCCGCCCACGCCAGCCTGATGCGGATAGAGGCCGGTGAGCAGCGCGGCGCGGGACGGACAGCAGCGCGCGCCATTATAGAACTGAGTGAAGCGCAGACCCCGGGCGGCCAGCCGGTCAAGGTTCGGCGTGGGAATCTCGCCGCCGTAGCATCCGATGTCGGAGAATCCCATGTCGTCGGCGAGGATGACGATAATGTTGGGGCGTGGCTCCGCTTGGGCGCTAGCGGCGATAAGCCCCAGCGACAACAGGGCAAAAGACAGTGTTTTCATGGGCGAAAAACCGATGCGCCGTGCTGGTCCGGCGGTCATTGGGCGGGCGGGCCGGCGAACGCGAGGGGCGCGACGTTGCCCGTGGTGCTCCACTCGGCGCCGTTCTGGCCATCCACGGCGACGCCGTCCGCCCGGACGTTCTCGATGCGCACGCCCTCGATCGAGCCGGCGCCCTCGGTGCGAAGGTAGTTCGGCCGCAAGATTTTTCCGGCGATGGCGATGTCGCGCAGGACAATGTTGCGCACCTGTCCGTTGACCGCGCTGAGGCCGAGCAGGTGAACGATGTCGCCCTCGATGCGCACGTTCCGGATGGTGACGCCGTCGATCACGCTGGCGGCATTCTGCCGGCGGAGATTGAGGAACGCCAGGTTGCGCTCGCCGCCGTTGACCCGCTGGATGGCTTCGCTGCGGACGATATCGATGTTCTCGGCGAGGCAGTGGGTGGCAACTTGCTGGGCGCCGCCCCAGCCAAGCTGGAAGGGCGCGCCATTGACCTGCTGGAAGATCACGAGGTCGCGGGCGACTTGGTTGGCGCCGTAGAATTTCACGCTGTCGTCGTTGACCTTCATGAAACTGTCGACGACGGACGAGTCGTCGCCGCCGCCCCAGCCGTCGGTCTGGTGCCACCAGCCGAAGAGCTTGACGTTGCGGACGGCGATGGTGCCGCGTGAGAGGATGCAGAAATGCGTGGGGTTGGTGATCGTGATGCCCTCGACCGTCTGGTCGGTGCCGGGGCCGTCGAATTGCACCGTGTTGTAGGGGATGCTCGACGGGCCCGCCCGGCGCGGATAACCGAAACCGGAGAGGATGCCGCGGCCGCGCACGGCGATGTGCGAGGCGCCGTCGGCGGCGATGGAGCCCTTCACGTAGGCGCCGCCGGGGAGGTAAACGGTCTGGCCACTTTTGATCATATATCGCTCGCCGATGTCGGTGACCTTGCCGGCTTCGAACCAGATGACGTTCGGGTCCTTCCGGTCGGGGACGTTCGTTTCCGGCGCGTCGGCGAACACGAACAGTGGATTCTCCTCGGCGCCGGGGAAGCTCACGAAGAGCTTGGCCGGGCGGTCGAGCGCGAAAGTGGCCGTGCGTCCGGAGACAGTTGGTTGGACGCCGCGCGCAGTGGGTCGCACGACGCAACCCGTCGCGTCGGCGGTGAGCCGCGTGACGGTGACGGTGACTTGGCCGGCAAACGAGAACGTGGTCCAGTGGTTGAAATCGCTCATGGAGGCGCGAAGTTTTTCATCCTGGCATTCGTGCGCGTAAACGAACGACGTGTGGGCGTGTCCGTCCTGTATGACTGTGACGGCGTATTCTGGCGAGCGGAACTCCTCCGCCGGCGCGGGGTAGACCCAAACCGCGGCCCGGCCCGTAGCCGCAGCCAGCCAGGCCATCAGGAGAAGCGAATGGCAGGACGGTCTCATCGGCGGATTTTGCTCTCAGGATCGGGCAGAAACTCGAGCTTATAAACCCGGCCCATGCCCGGCTCCCGGCCGGCGAGCAAACGCCAGCGGGCGGGTGAACGGAAACGGCACTGCCGGGCAGGCCCATGAATGTGCGGGGAGGGACGCAAGGCTGACCCCAACCTAGCCCGGACCGCATGAGCGGATGATGATGAAGACAGCGGGCATTCCCCATTACGCCGGCCGTCACCACCTCTCGGGAGACACCCGGTCGACCCCGGTCAGCCGCTGCGCGGTGCCCCCCGCCGGCGGTCATCATTCCATCATGCACGGTCGGGCATACTGCCGGGGCTGAATTGCCCCTCAATTTCCCCCAGCCTCAACCCGTCTTAATTCAACCCCGGACAAGCCACCTGCACAGCAGGGGCCAATCAAAAAAAACAAGGAACTACCGCGATGAATACATGCACCCACCCACAACTGGTCCGGGCCGGCCTCTGCGCCTTGGTCTGTTTCCTGACACCCCAGGCCTGGAGCGCCGATGCGAAAGCCGAAACGCCGGCGCCAAAGGCACAAACACCGCCGGCGCCAAAGGTCCTCACGCCGGCGCCAAAGCCGCTTGATTTCGACCGGGAAAAAGCGCTGCGGGACGCGAAAAGCTACGCCGTGCGCCTGACCTTCGACAAGGAGCCCGTTGACCAGCTGCCCGCGGGCTGGACGGCCGCAAAAAACGGCGATACCGGCACCATCGCCAAATGGAAAATTGTGGAGACGAAAAGCAACCTGGGACAGCGGCAGAAAGCCCTCGCGTGCTATGAATCCAATAACGTCAACAACGAGCTGAATCTCCTGATCGCGGAGAACAACACGGCCGAGGATCTGACGCTCCAGGCCGATTTTCTTGTGCTCGGCGGGAAACGCCGCATCGGCGGCGGCCTCATCTGGCGCGTCAAGGACAAGGACAATTATTATCTGGCCCGCTGGCATAAGGACGGCGCCTTCCGGGTTTATATCATGAGAATGGGGGTGCGCACGAAACTCGCCGAGGTCTGGATGGAGGTGGATACCAGCCTATGGCACGAGATCGGCATCACCCACCAGGGCAGCCAGATCGTCGCCTCACTCGACAAGACTGAATTCCTCCGCGTCGAGAATGATGGTCTTACCGGTCCCGGGAAAATCGGCCTCTGGACCAAGGACGATGCACTCACTGCTTTCCGCGACATCCGCCTGACCGTCGCCAAGGCCGCCCCGGCGGCGGTCGCGCCGGCGGCTCCGGCCCCCACCACGGCACCCGCCGCCGCGCTGACCCCGGTCAAGGTCAGGTTCCCCGGCGGCCGGATTGCCGTCACATCCGACGGCAACCAGCACGACCCGGATGATTTTGGCGCCACCGCCCTGACCATCGCGCTGATCAACGCCGCCGGCCTCAACAGCAAGTTCGTCCATTACGATTTCGCCAATCATCTCGGAAACAACAGCTCCACCATGGAAGCGAACATGGTGGAGAGCGCCGTCGGCGGCGCGGAACGCTTCCACCTCAACAAGGCGCGGGTCTTCAACGACCAGAGCCAGCTGGCCGAGGCCATTGAGAATTTCCGCATCGAGGGCAACAAATCCACCGCGGCCGATCCGCTGTGGTTCATCTGCGCCGGCCCGATGGAGACGGCCTGGCGCTGCATCAACGCCGTGGACCCGGCCCAGCGGCAGTTCATCCATTGCATCTCGCACTCCGGCTGGAACGACAATCATGGCGACACCCCGGAGATGACGCACAAGTGGGGGGACCTGGGCAAACTGGGCGCCACGCTCCATCACATCCGCGACCAGAACAACAGCCAGAATGACGCCGCGGTCGATACCGACTTTAACTCCGACAACGAATATTGGTATTGGCTGCGGTTGAAGAAATCCAACAACCCGGACTGGCAGTGGCTCTACAGCCGCAACGTCAAGACCACCTACGATGCCTCCGACACCGGCATGCTCTTTTGGCTGATCACGGGCGGCCCCAACGGCGGCAACGAGCAGGGCGGCTCCGCCGAGGCCGAATACCTGATGAAGAATCCAGTCAAATAGTCGCCCCCCGACGAACTGATCCCGCCGCCAAGTGCCGCCTTTTGGTCATCTTTTCATCATCCGCCGCCTGGCAATATATCTCCCGCAAATCCCCCGATCCCACTTTGGCGGAAACCCCAACCGGGATTTCCCTGAAACTGAAATCCAAGTTGGAAAAACAACATCATCAATGAATACACATAACCTGAAAACCATAGCCCGAGCCGGCGCCTGCGCCTGGCTCTTTGTTACCGCCCAGACTGTCTGGGGCGCGGACGCCAAGCCGGAAGCCAAACCGGCCGCCAACCAGGGCGCCGCCCCGACTGCCACTCATGGTGTCATCGCCCCCGTCGTCGACGGCGTGATGAGGCCCCCGACCATGTCCTTCGAGAAGGAATACGAAAAGCGGAACCGCCAGGGCTTCGCCTTCCGTTGGACATTCGACAAGGAACAGATCGGCGAATTCCCCAAGGACTGGGAGAGCGTCCAAACCAATGCCGGCACTCCCGTCAAATGGCAGATCGTCGAGGAGAAGGACAACCTGGGGAAGACCAAGAGGGCCATCGCCCTGGTCGAGAGCAAGAACACGGGCAACGTCTTCAATCTGCTGCTCGCCAAAGGTTTCGTCGAAAAGAACGTCTGCGTGCAAGTTGACATCAAATCGACCGGCGGCAAAGAAGACCCGGGTGGCGGCATCGTCTGGCGCGTGAAGGATGCCAACAACTACTACTTGGCCCGCTGGAACTGGAAGGAAAAGAACTTCCGCGTTTACGCCGTGGTCGACGGCAAGCGAAAGATGCTCTCGAACTGCAAGATCGAGGTCGACCCCGCCGTCTGGCACGAACTCGAGATCAAGGACAACGGCGAACGCATCCTCGCCGAGTTGGACGAGGCCGACTGCGCGCTGATCGACGACGACACGTTCACGGAGCCCGGCCGGGTCGGACTCTATGCTAAGGGCGACTCGCTCGCCGCCTTCGACGACGTGCGCCTTTCCATCCTCGGCAAGCCCAAGGCGGCAGCCCCCAAGACTCCATAAGGATGCGATGACCGCCTGCCCGTTGACGCTGAGCCGTTAGATCGGTTTGGCATCTATTCGCCTCTCAAACCCGCCCGGCGCATGCCAACGCTTCGGGCGGGTTTTTTGTCTTCCCCTTTTGAGGGCAGCCGGACGCTTACCGTTATCCCGGACACTACCCCAATCTACGCCCAGCCTGCGAGGCACCCGGCTGCCCGCCATGACCGGCCGGGACGACGACCTCGGCCAACTGACCCTGCCCCGCTGGCTGCCGGCTGGGGCGCAGGCGTCATAGTGGAGACCATCACGCCGCGGCCCTTGGTCGTGGCCCGACTGGATTGGTTGCCATTGCGATCCGTCTACAAGGTCCCCGGCCGGATGCTTACGCGACAGCGACGACCAAGCACGGCCGGCGATATCCAGCAATGGCGTGCGGATGCGAACCAGCCAAGTCGCGCTCCTATACGGGCTCATGCAATTGAGCGGTTGTTTCCCTCGAAACGTGGCCGAACTAAAAGGTGGTCGCCGATTTCCACATCGGCGACAGGCGGCGGTATGGAAACCGACGCCCACCAACTGCATGAGGTGTTGGCTCAGAATTTCCTGGTGATCTCGACTTTCAGCCCGTTGGTTGTCTCGATGCCGGACTTGTGAAACAGCGAAGGCTCGATTTCCCATCCGCGATCCAGGGCAAACGCAATGCCGGCATAGCAGGTGGTGGTCTGCCAATTTGGTCCGTCAAAGCGCTGGCGGTGGCGCACGCTGACATACGGCTCCATGCCATGGCCGATATCATAGGCCAACTTCGGCTGAATCGTATAAAAGCCAAAGGAGGAACCGCTGCCGTTCTTGATGTTCTCCCCCAGGCTCAGCCGCAGCGACGGCTCGATGCCGGCGACTTTCGGGAAGTAGCGGCGGAAGCGAAATTCCAGTTTTCCCCCCGTTTCAGCGGCGGCATCGCGGTCCTTGCCGAGCTCCAGTTTCAAGTCGAACTTGTTGTCGCCGGTCCGGTAACCCACAATGAAGGCCAGCGAATCACTGCGGAAATCCTTGCCGGCGGGAACTTCCACTTGCTCGGACTCCACTTCCACCGTGTTCTCCCACGCGCCGTCAGCGGCCAGCGCGGGGGGGATGACAATCAGGGCAAGAGCTGCGATTCGGACAATAGCTTTCATGGTCGGGATATAATGTGGGTGGGTGGGTTGTCGTAAAACCCGGAGTCATCTGGGCCGGATTGGCCCGTGTTTCCCCGGACAGCAGTCACCGCCCGGCAATCCGGGCGAGGATCTTCGCCACACTAGCAGGACAAATATGAAGACAGGATTACGAAATCCTCAGCGGCGCGCGCCCGGCCTGGCCGCCGCGCCGGCCCATCGCGACCGGTCACCGCCGCTCCCCCGTCCCGACCGGTTCACCAGCCAATGGGATAGGAGACCTTCAGGAAGAAAATGTCCGACCGGAAGCGGCGTTGCTCGGCGGTGTATAAGTGGTCGTCACCGTTGTAGACGAGATAGATCGCCCCGAACGGCGGTTTGAATCTCCATCCTGCCTGGGCGTAGAAATAGGTGTTGCGGAGCATCTTGTTATCCTGGGCGAAAACCCGGAGCCACAGATCCTTCGTGAAATTATAGTTGGCCGCCACGACGTTGATGAACGTGCCGGCCTTTTTCGGGTCCGGTTCGTAGGTGATATGATCCGCGCTGTATTCCAGCGAGAGCTTCGGGCTGAGCTTGGTCTTCAGGCTGCCGGAAATGCGGCGAAAGTCCTTGTTCTCGATCCGCCCCGTCATATACCGCACCGAGGCGTTGCTGGCCTCGTCGGTGTTGTAGCCCAAGATCACGGCGTTGGAGTCGTTGTGGAAGGCCTGCTCAAACAGCCGGAATTCCCGGCTGTGCTCCACTTCAACGCTGAACCGGTTGTGCAGGTAGACGCGTGCCTGGTCCTTCTGGTGCCACCCGCGCAGCACGCCGGCATGGCTCCAAAATCCGTTGTTCTGGATGAGGGCGTAGACGTATTTCACCCGGGAGCCGTCCTTCATCCAGAAGCGGTAGGAGATGTCGCTGTCGAGTTCCCGCCGGTCGTCGTCGGTGACGATCCCCGTCGGGTTGATGTTGTCCATGAACTTTTCGCCGATGTCAGAATAGCGCAAGTGGTAGTGATAGATGTTGTTCTCGCGGGCGAAGCGCACATAGCCGGCGCTGTGCGTGCGCAGGTCGCCCGGGCCGCTGCCGACGATCTGCCCGGTGAGCTTCCAATCGCGCGCCAGCGTCAACTCATAGTCGGCGCTCAGCGAGCGGGCGTAGCCGCCGTCCCAAGTCTTGTCGGCAAAGGTCAGGCCGACGGTGGATGCCCGCAGGATGTCTTTCTTGATCCGCAGCGCCGAGAACCACGCGCCCGATGGATCGGGGCCCGTCCCGGGCGTGCTGTGGGCGGTCAGCAGGTTGAAGGTGTAGCCGTCCGTCTTGCCGGTGAACTTGCCGCCATAGTCGATGTCGCCGATGCGACGCGAGTAGAAGGTCTGGATCCGGGTGTTGAAGTTCTCGTTGCCTTCCTGGAAGAAGAGCCGCTTCTCCGGATAGCTCAGTTCATAGCGGGTCAGGTTCACCTGCTGCCGGTCGGCTTCCACCGTGGAAAAATCCGGGTGGACCGTGAGGTCGGCCTGGAGGTTGGCGTCCAGCTGCAACCTGAGATCGGCCCCGGTTTTCGCCGAGAAGCCGGCCCCGGCGCCCGGACGCTGGCTCTGCTCGAAGCGCAGCGTGGCATACGGGAAGAAGGTGATCCCGATGCGCCGTGCCGGGGCCCGCAGGCCGGTGAGCCGGCCTCCTTGGGAAATACGGTAGTCACCGGTCATCGGGCCGGACCACCAGGCGGTTTCCGCGTTGTGCCGGATGATGCGGCCCACGTTGAAGCCCCAGGCGGTGTTGTCGCGGCCGTATTTCAGACTCGCAAAGGGGATCACTACTCGCGCCGCCCAACCCGTTTCGTCGGTCGCCACCGTGGCGGTCCACTCGCCGTCCCAGTTCGCGTCGGTCGTCCGGCCGTCATCGGTAATCCGGAAATCGGCCATCGTGCCCAGCGGGTTGACCCAGAATCCGAAACCGCTGCGGCCGTCATGAAAGGTGTCGATGACCACGATGACGGCGTCGTCGGTCTTGGCCAGGTTGTCGCGCGTGGTGTTGCGCGCGGTGAGGGTGCCCGCCGGCTGGTAACAACGGATCAGGATGCACACGGCCTGGTCATCGCCGCCCACGATCAACCGCGTCCGCTCCGTCGATTCCCTCCCCTTGTCCGGCTCGAGCTGTGTGAGGCTGGCGAAAGGCACCGCTGCCCAGACCGGATCGTTGAGCGCCGGCAAGGTCCCGGGCATCCCCGCCGGGGGCAATGCCGGCAGCGTTTTCTGGGCCCACAACCCCGGGCCTGCCAGGGTCAGGGCCAGCAGCAGGGTGCGGAGACCAAGGGCCCGCGTCCTTATTTCGCCTCGCAGATGCAGGCGTATTGCGGGCGCTGGCATGTGTCGCACGGCGAGTCCTCGTAAACGACGCGGTAGTTTTTCGGGCCGGCGCCGGGCGCCGGGCGGATCTGCACCACGATGGTGTAGTCGTCGCCCTCGGGCAGCGGCTGCTGCGAGACGAACCCGGCGGCCGTCTTGTCGAATGCAAACTTGAATTTGCGGCCGTCCTCCATCTCGACGACGGCGTTCACCACCTGGTCGGCCGGGGCGACAGGTTTCAGTTGCGCGTCGTAGAAGGTGACGGTAGCCCGCAGGTCTTTTTCGACGAACAACTCGGCGTGGGGTGCCGCGGTGGTGAGGATCCGGCCCCCTTTCGGGCCGGGAATGGGCTTGGCGGACAAGGCGCCGACCGAGCAGGTCAGCGCGAGCAGCAGGACGAACCAACGGGAGGTTTTCATGGGGATGAGGAGTTCAGGTTGTGGTTGATACGGGAAGGACGGGAGCGGGATCCTTCTCGCACCAGGCGTAGAGGGAGGGAAGCACAACCAGGGTCAGCAGGGTGGCGCTGAGGATGCCGCCGATGACGACGGTCGCGAGCGGCCGCTGCACCTCGGCGCCGGGACCGGTGGCGAGCGCCATGGGCACGAACCCGAGGCTGGCCACCAGCGCGGTCATGAGCACCGGCCGCAGGCGGGTGAGCGCGCCCTCCACCACGGCGTCGCGCACCGCCCGGCCCTCCTCGCGCAGCTGGTTGATGAAGCTGATCATCATGACGCCGTTGAGCACGGCGACGCCGGACAAGGCGATGAAGCCCACGCCAGCGGAGATGCTGAAGGGCAGGCCGCGCAGCCAGAGGGCGAAGATGCCGCCCGTCACGGCGAGCGGGATGCCCGTGTAGATGATCAGCGTCTGGCGCACGCGCTTGAACGTGCCGTAGATCAGCATGAAGATCACCAGCAGCGCGGCCGGCAGGATGAGCGCGAGCCGCGCCTGCGCCGACTGCAGGTTCTGGAACTGCCCGCCGTATTCGATGCTGCAGCCCTCGGGCAGCTTCACCTGGGCGGCGATTTTCTGCTGCGCCTCCGTCACGAAACTCTGCACATCCCGGCCCCGCAGGTTGACGAGGATGGCCATGCGCCGCTGGAATTGCTCCCGGTTGATCTGGTTGACGCTGTCCTGCACGCTCACATCAGCCACCTGGCCGAGTGTGATCAGTCCGCCGTCCGCCGTGCGCACCGGCAGGCGCGGCACCAGCGCGAAGTCCTGCCGCGCGGTCTCGGCGAGCCGGATTGTGATCGGGTAGCGGCGGTTGCCTTCCGCGATCACGCCGACCGTGCGGCCCGCGAAGGCGGTTTCGATCGTCTCGTTCACCTGCGCCGCCTGCACGTTGTAGCGCGCCAGCCCGGCGCGGTTGACGGCCACCTGGAGGATGGGCGCGCGGCCCGCCGCCTCGGCCTCCACGTCGCCGGCCCCGGGGATTTTTTCGATGATGCCGAGCACCTCGGCCGAGATTCTTTCCAACGCCGCGTAATCCTCGCCGAAAATCTTGATCGCCAGCTCGGCCCGCGTGCCTTCGAGCAGTTCGTTCATGCGCAGCTCGATCGGCTGGGAAAACATGCAGCTCTGGCCCGGCACGCCCACGGCGAGCGCGTCGGCCATGAGGTTCACCAGCTCGTCCTTGGTGATCGTCCGGCCGTCCACCTTCCGCCACTGTCCGGGCGGACGCAGCAGGACATACGAGTCCACGACGTTCACGCCCTGCGGATCCATCTCGACCTCGGAGCCGCCCACCCGCGTGAAGGTCCGGAGCACCTCGGGGAACCGGTCCCGGAGCAGCTTCTCGGTCTCGAACTGCATGGCCAGGGAGGGGCCCAGCCCGATGCTGGAGGAGCGGGCGATGCTCAGGCCGAGCGAACCCTCGTCGAGCCGGGGGATGAACACCGCGCCCAGCTGCGTGAACGTCCCCAGGGCGGCGCCCACGATCGCGAGGGCGCCGACCGCCACCAGCACCCGCGCCCGCAGCGCCCAGTGCAGCACCGGCGCATAGACGCGCTTGGCGGCGCGCACGAGGAGATTGTCGCCCTCCTCCACTTTCCGGGTGAGGAAATACGAGCACAACACCGGCACCAGCGTCAGGGCCAGGAGGAGCGCGCCCACCAGCGCGAACACGACCGTCAGCGCCATCGGGCGGAACATTTTCCCCTCGATCCCGGTGAGCGTGAGCAGCGGCAGGTAGACGATCGTGATGATGGTGACCCCGAGCACGGTCGGCATGCCCACCTGCTGGGACGCGGCCAGGACGACGGGCAGGCGCTCCCCCCGGGTGAGCACCCGGCCCAGCGTATGCTGCCGTTGCGCGAGCTGGCGCAGGATGTTTTCCACCATCACGACGGCGCCGTCGACGATCAGGCCGAAGTCCACCGCGCCGAGGCTCATCAGGTTGCCCGACACGTGGTAGCGCACCATGCCCGTCATGGCGAAGAGCATCGCCAGCGGGATGGCCGAGGCCACGATGAACGCGCCCCGGACGTTCCCCAGCAGGCCGATGAGGATCGCGATGACCAGCACCGCGCCCTCGAAGAGGTTCTTTTCCACGGTATGGATGGTGGCGTCGACCAGGTCGGTGCGGTTGTAGAGCGTCTCGAGCATCATGCCGGGGGGCAGCTGGCGCTGGATTTCCGCCATGCGCGCGTGCACCCGTTGGGACACGAGACGGCTGTTCTGCCCGGTGAGCATGATGGCCGAACCCAACAGGGCCTCCTCGCCGTTGAGCGTGGCCGCCCCCGTGCGAATGTTCGAGCCGATCGCCACTTCCGCCACGTCGCGCACGCGCAGGGCGGTGGCGCGGCCGGTGAACTTGAGCGGCAGGTCGCCGATCTCCGCGGCATTTTGCACGCGGCCCACCGCGCGCACGGTGACGCCCTCGCCGCCCTTCTCCACCACGCTGCCGCCGGCGTTGGCGACGTTTTGCGCGATCACGTCGGCCACTTCGCCGAAGGTCAGGCCGACGCTCGTCAGCTTGGCGGGATCGGGCATGACCAGGATCCGCCGGTCGTAGCCGCCCGAGGTGTTGATCTCGGCCACGCCGGGCACGGTGCGCAGCGCCGTTTTGACGAACTGCTCGTGCACGAGCGTCAGTTGCTGCAGGCGTTCGTAGGCGGTGGGCGGCGCCTCGCGGGCTTCGGGCCGGTAGCGCAGCGTGTAATGATAAATCTCCCCCAGACCGGTGGCGATCGGTGCCATCTTCGGCATGATGCCCGGCGGCAATTCGTCCAGCGCGCCCTGCAGGCGTTCACTGATGAGCTGGCGCGCCCGGTAGATGTCCGTGTCCTCCTCGAAAATGAGCGTGATGTGGGAGAGGCCGAACTTCGAGATCGAGCGCACCTCGGTGAGCTTTTCGATGCCGCCCATCTCCGCCTCGATCGGATAGGTGACCAGTTTCTCGATCTCCTCGGGCGCGAGGGCCGGCACCACCGTGCTGATCTGGACTTGCACGTTGGTGATGTCGGGCACCGCGTCGATGGGCAGGCGCATGGCGGACCAGCCGCCGATGATGACCAGCGCCGCGGCGGCCAGCAGCACGAACACCCGCTGGCGCAGGACTAACTCAAAAAGCCGGTTGATCATAGGACAGGATATCAGTCGTCATCGCCGCCGTTGGTGAAGCTCAGCTCGATGAGCGAAAGCTTCTCGACCGCCGCGGTCACGACCCGGTCGCCCTCGTAGAGCCCGTCGGTGATCTCCACCCACGCCTCGTCGCGCGCACCGGTCTTGACCGCCGTCCGGAGAAAGCTGCCGCCGTTGACCACGAAAACACAGGAACCGGCCACCCGGTCCAGCACGGCCGAACGCGGCACGGCGAGGACGGGCGCGGCGGGCGCCTGCAGCGTGAGGCGCACGAATTCCCCCGGGGTGTGACCCGGCTCGGTCAGGGCGAAGATCGCCTCCACCTGCCGGGTCGCGGCCTCGGCCGCACGGCTCACCTGCAGCAGGCGGGCACCCGCAAAGGGGCGTTGGGCGAGCGCGTCCGCCTCGGCCGGGTTGACGAAGGCGGTGGCCCGGGCGGGCGGGCCGGCATCGAAGACCTGTGCGGTCAGCAGGAGCTGAAAGGCCAGCGGGTGTTCGGCGACCTCGGCGGTCGTCAGGCCCAGGCCCTTGATCACGGCGGGCGTGAGCTGCAGCCCGCGCCCAGCCTTGAAGATGACCGGAGCGTCACCTTTCGCCGCTTCCGCGCCGTCGCCCGCGCTGGATTCGCGCGGGCCGCAGCCGGCCAGCAGGAAGCCACCCACCGCGGCCAGGAGCCATCCGCCTCGTCGTCCGCGCATCATGGCTTCACTTCCACCGCGCCAATGTTCAGCCCGGTGAGCAATTCGAGCTGCTGCCGGGCCTCCAGCGCTTCGCGCTGGGTGTCGAGCATAGCCTCGACCGCCTCGACATAGGCGCTCTGCAATTCGATGTAGGTCGCCAGTGGCACCGCCCCGAGGCGGAAATGGCGGTCGGCGAGGGCGGCGGCTTCGCGAAATTTCCCGACTGCATCGGGCTGCCAGCGGCTCATGGCCGCGAGCCTGGCTTCGTAGGCGTGCGCGGCTCCGGTCACCTCGCGTTCGAGCTGCCGCTGGGCCGTGGCCATGGCGGCTTCGGCCTGCCGGCGGCGCGCGGCGGCCAGGTCGATCCCCGCGCGCGAGCGCGAAGTCAACGGCAGCGGCACGGAAACCCCGATGCCGACGACCGTCTCCTTTTCCACCGCCTTCTCCTGCGAGAAGAATGGGCTGACGGTAAAGGAAGGATAGCGCTCGTGGCGCGCCAGCGACACCTCGATCCCCTGCTGCTCCAGCTCGACCTGCTTCATCCGGTAATCGAAGTTCGCCTCCCGGGCGGCGGCCAGCAGCACCTCCCGCGCGGGCGCGGGGCTGGGCGGCGGGGGGGCGCCCGCGAGGCGCACCGGCGTGTCCGGCGGCGCACCGCGCAACTGGTTCAGCTCGGCCAAAGCCATCCGGGCCGCAAGCGAGGCTTCGGTGGCCCGGCTTTGCAGCGAGATTTCATTGGCCTCCAGCACGCGGGTCTCCAGCAGCGGCGTCAGGCCCGCCGGGTCGCGGCTCAGGAAAAGCTCCCGCAGCACCCGGAAGCGCTCGGCAACTTCCTGCACGACCGCCGTCTTTTCCTGCGCCGCCTGCAGACCGCAGGCCAGCGTGCGGGCCCGGGCGCGCAAGCCCGCCTGGAACCGGGCCAGCCCGAGTTCGGCGAGCTCGATCTGCCGGTTGGCGATCGCCTTGCGCAGGGCCAGCCGGCCGGGAAATTCGAAGGTCTGCTCCAGCGTCACCGACCAGGCGGTGCCTTCGCCCGCGAGCACCCCGCCCAGATCATGGTTGCGCTTGCGGCCGAGTTCGACGGACAGCTGGGGATCGCTGCGCATCCCCGCGAGGCGATGGCCGATCCGGGCCGCGGCCAGCTCCTCCTCGTAGAAGCGCAGTTCCGGATTGCCCGCCGCGATTTCCCCCACGATTGCGTCGCACGACACGGCCGGAGCCGGTTCCTCCGCCCAGACGGACGCGACCAACGGGAGCAGCAGCAGGCCCACGAGGGGGAAAGGATGGGCAAGGGGACGGGGGAACTTCATGGCGAGGAATCAGCCATTTTCGGCTGGAGTTGACAATCCGCGGGGCCGGGCCCCGAAGTGACGGACCTGGGGGAAAAGCAATGCAATCCGGCCATGCGGGCGGCAGTTCCCGGGCAGTTCCCGATTTCAAACCAGCTAGTCATGTGACGTGGAATCCATGAATTGTTTGTATGTTGGGTTAATCAGGGTAAACAATGCGGCCGAGTTGCTTGTGGCCAGAATACTGCCCACCCTTATAAACTCCGACACATGACAATACCATGATGGGTAAGATGATGATTTCCCGGGTGGCGGCAGGCGCGCGGGCCGGCGGGATCCGGTCAGCGTCACCCCCCGGGGCCGGACCCCGGGCACCATGGCTTCCCGCACGCATTCCTGCCCGTCTGCAATCACGTTCCCGTCATCATCTGCCAGCGATGCTGGGGGGGCGGTGAATCAGCCGCGCATCCCCGCCAGCCAATTCCAGGCAACGCCCAGAACCAATCCCTGTTCCCAATGCGAGTATTAGTCGTTGAAGACTCCTCGGTCCTGCAGAACGTCATTGTGACCGCCCTGCGCAAATCCGGTTTTGCGGTGGATGCCACGGGTGACGGTCTGGAGGGGCTCTGGATGGCCACGAACAACTCCTACGACGTCATCCTGCTGGATATCATGCTGCCAGGGATGAGCGGATTGGAGGTGCTTGGTCAGTTGCGCGCAAAACAACTGGCCACTCACATCCTGCTGCTGACCGCCAAGGGCTCATTGCACGACCGGGTGACCGGACTGGATCACGGCGCCGATGACTATTTGATCAAGCCCTTCGCCTTGGAGGAACTGCTCGCCCGCGTGCATGCCCTCTGCCGGCGCTCCTACGGCAACAAGACGGCCCAACTGTTGATTGGCGACCTGCAGATCGACCTCCAGGGCAAGAAAGTCAGCCGCGCGGGACAGCCCTTGGAGATCACGGCGCGCGAGTTTGCCCTGCTGGAGTATCTCGCCCAACGGGCCGGCCAGGTCGTGACCCGCAGCGAAATCGAAGCCCATATCTACGACGAGCAGGTTGAGCCGATGAGCAATGTGGTGGATGCCGCCATCTATGCCCTCCGCAAGAAACTCTGCAGCGTAAATCCGGCGCCATTGATCCACACCCGGCGCGGCCTGGGCTACGTGTTGGAGGCCCCCCACGCATGAATTCAATCCGCCGCCAGCTCACCCGCCTCCTGTTGTGGGCCATCCTGCTCTCGGTCGGGGGTGGACTGCTGGCGGTGTATTTTGCGGCCCAGGCAGCCCTCGAGAGCGAGTTCGACCGCGCCTTGCTCACCAAGGCGCATGCCCTCAGCTCCCTCACCTGGCAGAACGCCGACCGGGTGGTCGTGGCCCAATGGGACCGCTACCTTCACGGCTTCGACACGGACGTCGCGACCGATTTCTTTCAGATGTGGCTGGAAAACGGTGCCGATCAGGAACGCTCGGCATCACTGGCGAAGCAGGAGCTGCCGCAACGTTTCGGCACGGTGGAGAAACCCGCGTATTTCAACCACACCCTGGCCAACGGGCAGTCGGTCCGGGTGGTGGGCTATGTCTTCTCTCCCCGGCAGACGAACAACTTCTCCAATTTTGCGCCCATTCGGCTCAGGCTGGGCGTGGCGTCACTCCGCCTCACTTTGGATAATACGCTTTTCATCCTGCGCATCGGCCTCTTCAGCTGCGGAGTGCTCCTGACGGTGTTGATGCTGTTGATTGTGCCCCGCGTCCTGGAGCACGGCCTTCGCCCGCTGGATGATCTTGCCGGGAAAACCGCCTTCATCACCGTCAAATCGCTGGGCACCAGATTCAAGGTCGACAACATGCCGGAGGAATTGCGGCCGATTGCCAGTCAACTGAACGATCTGCTGCGCCGGCTGGAGGAGTCTTTCGAGCGCGAGGAGCAGTTCAGCGCCAATCTCGCCCATGAGTTGCGCACGCCCCTGGCGGAGATGCGCGGCTTGATTGAGTTGGGTTTGAAATGGCCGGAAAGCCGCAACCCCGCCACCGAACAGGAACTCTTGGGGGTCTTGCAGCACACCGAAGGCATGGTCAACCGGCTGCTGGATCTGGCACAGAGCGACTACGGTCAATTGCCGATCGTGCGCAAGTCGCTGCATGTTCAACCCGTCTTTGCCTCGGTCTGGCGCCGGTTTGCCGGGAAAAGCCGCAGCCGGCGCCTCAAGGTGAAATTTGGCATCCCGCCTGACCTGGCGATCGAGGCGGATGCCGTGCTCTTCCGCAACCTGGTCGTCAACCTGCTCGACAACGCCGCCGAGTATACGCCGAGGGAGGGTGATATCTTTGTGCACGCCAGCCAGGAAACGGGCAACTTCTGCCTGCGCGTGTGCAACACCGTCGACCAATCGTTCAAACGGGAGGATTTGCCGAAGCTGTTCGATCGTTTTTGGCGGCAGGAAACGGCCCGAACCCGCAGTCACCACACCGGACTCGGGCTGTCGTTTGTCCTGGCGGTCGCCAATGCCCATGGCTGGACTGTTTCGGCGGATTTGGATGCGAACCGTCTCCTCCAACTGCAACTGGTGGGCCGGAGCGATTCCAGTCAAGCCGGATCGGCCAGGGTTCCCGCGCCAGGCTCCGAGGTATTTGCCCCGGCATTGGCAAACGCAGCCGCGCCCCTTGCCGCCGACCCTTCATCGCAAGCCGCCGGCCAGGACCTATCAACGCTTGGAGAAACGGACCCGCAGCGGATGACTGCCAATCCAACCTAGCCCAAACCCGGCCCCGGGCCCGGGGGACGGACGTAAGATTTTGAAGGACTCCGCCGCTGCGCGGTGTTATGCTGCATACCGTCAGCCCATCCTTCCGCCATGACCACTCCCCCCGATCCGCTAGATCCCCTGCTCGACCGCTGGAACGAGATCCCCGACCCCCCGCCGCGGCTCGCCGCCGAGGTGTGGCGCCGCATCGCGCATTCCGAGGAGGAATCCGCGCAAGTCTTCCCTTGGTGGGCCCCGTTTGAAGCCTGGTTCGCCCGCCCGCCCTTCGCCGTTCTCTTCATCGCCAGCTGCGCCCTCCTCGGGCTGTTCCTGGCCGAGGTCCGCCTCAACCGCCTCGAAAGCGAGCGCAGCACCCAGCTCGCCCGAAGCTACCTGCAGCTGATCGATCCGCTGCTCGCCGTCCGGAACGACCCTCCCCGCACATGAAACGCGCGCTCCTTACCCTCGCTCTCGGCCTCGTGGTGGGTCTCGCCACGCATCTGGCCTACTTTCGTCTGCACCGGCCCGCCACCACCGACACGCTCGAGGACCGGCTGGCCTGGATGAAGTCCGAACTGCGGCTCACCGACGCCCAGTTCGCCCGCGTCCGGGAGATCCACCAGGCGTCCGGCCCGCGGCTGCGCGCCATCGCCGACCAGGCGGCCGGCCTGGAGGCCGAGTTCCTGACCTTTGAGCAGGTCCGCCGCGCGGAGGACCGCGTGGATTTCCTCGAGTTCGCCCGCTACGTCGAGCTGCGCCGCCGCCTCAGCCTCGAGGGCCGCGACTCCACCCGCCAACTCGTTCTCGCCGCGGCCGCGGTCATGACCCCGGAGCAGCGGCAGCGTTACATCCAACTGGTCAAAGCCGACGCCCCCCTTGCCCCCTTCCCTCCAGATTGATGCGCCCGCCCCGCGCGCTGTGTCCAACCCTGATCCAGCCAACGACCACGCCTGCCTGCTTGCACTCAAACAGGGCGAGGCGGTGGCGCTCAACCGGCTGATCGGCCGCTGGCAGCGCCCCCTGCACAGCTTCGCCTACCGCTACGTGCAGAACAGCGCCGACGCGCACGACCTGGTGGCCGAGACCTTTGTGCGCCTCTACCAGCAGCGGGAGCGGCTGCGGCCCGATACCAAGCTCAGCGCGTGGCTCTTCACCACCCTGACCAACCTCTGCCACAACCATCACCGCTGGCAGCGCCGGCATCCCACGGTCGCCCTCGCCACGGCTGGCGCCGGCCGCACCGAGACCGGCGCCGGACGGGATCCGGGCGAGTTTGACCCGGCCAGTGATCAACCCGCCCCCGTCGCCGCCCTCGAGCACGACGAGACCCTCGCCGCCGTGCGCGCGGCCATCGACTGCCTGCCGCACGACCTGAAGGTCACGCTGCTGCTCCATCACTACGACCGCCTCTCCTATCAGGAGATCAGCGAGACCACGCAGTGTTCGGTGCGCGGCGTCGAAACCCGGCTTTACCGTGCCCGCCGGCTGCTGCGGGAGCGCCTGGCCTCGTTGTTGAACGAGACGCCCCGGCCCTAGGCGTGTTTGCAAAACCGGTTTTGTGGGCCAGCGAGCTCTTGTCGGGCCATAGCCTTGGCGACGGCCGATGCTCGCGCCGTATCCGCGCCTGCCAGCAGGCGGCCTATCTTGGCTTGATTGCCCAAGATCACATTTTGCCAACACGCCCCGGATGGCGGTGGCGCATTGGCCCGTTGCTTATTTCCCGCACCGCCGGGGAATTCCCTTGGGTGGGCGTCGGTTCCTGTCGGCCGAAGCATGGGCGAAGGCTGATCCCTGCCGACACCAGTCGCCGATGTGGAAATCGGCGACCACCTTTTAGTGCGGCCACGTTCCGAGGGAAACCAACGCTCAATTGCCTGAGTGTTGTATCAGTTCCCCGGGACAAATTTGAACAGCTGGCTCACCAGCACGACCACCGGCCGGCCTTTGACCAGGGGGGGATCGAAGCGCCATTGCCGGACCGCGGCCAGGGCGCTGGCGGCATACTGGCTCCCCACCTCCGCCCGTGAGACCGAGGGCAGGCGGACCCGGCCCTGCTCGTCGATGAAGAAATCCACGGTCACCGTGTGACTGGCCCGGTTGGCGGGGTCGGACGCCGGCGACAGCGGCGACACCACGTGGATGGGATTCGGGATGCGATCGAGATCCCGCAGGGCGTAGGTGCGGAAGACCCGGCTGCCCTTCATCAATTCCTCGATGCGGTTGTCCATGGCCTCTATCCCGGTGAAATTCACCACCACCCCGGACCGGGAATAGTCGAAGCACAGTTCCCGGACCGAGGCCCAGGGCTGGCCGTTGACCAGGGGCGGCAGATACTTCCAGCGCTTGATCACCTCCACCGCGGAATCGGCGAACTCCTTGCGCGAATAGCCCGTGACGATCCAGTCGGTGAGCTGCCCCTTCTCATCCACGTCGATCGCGACCTTGGCGTCGCCATTTATCACCGCGGAGTTGAGCAGGGGAAGCGGGAAAGTCGGATCTTCCGTCGTAATGATGGAGAGCGAATTACGGTCCGCCGGCTCGGAGGCTTCCTGCGCACGGGCAGGGAGGGCGAGCAACAGGGCGGTGCAGGCGAGCGGGATGAGGGAGTTTTTCATGGGAGTAACCTTTGCCCGGCATAACACCAGCCGGGCGGATAACCCTTCAATCTCGCGCCCATCCCGTCAAACCGGCGGATTCGCCCGGAAACAGTGATTATCGTTAACGGATGAATAACCCATGATTTTGCTAACCAAAAAACGAGGGTAAGATAACCCGCAAGATGTCAGGCTGCGGAAACCGATATTCCATGACTTTGGCCCGACCCACCGAACGGAACGGAAAAAGCGATAGGCCGTAAGCTTAAAGCGATAAGCTTCCGCGGCTCGCTTCTCTGCGGCTCTGCGCAGGCTCTGCCTCTTTCCGTGTGTTCCGTGTATTCCGTGGGTAAACCTGTCTTACCTTCGCGTCCCTTCGTGTCCTTTGTGGTTAATGGATCGGTCCATCCGGTTTCCCCGCCGAAAGGCCCTAAGATTGTCCGGCGTGGATCGTATTCCTCGCATGAACTTGCCACATCCCCTGCTCCTCGCCGCCCTCGCAGCGATCACCTTAACCGCCGCCCGGCCCAGCCTGTCGGCCCACGAAGATTACGGCCAGCGCCGCCACCTTACCCGGCCCCGCATGGAGGTTGTCTTCGTCCTCGACACCACCGGCTCCATGAGCGGCATGATCGCGGGCGCGAAACAGAAAATCTGGGCCATCGCCAACAAGCTGAAATCCGCCCAGCCCACCCCCGAGATCCGCTTCGGCCTCGTCGGCTACCGCGACCGCCACGACGAATACATCGCGCGGGTGTTCGGCCTGACCGGCAACCTCGACGAGGTTTACACCCACCTCTACGCCTTCGAGGCCAACGGCGGCGGCGACGAGCCGGAATCCGTCAACGAGGCGCTGCACCGGGCCGTCCGCGACATGCAGTGGAGCACCGATCACGATGTGCTGCGCGTGATCTTCCTCGTCGGCGACGCCCGGCCGCACATGGATTACCAGGACGACGTCAAGTATCCGGAGACCTGCCGGCTCGCCAACCGGAAGGGCATCCTCATCAACACGCTTCAATGCGGGCGCCTGGACGGCACCGAGGCGGCCTGGCGGGAAATCGCCGGCCTGACCAACGGCTGCTATGCGGCCATCCTCCAGGATGGCGGCACCGTCCGGATCGAGACCCGCTATGACGAGGAGATCCGGCGCCTTAACCTGCGGCTCGACACCACCATCATCCTCTACGGCTCCAAGGCCGAGCAGGCCAGCGCCGCCGCCAACAAGGAGGTGCTCGCCAGTCTGTCCGCGGAGGCCATGGCCGACCGGTCGTCTTTCCTCGGCAAAGGCGAAGCCGGCGCGGTCACCGCCGGCCGGGGCGACCTCGTGGTCGAGGTCATCAACGGCCGCGAGAGCCTCGACAAGCTCGACGAGAAGAAGCTCGACCCGAAACTGCAGGCCATGGCGCCCGCGGCCCGGCAGGAGCTGATCGCCCAAAAGGTCGGGGAGCGCCGCGCCTTGCAATCCGAGCTCGCCGCTGTCGTGGCGAAACGCGACGCCGAGGTTGCCGAGAAACTCAAGGCGCTCGGCGGCAAGGAAGGCTCCCTCGAGCTCAATGCCTTCGAGGTGCTGGAATCCCAGGCCAAGGACAAGGGCTACAGTTTCGAGAAGAAACCCTGATGGACGAGGAAACGGAACGGCTCAGGCGGGCGGGGATCATCCGCCCGCCTTTTTCACGGGGCGAAATTCACGACCACGAGGCAGACGTCGTCCGGCCGCGACCCGGTCGCGACTGCGGGCCGGAAGGCGCCACCCGCTGACGCCACTTGCGCGGCGCCGTGTCGAGATGTCAGTGCACAAGCGGGAGCAGCGCGCGCAACCGCGGGTCCCGCAGGAAAAGACCGCCCCATAGCATCACGCCGAGGAGGAACTGGGTGTAATAGGGATCCCCGACCCGCAGATGGGTCAGGATTGCGCCGCCCAGGTAGCCGGTCAACAGGATGGCCCCAAGCACCGCGGTGCGCGGCATCAAATAGACGACCGTGCAGGCGAGTTCGAGGATTCCGAGTCCGAAGGCCAGGCTCACGGGCAGACCCAGGTGGGCGAAGCCTTCATCCAGCTGAGGGGGATGGACGAGTTTCATGACGGCGCTGAAGAGCAGCATCAGTGCCGGCAGCCAGCTCATGATGCGGCCGGTCCAGCGGGCGGCCTTCGAGATCGGGGCGGTGGACGGAGTCGTGGGTTCCATGGGCAAAGTTGTGCAGCTTCAACGGGGGAATGTCAGCGTGGAAATGCGCTGAATTCCGCCAGGCCGTCGAGCCGGAAGGAGGCAGGCTTCCCCTGGTTGACCATCCGGTCAACCAAGGCCCGAATCCAGCCGGCACCCTTCTATTCGAGCTTCAGACTGTGGGGTTCGCGGGTGGCATTTCCGCCGGCGGTATCTCGGCCGGAACCGGGGGAATCTCCACGGGGACGCTGGGGGCGGGTGGCGCGGAAGGCGCGACCGTCGGCCTGGGTGTCCGGGTCCCGCGTCGTTTCACGGCGGCACGCCGGCGGGGGCGCTGCTGCGCGAGGGCCGCGAGCTCGGCCTGGAGGGAATTGGCGGCCTTGCGCAGTTTTTTGGCGGCCCGGCGGGCGGCCTTGAATTTCCGTTTCGCGAGCTTGAAGCCGGCCTTGGCCCGCTTGGCGGCCTGTTTGGCCGCGGCGGCTTTCTTGTGCGCAGCGGCGATTGCCGCGGTGAGTTTCTTCCTGGCTGCGGAGCGATCCGCGGGGGTGGAAATCCTGTTGCTCATGACGGGGGAGGACCCGACCCATACCCCACCCCGGACTCCACCGCAACGCTGCGAATGTAACATTTTGTCTGCGCGCACCCGGCCGGGCCGGAGCTGATTTTGCCGAACACGTCTGTTTGGATAAAGTCGCTCCGCGTCGGCTACCCCTTCCACCCTACCATGAAAATCCCGCGCCGGCCCCTCCTCGCGGCCTTCGCCGCCTTGTTTCTCACCCGGGCGTGTCAGGGGGAAAGGCTCAAACGGCCAAGGCGATGCAGCACTTGCGGAAGTGGTGGCCGTAAATCGCGAGCGTGACGGCCAGCGGCATGAGGCGGGGCCGGTGGAAGAGCGTCCAGGTGAGCAGCCACCAGTATTGGAATCTTTCCCGGCCCAAGACGCCCAGCCGCACGGCGGAATGAGAAAAGGCCAGCAGCTGCCGCCAGTTCGGCCGGACGGTGACGCGCGGCCGCCGGTATTCCCGGAGAAACGTGCGCACGCGCTGGTAATACGGGCCGGGGGAGTAAATCTGCCGCAAGATGCGCCGGTAGCCCTCGCGCAGGGTGTCGGCGTTCATGCGCGGCAAAAAATTGGTGGTGCCGTCGACGTTGTCGCCGGATGACCGGGTCAGCAGCCGCCCTTCACGCTGCATCCGCGCATGCAGCCGGGTGTCGGGCAGCGCGTTGAGCAGACCGACCATGGCCGTCACGATTCCGCTCCGCTGGATGAAATCCACCTGCCGCTGGAAAATCGCGGGTGTGTCGCTGTCGAACCCGACGATGAAACCGCCCTGCACCTGCAGCCCGGCGCGCTGGATGCGCTTCACATCGGCCACGAGGTCGCGGCGCTGGTTCTGGTGCTTGTTGCACTCGAGCAGGCCGGATTCATCCGGGGTCTCGATGCCGATGAAAACCCCGTCGAACCCCGCCCGGGACATCAGCGCCATCAGCTCGGGGTCGTCCGCCAGGTTGATGGACGCCTCGGTATAGAACGGCACGCCGTGGCGTCGCTGCTGCCACGCAATCAGCGCCGGCAGCAGCTCGGTCTTCAAAGCGCGCTTGTTGCCGATGAGGTTGTCATCGACAAAGAACACCTGCCCGCGCCAGCCGAGCCGGTAGAGGCCGTCCAGCTCGGCGATGACCTGTGCGGCCGACTTCGTGCGGGGAAAATGCCCGAACTTCACGGTCACGTCGCAGAACTCGCAGTCGAACGGGCAGCCGCGCGAGTATTGGAGGCTCATCGAGGCGTAGCGCCGCAGATCGGCCAGCGCCCAGAGCGGCGCGGGGGTCCGGCGGATGTCGGCGAATTCCGTCGTGGCGTAGACCCGTTGCGCACGGCCCGCCGCGAAGTCGCGCAGGAACGGCGGCAGGGTCAGCTCCGCCTCGTTCAGCACGAAGTGGTCGACGTCCGGAAACTGGGCGTGCTCGCTCGTGAACAGCGGCCCGCCCGCCACGATGAGTTTGCCGGCGGCCTTGCAGCAGGCGATGAGCGCCTCGGCCGAGGGACGCTGCACGATCATCGCACTGAGGCACACCAGGTCGGCCCAGGCCAGGTCCTGCTCCGTGAGCGGGCGCACGTTCAGGTCGACCAGCCGCTTTTCCCACTCCGGCGGCAGCAGGGCGGCCACGGTCAGCAGGCCCAGCGGGGGCAGGGAGGCCCGCTTGCGGACAAATTTCAATGCATGCTTGAAACTCCAGAAGGTGTCGGGGAACCGCGGGTAAAGCAGCAGCACTCTCACAACGCGTCACCCTACTCCCTTTCCCGCGAAATGACAGATTTTTGCGGCGGGAGATTGTTGATCCCTGGTGGGAGCTCGCTCGTTCGCTCCCGGAGGCGGCAGGCCATCGTCCAGCCCGCCCCGCACAATCTGCTGGCCACCGCCTGAACGTTGGCCAAATAGGAGAGTCACCTCCGCATGAACCTCGACACCGCCCGCTCCGCCGTCATCGCCGCCCTCGCGCGCATGGATTCGCTCTACAACAAATCCGTTTTTGACGAATGGGTCCTGGTGAAGCTGGCCAGCGAGTCGGGCGCGATCCTGGCCTACGGCGGCCCGCGCGCCGAGACCTACCAGAAGAAATTCAAGGACGACATCGTGCTGCTCCGCGCCGAGCTCGAGCAGCGCCACATGGCCGTGGGCGATTTCGCCTTTGTGGCCGACGCCCAAGGCACCCGGTTCGACGCCTGCATCCGCCTGGGCAAGGCGGCCTACCTTTTCTGCAACAACATCGGGAAATCCATGGCGGAAATCCGGCAGGATCCGCTGTGGCGCGAGGCGCAGGCGCCTTTCGTGC
>Ga0315295_10000673_pt1 | contig 29711 bp, 29 predicted proteins | sample YL17G14_0_MG_FD_204453 | JGI IMG/M metagenome (GOLD analysis project Ga0315295, IMG submission 204453) | Sediment microbial communities from Yellowstone Lake, YNP, Wyoming, USA - YL17G14_0 | ecosystem: Environmental > Aquatic > Freshwater > Lake > Sediment | place: USA: Wyoming | collected... | reverse complement strand
AGACAAGAAGAGTTTCGCTGTCACCGTTGGTTCTCAGACGGCCCGTGGAAGAGCTGCTGGCGAGGCGAAAGTCACTGTTCTCTGAGTGGCGCGCTGCCGAGCAGCCCTTCGGCTATACAATAGGGTTTGCGCGCGGGCTGAGGCCCACGCCACACACCCCGCAGGGCAGGAAGGTAGCGGGTGAGTTCGACATCATCCAGGTGAACGGCAGGATCTGCCTACTTGTGTCGTCTGCACCTATGGAGACGGAGGTGCATGGTCCACGGCACCTGGCGAGACGCGCCTATCCTCTAGCGACCCGGCCGCTCCTCGGCTCGGAGGACCTAGTTCGCATCGTTTCGCGGCTCGCCACACAGCGGGGATGGGCCCCCCTGTGTGCTGATGCGATAGGGTACGACCGACACACAGGGGAGTTCCGTCGCGACATGAAGCATCAGCCCGTTGCCGATGCCTTTCGGGAGATGGCCGAACAGGGCCGTCAGATGCACCAGATGAGAGTCTTGTTCCAGGACGAAGCAACGCGCCAAGCGCTGCTAGCTGTCGTCAACCGCTACGGCCGTGCGACTGTCTACAGGGGCGACGTCACACTTGCTGCCAGCCATCTCGTGCTCGCGGTCGCTACCGAGGCTTCTGACAGATGGCGGCGCCTTTCCGTGAATCGAGCTCGGGATCCTGGACAGCAGACAGTGGTTCAGCTGGGGTTCCCCGCTGATACCTTCGCTACGTCTCAGGACACGATGGCCCTCTGCAGTGCGGTACGCCGCGGGGTGGGTCTCAACGTGACGACAGTGCACCTGAACCCGTACCTGAACGCTCAGGTGTTGGACTACCTGACCGGACAGTCGGTCGAACTGGTTGTTCTGGATGACAGAACGGTTTCGCTGATACCGCGCTGCGCTGAGAGCAGTGACGCGATGCAGCGTGTAGTCGCACTGATCTTTCGGTTCTTTGGCGAGGGAGAGGTGAGGGTCGCGCCGGTACTGCACACCAGTTGAACAGGAGAGGGCGGGTGGCCCGTCCGCCAAGCGATCGACAGCGAAGGGTTGACGCCCGTACCAAGCGCCAACTCGTGGAGTTCGACAATTACGAAGAGTCGGTATCCCTCATTTCTTCCTTCGAGCAGTGGTTAGCGTATCACTGGGGCCCTAGGGGCGCTGTGGCGTCGACGCTACAGAGATTCGACCGGTTCCCCACCTACGATGGGCTTAGGCCGGACTTCGCGGCCTCCTTCCAGACTGGGTATCTGCTCTGGGGAGAGGTGATGCGCACGTTCCGTCGAGGCAAGGGGGCTAGAAACGATCTTGAGCAGTTGATGAGTTACAGTCGCTACCTTCATCCGTCTGGTCGATTCGCTGGCCCCAGCGACCTCCTCCTGCTCGTGGGAACGCACGCCGATGACATTGCTGCGACGGCCGTTGCCGCTGCTCTGGAGGACCATGAGGCTGGGCGAAGGCCCCAGGGTCCGATCGTTATCGTCGGATACTTCCGGGACACGCGTGCAAACGGTGAATGGTTCGACCTGAAGTGGCGCAGCCAACCCGGAAACAGCCGATTTAGCCAGCCCAACGTGGTTGCTGAGCGGAACCTGCGGGATCTGAACTCGGAGATCAGCCGGCAGCAGCACTGCCCGATCAGGCTCGACCTAGCGGCGCTGAACATCGCGACCGGCAACCCGTTCACCAATGACGACCCGCCTCCACTTTACACCATCGTGCGCGCGATCTACCCCGCTATCAGCCAAATCCTCACCGAGGACGAGAGGGACGAACTGCAGGCCGTCGGCCGAGTCGAGAAGCGCTTCAGTCGCGAATCCCTCATGTCGGCAGAGTGCATCCGCTCGATAGGACTCCCCGCTCGCTACATACAGAGCGCGCTTGAGCATATGGTGGACAGGCGACTGGCGAGAGGCCCTATAGATGTGGACCCGCCTGAGTACGCGATCGACCTCGACGTAAGGACCATCGGGCGCGACCTGAAACAGCTTCTCGGCGGACACATAGCTCGCGTCGAGGTCGCAGACTTGTTACGCAAGCTGCGGCGCGCCACGCGTCGCGTGCCCGACCGGCAGTCGCCGCTTCCGCTGGACGGCTAGTCCGCGGGGTCGGCCGAGATCCCTTGTGCGGCCCGAGGCCCGGTCAAGGACCAGTCGCACACGCGCAGAAACCCTCCTCCCCGATGCGTCAGGTCTTCCACCGCACCTATATCGCCATCTTCCGCCGCTACCCAGTGCTTTGGCGCATGGCCCTGGTGGTGGTGCTGGGCGAGATCGTCCAGTCCTCGGTGAATAACTACTCGCTCCCCTTCTACGTGACGGACGATCTGAAGCAGCCGGGCCGGACGCTGGGGTTGCTGATCTCGGTCTTCCTGATCTCCGAGATGATGCTGAAGCTGCCCTTCGGCCACTAGTCCGACCGGCACGGGCGGCGGCCCTTCGCCATCGCGGGCATCGCCGCTTCAGCCACCACCGCGCTCGTCATCGCCCTCGCGCCGGCGGCCGCGTTCGCCGCGTTCCCAGTGCTGATCTACGTGGTGCTGCTTCCGCTGCGAGCGCTCGATGGGGCGGGCGCGGCCGCCCTTTGGCCGCCGCTCTTCGCCTCAGTGCCAGACCACGTGCCCACGCGAGAGCGCGGGGTGGCGATGAGTGTGATGAACACCGCCTACCTGACCGGCCTCACCTTCGGGCCGGCACTGGCGGGCGCCGCGATGAGCCTATCGAGGGTGACAGGTATCCGGCCGGGCTGGGAAGGAAGAGCGCCCTTTGCCATGGTGGTGCTGGCCGCGGCCGCGGGAGCCATCGTGGCCTCCACCTTGCCGCGCAGACACGGGCAGGCGGCACACGAGAGCCACCAGGCGCACGGCCGGTGGCCGAGCATGCGTGTGACCTCCATCGTGATGGTGATCACCCTGGGGGAGATGTTCGCGACCGCCAGCCTGGCGCCCTACCTCCCTCTTTACGTCCAACAGGTGACCAGCATCCCGAAGGAGCGCGTCGGGTTCTTGCTGGTGGGGATATTCCTCCCGGCGGGGTTGCTCGGCATTCCGTTGGGCCATGTGGCCGACCGCTGGCCCAAGCGGCGAGTAGTGCAGTTGGCGCTGTGCATCACGGCCGTCGGGCTGTGGGCGGTGACCGGCTGCCGGACGCTGCTGCCGCTGGCGGCGGCGGGGGTAGTGGTGATGCTCGGGTTCATGCTCGGTCTCCCGGCCTGGCTGGCCCTGATCTCCGACCTGGCGCCGCGCGGGGGGGCCGGTCGGGTGATGGGACTGATGTCCACCGCGCAAGGGGCGGGAGCCTTCCTGGGGCCGGTGGTTGGCGGCTACTTGTGGGACCAGGACATCCACTATCCTTTCTACGCGGCGGCCCTGCTGCTCACGGTCACCGCGCTGGTGGCCCTGCTCTTCATCCGGAAGACCGAGAGGAGGTCTGGCGCGGGCGGATGATGCAGTGAGGCCGGCGAGCGGGCAGGCGCGGCGGCAGTTCCCAGCGAATAGGCGGCCACAGAGGTGGCGCCTTGGGGCACAATGTCGTCTTCCTCCTGCTCAGCTTCCTGGTGATCATCGTCGGCTCGGAGCTATTCACCAACGGCGTCGAGTGGCTGGGGGTGCGGCTGCGGCTCTCCGAGGGGGCGGTTGGCAGCGTGCTGGCGGCAGTCGGCACCGCGTTGCCCGAGACGCTGATCCCGTTCGTGGCGCTGGTGCTCTTCCGGGGAGAAGACAGCCATGAGATCGGGGTCGGCGCCATTCTCGGCGCGCCCTTCATGCTGTCCACGCTCGCCTTCTTCGTCACCGCACTAGCTGCCTGGGGCTACCGGGGCCGGCGGGAGCAGAGCTGGCGGCTGCTGATCAACCGTAAGGTGGCAGGCCGCGATCTCGGGTTCTTCCTGCCGCTCTACGCGGCGGCGATCGCGGTCAGCTTCTCTCCGATCGGACACTGGGGCCGTTACCTGGTCGCAGTTTCGCTGCTGTTGGCCTACGGCTACTACGTGTACCTGAACCTGCGAGAGACGGCGGAGGGGAGTAAGGAAGAGCCCCTCATGCTCAACCTGGTGTGGGCCGCGCTGCCGCTGTTGCCGCCGGCCGACCGCGAGGCCCACCAAGTACGGCGGGAGAGCATCGCGGCCGAGCCCCCGCGCTTGCGCGCGGTGGCCGGGCAGGTGTTGCTGGCGACCAGCCTGATCATCGGCGGGGCCTACATCTTCGTGGACGCGGTGCGGGAGATCTCGGCCGGGATTGGCTTCCCCCCGCTGGTGATCGCGCTGATCATCGCCCCGCTGGCGACGGAGCTGCCGGAGAAGCTGAACTCGGTGATCTGGGTGCGCCAGGGCAAGGACACGCTGGCCCTGGGCAACATCAGCGGCGCCATGGTCTTCCAGGCCACCTTCCCCGTAACCCTGGGGATCCTGGCCACGCCCTGGCACTTCGGCGGCGACCCGGTGGGCCGGGCGGCGCTGCTCTCGGCCATGATCGCGCTGGGGAGCGCGCTGCTGGTGCGGATCGCGATCGGCCTGGGCCGCCGTGAGACGATCGCGCCTTGGCCGCTGGCGGTGGGGCTGCCCTGGTGGCTGCTGTTCCTGGGGTTCGTGCTCAAGACGGTCATCCTGCCGCGCGGGTAGCGGAGGAGAGAGCAATGCTGCTCGACGCCGGGATACTGGCGTTGCTGGTAGGCGCGGCAGTCGGCCGTGGCCGGCTGAGCGGGCTGCGCGACCTGGACCTGCGCGCGCCCGCGGTCTTCGTGTTCGCGGCCCTGGCTAAGATCGCGGTGGCCATCCTGGGGTGGCGAGGCGTGACGGTCGGCATTCTGGTCGGCGGCCCAGTCAATGTCCTCGCTTACCTCTTGCTGCTGGTCGGGCTCTTGCTCAATCGCCATCTGTGGGGAATGCGCGTGGCGGCGGTCGGGGTGTTGCTCAATTTCCTGGTGATCGCGGCCAACGGCGGGAGCATGCCCGTGGACCGCGATCTGGCGGTGCGGGCAGGGAACCGGACCCTGGTCCAACTGCTCGACTCTCCGGCCTACGTGACCCACAAGCCCATCCACGCGGGGACGCGGCTCCGACCGCTGGCCGATGTCTTGCCGCTGCCGCTGCTCTTCCCGCGGCCGCGCTTCTTCGCTCCCGGGAGCATCGGCGACGTGGTCGTCACCTTCGGGGCCTGCTGGCTGATTCTCAGCGCGTTGGGGGCCTTTGGGCTGGGCCGGAGAGGGCCTTCCGGCGAGGCCGAGAGGAGCCAGGGTGAAGCTGCCCTATAGCGATTTCGCGAAGGCGAAGGACTTCACTTGCCTCGGCAGTTGGTGTCTCTTCGCGGGACCGGAGCAGTACCTGAAGCGCGAGGCGCTGGCGCGCATCCGCCAGGAGGCGGAGAGGCCCGGCGAGGAAGCGACCTGGGAGGTGATGAGCGGCGCGGACCTGATCGCGCGCGACCTGCTGAACCGCTGCCAGATGGGCGGCCTCTTCGGGGGCGCCCGCGTGATCGTGGTGCAGGAGGCGGATCGGATCCCCGCGGACGAGCAGGAGAGGCTGGCCAAGGCGGTCGGACCTCTGCCCCGCGAGGTGGCGGTGGTGCTGGTGACTTCGGAGGTAGGGGATCGCGTCCGGCGGCGCGGGTTGGGAGCGAAGCTGCAGCGGGCCGTCGAGCAGGCCGGCCTGGTGATCGAGTTCCCGCCGCTGAAGGCGGCCGCCGCGGCGGCCTGGGCGGCCGAGCAGGCGAAGCGCCTGGGCAAGAGGCTGGAGCCGGCGGCGGCGCGGAAGCTGGTCGAGCAGAAGGTCGGCACCCGGCTGGGCGAGATCGAACTCGAGGTCGAGAAGCTGGCGCAGTTCGTGGGGGAGGTGAAGACCATCACCAGCGCCGATGTGGACGCGGTCAGTCCCCGACTGGTGGAGGAGGACGTGTGGGGTCTGATCGAGGCGGTGGGCCGGCGGAACGCGGGGCGAGCCGTTGGCGTCCTGCGCGGCCTGCTCACAGATCGGCGGGAGGACCCGACCCGGCTGCTTGGCATGCTTGCCCGTTCCATACGGATGGTGTGGCAGGCCAAGCTGCTGATGGACCGGGGCTGGCGACCCGGGCAGGAGCCGGACGCGGAGACGGTCAGCCTGCTCCCGGCAGACCCCAGACGAAGCGCGCTGGCCCAGTTCTCGCGGTTTCCCTGGCAGGCGCGCCGGAGCATGGCGCAGGCGGCCGTGTTCTCCTGGGAGCAGCTAACGCGGGCGCTTCAGGCCCTGTCTGCCTGCGACCTCGCGATCAAAGGCATTCAGGGGAAGGTCGGCGACCCGGCGCTGGCAATGGAACTCCTGGTGATCCAGCTCTGCACGGACATGGAGATGCCCATCTGGGCAAGGGGAGAGGTCGAATAACCGGCAGGCGAGATCATGAGAGGGAGGGATTCGAGATGATGGAGGAGAGAAGGTATCAGGCGCTGCGGGCGATTTCGGTGGTGCTGCGGGTGCTGGCATGGATCGTCCTGGTGGGCCTCGGGCTGGTGTTCGTGGGGGCCCTGATCTGGGCTGCGGTCAGGATGGAGGCCCACGCCCTGCTGTTCAGCTTGATGGCGGTGCTCTACGGCGTGTTCGGGTTCATCTACCTGTACGCCGGCGCGGAGGGAATCCTCGTGTTCCTGGACATCGAGGCCAACACGCGCCGGACAGGGGACATGCTGGAGAGGATGCTGGCCGCGGCGCAGCCGCCGGCCGCCCCGGGAGCGTAGCAAGAGTCAGCGATAGGAGTAAGGCGGCCGGTAGGGCCGGCAGACCCGGGTGACCGGGGCGCCGACCACCTCAATCTGCTCCGGCCGAAGCTCGCCCAGGCCACGCTTGGCGCAGAGCCGCAGGTGGTCCACCTGAGAGGGGTCAAGCCGCATCACCCTCGCCCCTACCGCATCGGTGGCCACGGGGTCGCAGCCCGCGATGATCACATCGGTCTTCACCGGGGAGCCCGCGGTCTCGTGCCGCTCGGAGCCGACCAGCCCGTCAATCACGCAGAGCTTCGGTCGCAGCACGGTCGCGAGGTCGCGGAGGCGCTCGTGCAGTTCGTGGTGCATGATCATCTTGTCCGGGATGATCGCGCCCATCAGGTTCTTGATGCCGAGCGTGATGTAGGACATGCTATGGCACTTGAGCTTGGGTAGGTTGATCAGGCAGTCCGCCTCCAGGATGGTGCGCGCCAGACCCACGCGGTGCAGTGATAGCGCGTCCGGTATCTTCACCTCCACACGCTGGTCGTTGAAGACGTTGAGCAAGCGCACTCCGCGGCGCTCCGCCATCTCTGGCAGCCCCATCATCCGGAAGGCGCGGTCGGTCTTGGCGGAGCTGTCGCCGCCCTCGGCGATGGTGATGTCGGTGACACCCAGCTCCTGAAGCCACACGACCATGGCCTCGATCACGCGCGGGTCGGTGGTCACGCCGGTCTCGGGCCTCATGGGCTCGACGTAGTTGGGCTTCAGCACCACGCGATCGCCAGGGCCGACGACCTCCGCAGCGCCGATCTGCGCGAGCGCGTCGCGCACCAGGTTGGCCGGGTCGGCCCCATGGGCAATCGCCACGCGGGAAGCAGGCACCTCAACCGCTCACTGCGGGCACAGCGAGACCCTCGGCACTATCGCCTGACCCTCGCGCCGAGGACGAAGAGGCTGCCGCCCCCCAGGTCACGCGCCCCGGCCACCAGGCTCAGGTCGCTGCCGCCCAGGATCAGCGGGATGTCGGCGAGCACATCGGCTCGCAGCTCGTTGGGGTCGAACACGTCTACGGACAGCCTGGGCTTGCGGGGCCGGCCCAGGTCGAAGCCCAGGCCCAGGCGGGACCGGACGAGGCCGTAGCGCAGCCCGCCCAGCTTCTGCTGCTCGCCGAGCTGGACGTTCACGCTCGTGTTCTCGCCGATGTCATCTATGCCGAGGCGCAGAAAGTGATCCTTGCCGGTGCTGAAGTCGAGGCTGCCGGTGGAGAAGCTGCGATGGGCCCTGCTGCTGTAGAGAACATCGAAGTTGCCGTGGATCTCCGGGGGCTTGAGCTGCTCCTGGATCTGGGTCATCGAGCTCGAGAAGTGCTCGGCCTGCTTGGCCAGGCGAGGCACAGAAGGCCCGGCCTCCTCCAGTTGCTTGGAGAATGACTTGAGCGATCTGACAGTCTCATCGAGGTTGGTGATCGTCTCCCGCAGCTCGGCCCGCGTCTTCGGGTCAGACACCAGCTCGTCTGCGCTGGCGGCGAGCTTGTCTGCCTTTTCGCTGGTCCGGCGGAGGCTGGCCGCGGCGGCTTCCATGTCCGGGAGCGTAGTCCCCTCGAGCGTAGCCTTGCGGAGACCGCTGATCGTGGTCTGCAGGTCGTCAGCCGCTGATCCGAGCTTGGCGATGATGGCGCGCGCCTCCGGCGCCGACTCCTGGGCCACGGCCGAGGCGGTGGCGGCCAGGTCGGCGGCCGCATCGGCGGCAGCGGTGAAGCTGGCGATCGCTTTCTTGATACCGGACAGGATCTCTTCGTTGCCGAGCACGGTCCGGAGCTGCTCGGCCGTGCGGTTCAGGTTGGCGAGGGCCTCACTGCCGGCCGCGAGTAGATCGGGCGGCGCCACCCCCTGCGTGGTGGCGCCATTGGTGAGCTCGATGCCTTCGGCGCCGTGCTCGGTCGGCCTAACCTCGATATAGCGCTCCTGGATCAGGCCGGTGCTGACTATCTCGAACACATAGTTCCTGAAGAGACGGTGCTCTTGCGAGATCGCCAGCTCGGCCTGAGCCTTTCGATCCTCGGTGATGGTGACTCGTCTCACGTCTCCGATCTTGACCCCCAGCATGCGAACCGGCTCGCCTCCCTGGATCCCCTTGGCATTCTCGAAGTTCACGTAGAGGGTGTAGGTGGCGATGCGCACTCGACTGATGTAGACCGCGAAAGCGGCCAGCAGGGCGAGGGCCAACAGCGTAATTAACCCGACTTTGACTTCGGCTCCCGATCGCACCTAGCCACCTCCCCGCGGTCGGCCCGCTCCCTCGGTCATCGGCCCTTCCGCTCGGCCGGACAGGAACTGCCTGACCGCCGGGTCGGCGCTCGCCTCCAGGTCCGACATCTGCCCCAGGGCGAGGAAGGCGCCAGCGTGCAGCAGCGCCGCCCGGTTGACCACGCGCCGCAGACTTGCGACATCATGGGAAACGATCAGCGTGCTGACTCGGAACTGCCGGCCCAGGCGGAGGATGAGTGCGTCAATGGCGGCGGCCGAGATCGGGTCGAGCCCGGCGGTGGGCTCGTCGTAGAGCATGATCGAGGGCTCCATCGCCAGCGCACGGGCGATGCCCACGCGCTTGGCCATGCCGCCCGAAAGCTGGGCCGGGAGCAACTGCTCGGTTCCGCTCATGTCCACCATTTCGAGCAGCTCGCGCACTCGCCCTGCCACCTGGCGCGGGTGAAGGCGCCGATGTTCGATCAGGCCGAAGGCGACGTTCTCGGCGACGGTCATCGAGTCGAAGAGCGCCGCCCCCTGGAAGACCATCCCCATATCGGCTCGCACGGCATCGAGCTCTCTCCCATCCAGCCCCACGATGTCTCTGCCGTTGACCAGGATGCGGCCGCCGGTAGGCCGGAGCAGCCCCATGATCAAGCGCAGGAGGGTCGTCTTGCCCGTCCCGCTCCGGCCCATGATGCCGACGATCTCGCCGCGCCCGACCCGAAGGCTGACGCCGTCCAGCAGGGCCGTGCCATTCAGCAGGTAAGAGAGGTGCTGAAGCTCGACGGCGGGGCTGGCCTCGGGGTTCCTTTCCATGTCGCCCCTAGCGGAAGAACAGCATGGTGAGCAGCAGGTTGGCCGCGTAGATGAGGACGATGCTCAACACCACGGCGCTGATAGTGGCGCGACCCACCCCGGCGGCCCCGCCGCTGGTGCGGAGCCCCTGGCGACAGCCGACCAGGGCGATGATGACGCCGAAGAAGAACCCCTTTGCGACCCCGCCGTAGACGTCGGTCGGAGTAAGCCACTGCTGCATGGAGTTGAGGTAGCTGCCCGAGGTGACCCCGTAGTGCACCGAGATGGCGAAGGCGCCGAAGATGCCGGCCGCGTCGGCCACCACAATCAGGAGCGGCAGCATCACGAAGCAGGCGGCCACCCTCGGCGTCACCAGGTAGTAGATGGGGTTCACGGCCAACGCGCGGAGCGCGTCCACCTGCTCGCTGACGGTCATGGTGCCCAGCTCGGCGGCGAAGGCGGAGCCGACGCGGGCGGCCACCACCACGCCGCATAGGGCCGGGCCCAGCTCCCGCGCGATCGCCACCGCGGTGCCGCCCCCGAAGTAGCTGGTGGCCCCGAACTGAGCCATCAGCCGCGCCGTGTTCCAGCCCCAGGCCATGCCTACGAAGAGCAGGGTGATGAAGACGATGGGAAGCGAGTCAGTGCCCGCGATGGCCATCTGCTGGAAGGTGCGCCGCCAGCCCAGGCGACCCCGGACGGCGAAACCGGTGGCGCTCGCCAGTAGCAGCACCTGGTCGCCCACGAAGGCCACCGCCGCGACAGCTTGCCGTCCCACGGACGCGATCATGCCAGGCTCCTCGCCGGCGGGGGCCGAGCCGGATCGCCTCTGACCGGCCGGCCGCAGGAGACCAGCGGCTCTACTCGCCAAAGGACAGGAAGTGTCGGTGGACGCGCAGGTCGCTGGTGAGCTCCGGATGAAAGGCAAGAGCAAGAAGCCGGCCTTGCCTGGCCGCGACGATCCTGCCCTCGTGCACGGCCAGCACCTCTACGCCCTCGCCCACGGCACTGATCAACGGCGCGCGGATGAAGACGGCCCGCACCGGCCCGCTGTTCACGCCTCTGAAGTCCAGGTCGGCCTCGAAGCTGTCAATCTGCCGACCGAACGCATTCCGTTCGACCGTGATGTCCATCACACTAAGCCGGGGCTGGTCCTTCGCCGCCGCCTCGATCTGCTTTGCCATCAGGATCATGCCGGCGCAGGTGCCGAGCAAGGGTTTGCCCGCCGCGGCGTGCTCGCGAATCGGCACAAGCAGGCCATAGCGCGCCATCAGCTTGCCGATGGTCGTGCTTTCCCCTCCCGGGATGACCAATGCATCAGAGGCGGCCACCTCCTCGGGCGTCCGGACAGCCAGCGCCTCAACCTCCAGCCTCCGAAGCGCGTCCAGATGCTCCCGCGCCGCCCCCTGAACGGCCAACACTCCTACTCTCAACACTGCCTCCTACTGCTCAGTCCTTGCTCCACGACCAAGGACCCATCAGCGGCAGCACGATCGGCCAGGTGACCAGCACGGCAGCCCCTACCAGCCACTTGTAGACCCAGCCTGGCAGATTCGGATGAGCCGTCCCCGTCAGGCCGATGGCGATGCCAACCCCGATCCAGATACCGGCTACTGCGATGCCTCTGCCGACCATGCCGTTTCTCCTGTAAGCGTGACGTTCCAGGGCCGACTACCATCCCCGGGTCTGCAGCAACTCCTTCTCATCCATACGTGCGATATCGAGGCCGGGCATGGCCTCGCCGATGCCGGCGGAGACGCGGGCCACCACCTCGGGCTTGTCGTAGTAGGTGGTCGCCTCCACGATCGCCCTGGCGCGGGCCGCCGGGTCCTTCGACTTGAAGATGCCCGAGCCGACGAAGACCGCCTCCGCGCCGAGCTGCATCACGAGCGAAGCATCGGCCGGGGTGGCGATACCGCCGGCCGCGAAGTTCGGAACCGGCAGCTTGCCAGCGCGCGCGACCTCACAGACCAGCTCATAAGGCGCGCCCAGCTCTTTGGCCGCGGCCATCAGTTCATCCGAGCGGAGGGTGGTGAGCCGCCGAATCTCGGACTGCACCACGCGCATGTGACGGACGGCCTCGACGATGTTGCCACTGCCGGCCTCGCCTTTGGTGCGGATCATCGCCGCGCCCTCCCCGATGCGCCGGAGCGCTTCCCCGAGGTTGCGGCACCCGCAGACGAAAGGCACCTTGAACAGGTGCTTGTCAATGTGGAACTGCTCGTCCGCAGGGGTGAGCACCTCGCTCTCATCCACGAAGTCAACTCCGAGCGCCTCCAGCACCTGGGCCTCGGCGAAGTGGCCGATCCGCGCCTTCGCCATCGCCGGGATGGTCACGGCCGCCATGATCTCTTTGACCTTGACCGGATCGGCCATCCGCGCCACCCCGCCCTGCGCGCGGATGTCGGCGGGAACCCGCTCCAGCGCCATCACCGCCACCGCGCCGGCCTCCTCGGCGATGCTGGCCTGTTCCGCGGTGGTCACATCCATGATCACCCCGCCCTTCAGCATCTCGGCGAGGCCCACTTTGTTCCGCCAGGTGGATTGCTCAGACATTTGCCATCTCCCCACTATGCTCGGCTTTCTGCACCCCTATCTTAGTACGGGCCTGCACCCCTGGCAAGTCCCTGTTCGCTGGCCTGCGCCCGTCGTTGACGCTCCTCGGCGTTTCCGATAACATCAGGCCGTTGGGTGGGAGTCGTTGCGCCGTGCCATTTCGACCTCAGGAGACGGGAAACCGCATGGATTTCACCTTCAGCCAGGACCAGCAGGCCGTGCTCGATGCGGTCAAGGAGTTCGCCGACGGCGAGCTCGCCCCCAAGGCGAGGGAGACCGATGAGGCCGGGGCCTGGCCGGCCGAAAACGTGCGCAAGCTGGCCCAGCTCGACCTGATGGGCATTCCGGTGCCGGAGGAGTACGGTGGCCTGGGGATGGACTTCCTGACGTGGGCCGCGGTGGGCGAGGAGCTATCCCGTGCCTGCACCACCACCGGCGCGGTCTACGGCGCCCACGTGCTCTGCGTCTACCCCATCATGACCTTCGGCACGGACGACCAGAAGACCAGGCTCCTGACGCCCCTGGCGCGCGGCGAGAAGGTGGGCGCCTTCGGCCTCACTGAGCCTGGCGCGGGCTCTGACGCTGGCGCGGTCAGCACCCGCGCCGAGCGGGACGGCGACCACTATCTCCTCAACGGCACCAAGATCTTCATCTCCAACGGCGGCGAGGCCGAGGTCTACGTGATCATCGCCAACCTCGATCCCTCCCGCGGGGCCCGGGGCATGACCGCCTTCATCGTCGAGAAGGGCACTCCCGGCTTCACCTTCGGCAAGGACGAGAAGAAGATGGCCTATCCCTCCTTGCCGAACCGGGAGCTGATCTTCACCGACTGTCGGGTGCCCAAGGAGAACCTGCTGGGCCGGGAGAAGGGCGGCTTCCTGGTCGCTATGCGCACCCTCGGCGTGGGCCGGATCGGGATGGCGATCGGGGCGGTGGGGCTGGCGCGCGCCGCGCTGGAGGCGGCCGTGCCCTATGCCAAGCAGCGCGAGCAGTTCGGCAAGCCCATCTCCAGCTTCGAGGCCATCCAGTTCATGCTCGCCGACATGGCCACCGAGATAGACGCCGCTCGTCTGCTCACCTGGAGAGCTGCCTGGCTGAAAGACCAGGGCCGGCCCTTCGAGAAACAGGCCGCCATGGCCAAGCTCTTCGCCGCCGAGACCGCCATGCGAGTGACCACCAAGGCAGTGCAGATCTTCGGCGGCTACGGCTACACCAAGGAGTTCCCGGTCGAGCGCTATATGCGCGAGGCCAAGCTGTTCGAGATCGTCGAGGGCACCTCCGAGATCCAGCGCCTCGTGATCGCCAACCACGTGCTGCGGGAGCTCGGCGGGTGAGGATTGTCGCCTGCATCAAGCAGGTCCCCGAGACCACCGAGGTCCGTGTAGACCCGAAGACCAACGCCCTCATCCGCGAGGGCGTGAAGAGCGTCATCAACCCCTTCGACGAGAACGCCGTGGAAGCCGCCCTGCAACTCAGGGAGGCGCACGGCGGCGAGGTGATCGTCATCAGCATGGGCCCGCCCCAGGCGGAGGAGGCGCTGCGGCACGCCCTGGCGATGGGGGCGGACCAGGCGATCCTCCTTACCGACCCGGCCTTTCGGGGCGGAGACACCCTCGCCACCTCCTATACCCTGGCCGCGGCCGTGCGCAAGCTCGGGGAGGTGGACCTGATCATCTGCGGCAAGCAGGCGATTGATGGCGATACCGGGCAGGTGGGGCCCGGCCTGGCGGAGCGGCTGGGGCTGCCCCAGGTCACCTTCGCCATCGGGCTCGAGATCAGCGACCACAGGTTGCGCGCCCGGCGGGTGCTCGACGACTTCTTCGAGATCGTGGAGGTGCGGCTGCCGGCAGTGGTGACGGTGGTGAAGCAGATCAACGAGCCGCGCTACCCCAGCATGCGGAATGTGCTCAAGGCCAAGCGCGCGGAGGTCGCCAAGTGGTCGGTGGCCGAGCTGGAGGCCGACACCAGCCAGACCGGCTTCGACGGCTCTCCCACCACGGTGATCAAGGTCTGGCCTCCCGAGAGGCGGAGCGGCGGCCGCCGGCTGGAGGGCCCGGTCGAAGAGGTCGTGGACACGCTCGCCGAAGCCATCAAAGAGCTGAACCTCGCGGCCGGCTGAGCCGGCCGATCCTCTCGGAGAAGAGCCGGCATGGCCGTACGTCTACTCGTCGAGAAGTGCACGGGCTGTCGCCTCTGCCTGCGCGCCTGCCCCTACAACGCGATCGAGGTGATCGAGGATCGGGCGCGGTTCAACGACAACTGCACCCAGTGCGGGGCCTGCGCCTCCTCCTGCAAGTTCGGCGCCATCCTGCTCGAGGTGACCTTCACGCGGGAGGTTGACACCAGCCAGTACCGCGGGGTCTGGGTGGTGGCCGAGCACCTCCACGGCGAACTCCGCCGCGGCACGTACGAGCTGCTAGGGGAGGGCCGGCGCCTCGCGGATAAGCGCGGCGCGGAGCTGTCCGCGGTGCTGCTGGGCGACCAGATCGAGGGGCTGGCCCCGCGCCTGATCGCGCACGGCGCGGACAGAGTGTACCTCGCCCAGGACCCGGTGCTGGCCCACTACCGGACCGGCCCGTACACCGATGTGCTGGCCGGGATGATCAACCAGCACCGGCCCGAGATCGTCCTGGTCTCGGCCACGCCCCAGGGCCGCGACCTGGCCCCCCGGGTGGCGGCGCGAGTTTCCGCAGGCCTCACCGCGGATTGCACCGGCCTCGACATCGGCGAGGAAGGGCTGCTGGTACAGACCCGCCCGGCCTTCGGCGGGAACCTGATGGCGACCATCGTCTGTCGGCAGGCGCGCCCGCAGATGGCCACCGTGCGGCCCGGCGTGATGAAAGCCCTGGCGGCCGACCCGGCGCGGGCCGGCGAGGTCGTCAGCGTTCCGGTTCACCTGGATGAGCGCGGCGTGCTGGCCAAGATCGTGGAGATCGTTCAGCAGGAAGGCGATGGCCAGGTGAACCTCCAGGACGCGCAGATCATCGTCTCGGGCGGCCGCGGGCTGGGGAAGGCAGAGAGCTTCGCGCTCATCCGCGAGCTGGCGCAGGCGCTCGGGGGCGCGGTGGGCGCCTCCCGCGCGGCGGTGGACGCAGGCTGGATCCCGGCCTACCACCAGGTGGGCCAGACCGGCCGCACCGTGCAGCCGAAGCTCTACATCGCCTGCGGCATCTCCGGCGCGGTGCAGCATCTCGCCGGCATGGGCAGCTCTGATGTCATCATCGCCATCAACAAGGACCCCTCTGCCCCGATCTTCAACATCGCCACCTACGGCGTGGTCGGCGATCTCTTCGAGATCGTGCCCGCGCTGACGAAGAAGCTGAAGGAGATCCTGTAGCGGCGCAGCAAGGCGAGCTGATATGCGCGAGTATCGCTTCGGGACCGCCATGAACTGCATTGACGGCCGCGTTCAGGAGCCGGTGTCACAGTGGCTCAGGGCGACCTACCACCTCGACTACGTTGACGTGATCACCGAGTCGGGCCCCGACCAGGCGCTCCTGTCGGGAGCCGAGACGGTTGAGCAGATCAAGTCCAAGGTGCTGATCTCCATGAAGCTCCACGGTTCCAGCGTGGTTGCGCTGGCCGGCCACCACGACTGCGCCGGCAATCCGGTGTCCAAGGAAGATCACTGGGAGCACATCAGGCGGTCCCTCCAGGTGATCCGCCTCTGGAACCTGCCGATGACTCTGGTGGGTCTCTGGGTCAACGAGCGGCGGGAGGTGGAGGTGGTCGGGGGGTGAGAGAGATCGCCGCGGCATAGCGCGAGGGCACCGATGACTTGGCTCAGGATCAGGCCGAAGTCGGTTGCGAAGGCAGTCTTCCTGGCTGGGCTGGTGGCCTCGATGTTCGTGGGAGTTTGGGCGCAACTGGCGCTCGTGCCGACACGCGTGGAGACGGTGACGTCCTGGCTGGCAGCGGCCTTCTTCGGGGCGTTCCTGGCCAGCGGGGATAGACGGCCCTCGGCCGGTGCCATCCTGCTTGGCGCGTTCGGCATGCTCGTCCTCGCTTTCTCGACGCTTGAGAGCGTGGGTTTCGCCCGGGTGATTTGCTCCGATCAGATCGGCCCGAACGGGATGAAGGACGCGAGGGCCTGGACCTGGGCAACGCTGCTGGCACTGGCCGGTTCGGCCGTATTGGCAGCGGTGGCAGCGCGCCACGACCGACGGTCTTGGGTCGGCTGGTGGGGAGCCACGTACGCTTGGGTGTTCCTTATCTCGTTCGCCTCTGACCTCTTCTTCGATCAGAGCCCATCGTACTTCTACAGGAGTCATCTTCCACTCGCACCTCCTCCGCTCCAGGTAGCCGTGGGCGGCGTCGTCTCGTGGGGAGTGGCTTTCCTGGCCCTGTGTGCGAGTCTGCGATTGCCGACTCCGCGTCCGCATGTTGCGGTGCTTTTCGGTGCAGCTGGACTGCTCAGCCTAGCCGCGCTGGTGGCGCTTGTGACGGCGGACCCGCAGGCCGGCATGGACGGGGGGCTCGGCACGGTAGGTCGGATAGGGGCGGTGGCGTTGGCGGCCTCCGCCTGCCTTGCAGTCGCAGCCAGCCGGCGGGGCGGGCACGCTGCGCTGGGGTGGTGGGGGGCCTCCATGACCATCGTTTCCGCGGCCGGGGCGCTTTCCGCGCAATGGGACCGCGCCGGGCTCACCTGGCCGATCGCTGCCGCCTGTGGTCTCGCGGGTGTCTTTATCTGGACCAACACGAGGCAGTGCTAGCGGTTCGGGCAGGACGCGAGGCCCTGCGCTCCGTGTCGGGAGGCCCCGCTCGACAGGCCCGCCCTGAGCGCGGTCGAAGGGAGCTTGCTCCTGTCACAGCCGGGTAGCGGCGGGGATGCAGAGACATCCCCGCCCTACAGCTAGCCCGAATGGCACCGCCGGTCAGGCCAGCGTCTTCCGGATGAACTCCAGATCGGCTTGGCTGAGCGTGCGGTCGGCCCCGGCGAGATTGGACTTCGCCTGGCGCTCGTTGCGAAACCCGGGGATGACGCACGCGACGCGAGGATGCGCAAGCACGTACTGGAGCGCCACCGCCGCCAGGTCCTCGGTGGTCTTCCCGAACCGCGCTTTGGCCTGCTCGAGCTTGGGCTTGAGCGCGGCGAGGGCCTCGGATGAGAAGCTGTCGCTGTTGCGCCGGTGATCGCCCTCCTCGAATCGGGGCGGGCTCTTCGGGTCGAACTTGTCGAGCAGCAGCCCCTGCCCCAGGGGCCCGAAGCAGACGGCGGCCAGGTTGTGCTTCTCCATCAGCTTCTGCACCCGCGATCCCGGCCTGATGAAGCCGTCGTGCAGCGCGTTGGCGTGGAACTGGAGCACTGCCGGCTGCACCTTCGGCACCACCCGCTCGAAGTCATCCGCGGAGTAGGCGGACTGCCCCTTGAGGCGCACCTTGCCCTCCGCCACCAGATCGTTCATGGTGGCCACCGCGTCGTCCAGGTAGCGATCACCCGGCCCGTAGTCCGCGTGATGGAAGTAGTAAAGGTCCAGGCAATCGCGCTTCAGGTTGATCAGCGACTGCTCGCACTGGTGACGGATGTGGGCAGGCTCATAGGCGTGCTCCGCGGTGCCGGGGAACCATCCTACCTTGGTGGCGATCACCACCCGCGTGGACTTCACCCCCAGGCGGTCCAGGGCCGCCGCCAGCCTCCGCTCTGACCGGCCGTTGCCGTAGGTATCGGCGCTGTCGAAGTGGGTCACGCCCGCATCGAGGCCGGCCTTCACCCCGGCCGTCACCTCGTCCTCGTTCACCTCGCCCCAGCCGTTAGGCGAGCCCTCCGACCAGTTAGGGCCGCCTATCGTCCAGCAGCCGAAGCTGATCTCCGACACCTCGACATCCGATCGGCCAAGCTTCCGGTATCTCATGGGTGTAGCTCCTTGATCCCTCTTGATTCGCCACGCCGGAACCGATGCTTGCTCGGATTGGCAGACAAGCTGTGAGACGGGGAAGGCCGCTCACTCCTCAGGCGCGGGCAGCTCCAGCTCGATCTCGAAATCCGCGTCCGCCAGGGTGCGCATGAGGCCGGTGTAGCGATCCAGCACCGGCCGCACCGCGGTCAGATCGAAGTAGTGTCCGCAGGAGCAGACAGACGGCACGGATTCGGTCAGCAGGTCAACCGGGGTCACCTTCTCGCACGACTCGCAGACCAGCCTGATCCGGTGCAGCTCGGAGAGCCCCAGCGACTCCGCCGCGGTGGCCGGCGGCTGCCCGGCCAGCACCCGCTGCGCGTCGGCCAGGCGCGCGGAGGGGACGAACAGCGCCAGCTTCCTCGGCCGTCGCGCGCAGGGAATGCCCGCGGCGCGGAGCTGCACCTCGATCAGGTCGGCTTGCAGTTGGTCCTCCACCTGGCAGAGCTCGGCCGCCTGCGCAGCCTGGAAGTCAGACACCGCGGTGCCGGCCGGGAGCCAATCGGTCAGCTCGGCGCCGCAGTCCGAACACTGCTTCGCATCACCCACGTACTCGGTCCGGCAGTTGGGGCAGAAGGGCATCAGAGTTCCTCCTCATCGCGCCGCTCACGCCACACGTCATCGCCGGCGGCTGCGTTCATCGGGCAGACCCTCCTGACGGGCTGCCCGCACCGAGGGCGCGGGCCAGATGGTCTCATAGAGGACCAGGGCAGTGACCCCGCCCGAGAGTGGATCCTTCTCGCCGCAGGTCTGCGCGAGGGCCAACAGGTCGGCCCGCTGCGACAGGTCGGGGAAATCGGAGGGCCGGATCGCCAAGTAAGAGGGCTGGGCCTTCTGGAGATACGCAAGCAGGTTCGAGTCCGGTGACCCGGCGCGGCGCAGATAGGCCAATCCCTCCTGGTCAATCGTCCCGCCCAGGTCCACCATCCGCCGGTGCGAGAAGAACCCGATCGCTCCGATCTCGCGGCTGGCGATGGAGGCGTCGGGGGCGGCACGATCGGCCGCCCACTGACCGGCACAGACCTGGAGGTTGCTGACCTTCCTCACTCCGATGCCGTGCTGGTTCCATTGGCGGGCGTGAGCGAACCAGCCCACCGCGAAGAGGCCGGCGATCGTGATCCCGATCACCTCGCTGAAGGCCCGTCGCGCCACCCGCCTGCGCGATCTCAGCAGCACTGTTCCGGCCACGCGCTTGAGGAAGAACAGACCTGCGCTACCAAGGATGGCCACCACCGGTGTGAGATAGCTGGCCGTCATCGCCCCGCCCTGTCGGTCCGCATACCGCCAGACAAGGCCGGGCGCGAGTGTTACGACCAGCAGCGTCAGCACCGGCAGGAAGCTGGGATAGCGGCTAGTGGGCCTGGCGGCCGCCAGCGCCGCCACTGGCAGGCCGAGCACAGCCGCGCAGAGCAGCAGCGGGTTGCTCGCCCACAGCCCCGCGATGGCTGCGGTCGCCCAGGCCAGCGCCGGCTGCCCCCGCAGCGCCACCTCCGGCTGCTGCCAGAGCGGCCCGCCCGCGCGGGAGCTGAAGACCACGTAGGGGACCAAGAGCAGAGCGGCGAGGACCAACTCCGGCAGGCTGTGCGCTATCCCGTCTACTACTCGCCGGCCGGGCCGCGCTTGCCAGGGGGTCACCAGCCAGCGGTCTACGGCTATCAAGGGCAGCGCGAGCATCAGCTCCGGCCGGCTGAGGGCAGCGGCGGCCGCAGCAACCGACCCGATCACCCTCTGCCGGCCGCTCCCCGACCAACCCAGGCCTTGCCAGTACAGCAGCGCCGCGATCAGCAGCGCGGAGAGCGCGGCCTCGCCCCCCCCCAACGCGGCCGCCATCAGCCCTGGGCTTGAGACCACCATCAGGCCGGCCAGCACCGCGAATCGCCAGTCTCCCAGCAGGTCGAGGGTCACGCGCCAGACCAGGAACGCGGCGAGCACCACGCAGATGACCGCGATCACCTTCGCCGCGAACACGTAGCCCGTGAAGTAGCCGCCGATCGCAAGCAGCGCGATCCAGGCCGGCGCGGCCGCTCCCGCCACCGGCACGTCGGGGTTGAAGCTGAGGCCGTGGCCGGAGGCAAGATTGCGCGCCAGGACCGCCCGGACCCAGGCCGCGTCAGAGGAGAATCCGAAGGCGCCGGACCAGTACCACTCCGCGCCGGCGTACACCATCCCCATCAGCGCCGCCAGCGAGGCAAAGAGCACGAGACTCGCCAGCGTCGCCCCGGGCGGAGGGGGCGAGGCCAGCGCGTCCCGCAGCTTGATGCCAGGCGGCGGCTGGGAGGTCATGGGTGGTTAGGGATTATAGCCACCGCCCGGAACCCGGTCAAACCTGGTCGGGCCGAAGGCCGCCTTCACGCCACCGCCCCAGATCCCATCTCGTAGCGGCCCTGAATGCCCTTCACCTCGGCGATCGGGGCGCGGAAGAAGTAAGGGCCGAACTGGGCGGCAAGGCGGCGCGCCTCATCCGGGTGCTCGTCCACCAGGTTGCGCGTCTCTCGAGGATCGTCCTCTAGGTTGTACAGCTCGTCCGGCTCCCCAGCCGGCCGGCGTATGTAGGACCAGGTCAGGTCGCGGACACAGCGGTCGGGCGCCTCGCGATATCCCACGATGATCGCCGGGCGGTGAGCGTCGGTGTCGCCGTCGAGCACGGCGCGGAAAGACCGGCCGTGCATGGCCGCGGTGTCGTTGGCGTGGCCGAGCAGATCGAGCACCGTCGGCAGCACGTCGTGGAACTGAACCAGGGCGCGCGCCTGGAGGCCGCCGTTCCGGCCGCCGGGCAGGCGCACCAGGAACGGGCACTTCAGCAGCTCGCTGTACATCCGGTCCCCGCCCTTCAGGAACTTGTCGTGATCGCCCAGGGGGTGGCCGTGGTCGTTGGTGATGATGACGAGAGAGTCATCGAGGTAGCCGAGTTCCTCCAGCGCATCGAAGAGGCGGCCCAAGCAGTGGTCCACGAACGCGACCTCGCCGGCGTAGAGGCCCCGGATCAGGCGTACCTCCTCCGGCGTCGCCCAGGCCGACATGGGGCCGCCCATGGGTATGATCAGGCGCGGTCCCTCGTAGCCCGGGTCACCGTAGGTGTCCCAGCGGCCAGGCGGGTCCCAGGGCTCATGGGGGTCGAACGAGTCAACCCAGAGGAAGACCTTCTCATGCCCCCGGTTGGCCTGCAGCCAGGCGATGCTCTCCTCCACCACCTGGGCGGCGAACCAGTCGTTCTCCTCGGTGAACTCATCGGTGTTGGCGAGGAACTGGCCCACGCGCCGCCGCCAGAGCTCATCGTAATGACCATTCACGTACGCGTCCACGTCGCGGCGAGTGGGGGCAGAGGTATAGGGATCGTACTCCTGCCCTCGCACCCAGCGATAGGCATGGAAGCCGCGATGGTAGTTCATGCCTGGAGCGCGGTAATGGTAGGTGTCCGAGATCAGGCCGCAGACATACCCCCGCGCGCCGAGAATCTGGGCGATCGTGACATCGGTCTCTCGGAGGGGCTCCCAGCCGCGGAAGGGCAGCGTCTGCTGACCGGTCATCAGGGCCAGCCGAACCGGCATCGTCGGCAAACCCTCGGGATAGGCGTTGTGCAGGACGATGCAGTCCCGCGCGAAGCGATCCAGGTTCGGGGTCTGGCAAGGCGGAACATCGGGGAACGGCGCACGGCCCCGGTGATAGAGACTCACGTGGTCCTGCCGCAGGCTGTCAAGCACGATCACTATCACGTTCATGCCGGCTCCTCGTCCTGTCCGCGGCCGCTCTCATGTCTTGCATGGCGCCAGATCCACCAGCCGATGACGGCGGCGATGGCGATCAGGATCACGGCGTCGAGATCGTGGAAGTAGGTGCGGAGCGTCTGCCAGTGTCTGCCCAGGCGGTAGCCGAGGTAGGAAAGCCCCAGGCACCAGGGGAAGGAGCCGAGGAAGGTATAGAGGCAGAACCGTCCGAACGGCATGCGCGCGATGCCCGCCGGCAGGGAGATGAAGGTTCTGACCACCGGGAGGAGGCGGGAGAAGAAGACCGTGGAGTCTCCATAGCGCTCGAACCAGTGATCCGCGCGCGTCAGGTCGCGAGACGAGACCAGAATATACCTCCGGTAGCGGCGGACCAGGGGCCGGCCGCCCCAGTAGCCAACCCAGTACGCCGCCGTCGAGCCCACCACACACCCGGCCGCCCCCGCCAGCCCGGTCAGCCAGAGGTTGAACTGCCCTTCCCACACGAGGAACCCCGAGAAGGGCATAATCACCTCTGAGGGCAGAGGGATGCAGGCCGACTCGATCGCCATCAGAGCCACGATGCCGAGGTAGCCGAGGGAGGAGATGGCGGCGATGATGGAGGCGGTGATCGTCCCTAGGGTCTTGGAGGCCACAACGCTAGGTTCGGAAGCGGCAGGCCCGTCTCCTGCGCGACGCCTGGGCCCAGGTCGCCCGGGCGGCCGCGCAACCTTGCGCGCCCCGCGGGCACCCCTTGCACGGAGGCATCCAGGGTGAGCTGGGAGGAGAACCTGGTCCGGCAGGCCGCCCGGGGCGATCGAGACGCCTTCGGAAGCCTGGCCGAGAAGTGCCGGCCCTGGCTGCTGGGGCTCTGCCTTCGGTTGGTGCGCGACCGGGCCGCGGCGGAAGACCTGGCTCAGGAAGCCCTGCTGCGCGCATTCCGCGACCTGGGCCAGCTCCGCGAGCCGGGCCGCTTCCGCGCCTGGCTCAGCCGCATCGCCGTCAACGCCTGCCGGATGCACCTGCGCCGCCAGCTCGCGCGGCCGGTCGAGATAGCTGGCCCCTGCCAGCCGGCCCCTGACGGGCCGGAGACGTCAGATGCCCCGCTTGGAGTTGACGAGGCGCTGGCCCACCTGGACGCAGACGCCCGGCGCTTGCTCCTGCTCTTCTACGGCGAAGGCATGAGCCATCAGGAGCTGGCGGACGCACTCGCCCTCTCCTCCCAGGCCGTCAAGAGCCGCCTCCACCGGGCGCGGGAGAAGCTGCGAAAGGAGATGCTGGCGATGATGACCGAGCAGCAGAAGGCACGGCTGGGAGTACCCGAGGTGCAACCGGGCGCGCGCCGTACCGTGTTGCTGGTGGAGCCGGACGCAGAGCTGTGCGAGAGACTGCGAGAGGCCCTGGCTGGGGCCGGCTACCAGGTGTTGGTGCTTCCCACAGGAGAGGCGGCACTGGCTGCGATCAACGACCGCCGCGGGCAACTGCTTGTCCTCGACAAGCAGTGCGTCGAGCCCAACTGGATCGAGCTGCTGACCCTACTGATGCTGGACGCCTGGACGCCCGAGCATGTCAAGCACGGCGTCGGCGTCATCGTTGACCCGGGGAACGAGCGGGACGTATTCCTCGCCTGGCAGGCCGGCGCGGACTTCATCCTCACCCGCCCACCTCTGCCGGAAGAGGTGGTGACCTACGTGAAACGCCTCGAGGAGCTGCTGCCGGGGTAGCCGCGTCGGCAGGAGGCTTGCTTGCCTCGCCGAACCCATCGGGCTTGGGCGCGCCCCCCGCGGCCGGCCTCAGGAGGACAGTGTGAAGGCCAGCATCGAGAATCCTCTTTGCCGCGTGCCGGTGAGCATGATCCTGGACGACTCCTGCCCGGTGGTCAACCTGAGCCACTTCTGGATCCGCCTGCGTCACAACCGCAGCACCGCCGACATGCCAGTGGAGATTCCGGTCTCCTTCCTCCGCAAGTTCGCGGAATGGTGTCTCGCGGAGGGAGTGAAGGGCAAGTTCAGCTTCGTCCCCATGCCGGGTGGGCTGGGGAGGATAGACCTCGGCCTGCCGGGCTTCTCCAAGGCCCACCTGGATGAGTGGATCGGCGCGGCCAAGGAGCTGATCTGGCCGAACTGGGACTTCACGCCGGAGATGATCACGCACTGCAAGGTGGTGGACCTGTCGGACTGGATGATGACCGACGAGTGGGAGCAGCGCGAGTGGGCCGAGCGGCCGGTCCCGTTCGATAAGCTGGCCCCATACATCGCCGCCGCCTTGGGCATACTCTGCAACGTCGGCATCCCGGCCGAAGGCGTCACCAGCCCCGGCGCGTTCCAGCACGTGGACCTGGCAAACTACGGCGCCTCTACCCTGTGGGCCTCGAAGGAGATCAACGGCAACCCGCGGCCCTTCCTCTTCTGTGAGGTCTACCATCGCGACCAGGACCCGCTCCCGTTCCCGAAGCTCTACGCCCTGGACAAGGCGAAAGGCGAGTGCTGCGCCGGGATCATCGCGGGGACGGGCGATTGGTTCGCGGGCTGGGAGGGCAACAACCGGGAGGCGATCCACAGCCCCGACCTCTGCATCACCGAGGATCTCCAGGGAGGCCGCGTGCCGCAGCTCATCGCGGCCGGCTGCCCAGCGATCATGGTCTCGCACTGGCCGGGTTTCTACTTCCAGGGCGAGGAAGTCGGCTTCAACATCTTCAAGACGGTCGTCGGCCGCCTGAAGCAGCTCCCCAACATCATCTGGATGAAGACCAGCGAGATCGCACACTACTGGATGGCGAAGGCGATGGTGGAGATCGCCGAGACGCCGACCGGCTGTGCCCTCACCTCGCCGATGCCCTGCCCGCGCTTCACCATCAGGCTGTCGGGCGCGAAGCTGGGCTTGCCCGCCGGCCGTGTGGCGGGCAAGTGGACGGCGAACGGGGTGCCGGTCAGAGAAGTGGCCAAGCCGCTCGCACTGGAAAGCGGCACGTGGGCGAAGGACGGCAGCGACATCCTCCTCGCCCTCGACCTGAAGCCAGGGCAGACCAGCATCGCTCGCCCGGCCTGAGTGCGAGCCCCGCCTGCCCTGCTTGCCCTGAGTGAAGTCGAAGGGAGCCTGCCGAAGGGTCCCCGGGGCGACTCCGGCCGCCGCGTTCATCCCGAGGCGGCCTGCTCCAGCACCCTCTTCACCGCGGGGTTTGGGCTGGTGATCTCATTGGCCGACCGGATGGTGATGGTCGGGATCGCGCCCAGCCCTTCGTGGACCTGCATGCGGAGCTGTTCCTCCTCGGTGCGGCCGCTCAGTCCCGAATAGCCGATGGTGCGGCAGAGCTTCCCGAACATGAACTCGTTGAGCGCACAGCCGCCAGCGCGCGCCAACCCCTCGGCACTCGCCTGCCAGCTCTGGAACAGGTGGGCCTGGGCGAAGGAGAGGCCCTGCATGGTGATCTCGTTACGCCCCTCGCCGCCGACCACCAGTCCCGAGCCCAGCGCCGCGACATGGGCGATCAGCCGCTTCATTCCCTCGCTCGAGGTCATGCCCTCCACCAGGCAGTTGTGCAGATTCCAGGAGCAGAGGGTCACGTCAATGAACACGCTGTCGAGGGAGAGTGCGTCCGCCGCTTGCTGAATGCGCTCGCCCAGGATCGCCCGCCACATGCTCAGGCCCGGGTGAATCTTCACCATCACTTTCTTGTCCCGATGCTCCAGGCGGGTGACATTCGACTCCGGGACGCCGATGACGCGACCCTCATCCCAGCTCCACCCTTGCAAACGCTTGCTCTCTATGTCCCGATACTGAAAATCCCGCACCAGCGTGTAGACCGGGTTGATGGGGTCCATGTCCACGGAGTTGCAGTGAGGCATGATGTGGAAGCCCATCGCCTTCCCTTTGCCCAGGAAGGCCTTGGCGCTCTCGCTGGCCACATAGTCCGGGTAGTTCTCGTCGTATCCGTCGGTCCGCCAGTTCGGGAAATGGATCAGGACTCGGCGCGGATCAACCTTCTGGGCCAGCGCCTCCAGCACCGCGGGGTCGCCCGGGCACCACGAGATCGCCATCTTCACGCCGTGCATCCAGTCCTTGCGCCGCTGCTCCTCCTCCCGCAGCCGGTAGGCCTCCCACAGCCAATCTCGATAGCGCGCCGCCGGCACCGTCCAGTCGCCTTGATGGACGTTGACGCGCCAGGCCAGGCCGCCGGCGGCGAGGTTGTCATCTATCGGTCCGTAGGCCTCGCTGTCCAGCCCGACGACACAGGGATCCTGGTCCGTCCCCGTCTTCAGCGCCTTGTAGCGGTAGCGGTCATCCTGTGCGTGCACCCAGAAGCCGCTCTTCGCGCCCTGGAGCACGACCGTCCCCGCCTCCCAGGTGATGGGCCAGCCCCACCATCGGTTCGCGATCAGAGGGTCATTGAGCTTGAGCTTCAGCCCCTGGAAGAGCGGCGCCACCAGCTCGAGGTCGTCGCGGATTCCCCTTATGCTCCAGCGGCAGGCCCGCACCCCGCCGCGCGAAGAGTGGGCCGAGGGCTCCACGATCAGGTCGCCGGTCTCGGGATCGGCCGAGATGGCGATCACGCCGTCGCCCTCCCAGCCGTGGAACACGATCTCGGCGCGGTCGCCGGATACCTGTCGCGCGGTGATGCGGCCGAACCGGCTCTCGTCTATGGGGACGGTTTCGCCGCCTCGGTAGACGAGTTCCAGGGCGGGGCCCTGCTTCGGATCGAACTGGCGGAGGAACTCCTCTCCCGTCTGCTTGCTCTTGAGCGAGGTGAGATGACCCTTCTCTATCACCGCGGTCAAGGTGCTGGTCTCGGCGTGGACGCGGTTATCCTGAACTCGCAGCATGGCTCTGCCTCCCGCCGGGGGATGTGGATTCGCGCTGCGGGCTCGGTCGCCCGCATCCTTCGCGCTCCCGCCGCCTGCCGACGCGACGCCCGCGGCCGCGCCGACCGCGGCGGCCCCTGCCGCGTGCTTCAGGAAGTCGCGACGGGTGAGCTTGCGCGCAGGCCTTTCCCTATTCATGCTCGTGCTCCGGACAGCGAGATTCCCATCCCGGCCGGGCTAGTCTAGCAAACCCGGCGGAGGCGGGCAAGCCTCCTTCGTTTTGCCCGTGGCTCGGGGAGCCGCGACCCCTCGCCCTACAGCCGGGCAGAACAACACCGTCTTGCCCGTGGCTCGGGGGGAGGGCAGGAGCGCGGCGGCCCGCCGCCGAAGCGGTCGGTTAGGGATCCCGCCGGAGGCGGGCGAGCCCGCTATGCCCTACCTTTCCCTCTACCGCAAGTACCGGCCCCAGAGCTTCGCCGAGATCGTGGGCCAGCGTCACGTCACCCAGACGCTGGCGAACGCGGTCAAGGCCGATCGGATCGCGCACGCCTACCTCTTCTGCGGGCCTCGGGGCACGGGCAAGACCAGCACGGCTCGGGCGCTGGCGATGGCCCTCAACTGCGAGCGGGGGCCGACCCCGGAGCCGTGCGGGGAGTGCGAGGCCTGCCGCCGGATCGCCGCCGGCTCCGCGCTCGATGTGATCGAGATTGACGCCGCCTCCAACCGCGGGATAGATGAGATTCGCCAGCTGCGCGAGCGAGTGGCGCTGGCCGCCGCCGACGCGCGGATGAAGGTCTACATTATTGATGAAGTGCACATGCTCACAGGCGAGGCCTTCAATGCGTTCCTGAAGACGCTGGAGGAGCCCCCTTCGCACGTCGTCTTCGTGCTCGCCACCACCGAGCCCCACCGCGTCCTCGCCACCATCCTCTCTCGCTGCCAGCGGTTCGATTTCCACCGCATCGGGCTGCGCGACATCGAGGCCTTGCTCAGGGCGATAGCCCAGAAGGAGAAGGTGGCGGCCGACGATAGGGCGATCGCCATGCTCGCCCATGCCGCCGATGGCTCGGTGCGGGACGCGCTCACATTGCTCGAGCAGGCGATTGCTTATACCGAGGGGAACGTCACGCCCGAAGTGATCACCGAGATCCTCGGGGGCATTGACCTCAATCTGGTCGCCGACTTCGCCGATTGCTTCATCCGGCGCGACATCAGCGCGGCCCTGGAGCTGGTGGATCGCGTGGTCGCCGAAGGCAAGGACCTGCGCCAGCTCATTGCCAACCTGATCAGTCACTATCGCGATCTCCTCCTGCTTTCCGTGGACCGCCGGGGTACCATCGCGCTGGCCCTGCCGGAGGAGTCGAGTCAGCGGCTGGTAGAACAGGCCAAGCTGGTCTCGCCCGGGGAGACCACGCGGGCGCTCGATATCCTTGCCGAGACTGACCGCGAGCTGCGCTTCAGCAGCCAGCCCCGCCTGCTGGTGGAGCTGGCCGCCATCCGCATCTCCCGCGAGCCGGCCGCGGTCAGAGCGGAAGCTCCCGCTCCCGCCCGCCAGGCCGCTGCGGCCGAGCCGGCGGCGGAGGTGGCGGAAGGACCTACGTCTCCGGCGCCACCCGGCGCGGCGCCGGGCGAGGCCGAGCCCCTCGTCCTGGGCGAGATCAAGCGCCGCTGGGACGACCTGCTGGCCAACCTTCGGAAAGACCGTCAGGGTTCGCTGTCCGCCATCCTGCGGGAGGCCGCCCCGGCCGCGCTGGAGGGTGACGTGCTCACCCTGGTCTTCGGCCACCAGTTCCATTACGACCAGATGCTGAAGGACCAGAAGTGGATGAAGGGCACGGCCCGGGCGATCGCCGCCGTGTTCGGCCGGCCGCTCACCATCAAGTGCCAGTTGACGGCGGAGGGCGGCGCCAAAGCTCCCGACCACCCAAAACGCGTGCAGGACGCGCTCACCGCGTTCCCAGGAAGCGAAGTCGAGGAGTAGACGCCGGTGACGAGAGGCACCCTCATGAGGAGGAGCAGGTGAGAATCCCAGGCGGCGGTTCCCTGCAGCGTCAGTTGATGCGGCAGGTGGAACAGTTCCAGGAGGATCTCAAGGCCGCGCAGGAGGAGCTCGCGAAGCTGCGTGTCGAGGCTTCGGCCGGCGGGGGCGCCGTGACCGCAGTCGTCAATGGTTCCGGGGAGCTGCTCGAGCTGCGCATCTCCCCAGAGGCGGTAGACCCCAGCGACGTGGCGATGCTTCAGGACTTGGTGCTGGCCGCCGTGCGCGAGGCGCTGGAGAAGGCCCGCCAGACGCAGGAGGAGAAGATGGGCGCGCTCACCGGCGGCCTCGGGCTGCCCGGCCTCTTCTAGCCGCGGCCTCCGGCTCGCCCACTCGTGATTGCCTATGCCCACCTATCCCAGGCCGCTGGCGCGGCTGCTCGAAGAGCTGGAGAAGCTTCCGGGAGTGGGGCCGAAGACCGCCCAGCGGCTCGCCCTCCACCTGCTTGCCGGGAGGCAAGAGGACGCGGCCGCCCTAGCCGAGGCGATCCTGGAGATCAAGGCGAAGATCCATCCCTGCCCGGTCTGCTTCAATTTCACTGACTCCGACCTCTGCGCCATCTGCGCCGATCCCCAGCGAGATCAGGCCGTGCTCTGCGTGGTCTCGGACCCCCGCGACCTGCTGGCGGTGGAGCGGGCCGGCGACTACCGCGGCCGCTATCACGTTCTCCAAGGGCTGATCTCACCCATGGACGGCGTCGGCCCGGATGCCCTCCGCATTCGCGAGCTGCTGGACCGGGTGCGGGAGGGCCAGATCGCGGAGGTCATCCTCGCCACCAACCCGACGGTGGAGGGGGACGCCACTGCCATGTACCTGGCCGGGCTGCTCAAGCCCCTCGGGGTCAAGGTCAGCCGGATTGCCTTGGGCCTACCCGCCGGGGGAGACCTGGACTATGCCGACGACCTCACCATCTCCCGTTCGCTCCAGGGCCGGAGAGAGGTGTAGACCGGCCAGGCGGGGCGGGCTTTTCGGCCCTGCCGCCAGGAATAGCCGCAACTTCCGGCGAAACCATTGCGGT
>Ga0315295_10000672_pt1 | contig 29744 bp, 29 predicted proteins | sample YL17G14_0_MG_FD_204453 | JGI IMG/M metagenome (GOLD analysis project Ga0315295, IMG submission 204453) | Sediment microbial communities from Yellowstone Lake, YNP, Wyoming, USA - YL17G14_0 | ecosystem: Environmental > Aquatic > Freshwater > Lake > Sediment | place: USA: Wyoming | collected... | reverse complement strand
GTCTTGAGATGGCAAAAGAGCAGCTTGCTTTAAGGATGTTATGTTCTGAGGCGATGGTGAATTCAAACAGTATCAGAAAAGGTTTTATAAAAAAGGAGGACTGGCATAAACTGACGAGCGCTGCAAGCAACCTTACAGGTGCGCCTATATTCATAGATGATTCATCGGCTATCACTGTTTTAGAATTGCGCGCAAAGGCAAGGCGTTTGAAAATGGAACATGGCCTCAGTCTTGTCATAGTAGACTACCTTCAGTTGATGAGGGGGAAGGGGTCTTTTGAAAGACGTGAACAGGAGATATCAGATATTTCACGTTCGCTGAAGGCGCTTGCCAAGGAATTGAGTGTCCCGGTCATCGCTGTCAGTCAGCTCAACAGGAGCGTTGAATCGCGCAGACCTCCGAAACCCATGCTGGCGGATCTCAGAGAATCAGGCGCTATTGAACAGGATGCTGATGTAATACTCTTTCTTTACAGAGATGAAGTTTATAATAAAGATAATCCGGCTAACAAGGGAAAAGCAGAAGTCGATATTGCCAAGCAAAGAAACGGTCCTGCAGGTGTTAACATTCATCTGACATATATTTCAAGCTGCACAAGGTTTATGAACTTGGCTGACAGGGAATTCCAGGATTTGGACGGGGAGGGATTATGAAAAGGTCTCCGGCTGTTGCAGGACAGTTTTACTATGGTACCGCATCTAAATTGACACAGCAAGTCGAGCAATACATAGACAGGCATGCGAAGAAGGAAAAGATTATCGGTATGATTTCTCCTCATGCAGGTTTAATGTATTCCGGGTCGGTTGCAGGCGCTGTTTATTCTTCTATAGATTTTCCCGAGACCTTTGTCCTCATAGGACCGAATCATACCGGTCTTGGTGCGCCGGTATCCTTAATGGAATCAGGTGAATGGGAGATACCAATGGGGACTTTCCAGATAGATGAGAAGATATCCTATAAAATTGCCATGAATACCCCGATTGTTACAAAAGATACAAAGGCGCATATGTTTGAGCATTCTCTTGAGGTGCAGCTCCCTTTTATTTCATATTTCTCCAAAAAGGTCAGGATTGTACCTATCACTATGCTTTCAGCTTCAGTCGATGAATGCAGAATGCTTGGCGAAGGCATAGCCAGTGCAGTAAAAAGCGCCGGCTATCCTGTTGTTATAGTAGCAAGCTCTGATATGAGCCATTATGTGCCTGATAATGTTGCAAGGCTGAAGGATAAAAAAGCTATTGATGAAATTCTGTCCCTTAATCCTGAAGGCTTGTATGAAACTGTTTTGAAAGAGAGGATATCCATGTGCGGCTATCTGCCTGCGACAGCGATGTTATTCGCAGCAAAAGCCCTTGGTGCCCAGTCAGCAAGACTTGTGAAATATTCGACATCAGCAGAGGTGAGCGGAGATTTTGACCATGTTGTCGGTTATGCAGGTATCGTGCTGAGATGATTTCGCAAAACCCTTCCCCTTAATATTAGGATAAGAGGTAATGTCTGAAAATAACGATAATAGAAGATACAGGAGATATGTTGTTGACGGTATACACGGGAATCTGCTCTATAGCTCTGACCTGGAAGTTTTGAATATCAGTATTGACGGAGCAGCAATAGAGACAACGAAGAGGCTCGAACTCAACCGTGAATATACTTTTAAAATTAGATATAAAGATGTCAATTTGACCCTGAAAGGCCGTGTAATCTGGGCAATTCTGATATCAAAAGAAAAGAAAGACTCCAAAACTGCCATCCCTGTCTACAGGGCAGGGGTTGCATTTACTGATACCTTAAGTGAAAAGGCAAATATGCTGCATGATTTTATTGAGGAGAATAAAATCAGGACGTTTGAGAACAGAATAGGAAGTGTACGCTTCAAGATCACAAAGACTGAGAATATCAAAATTGACCTGCCGCACAGATATAAGGTGAAGAAGATAAGTCTCGCCGGGATGCTGGCAGAGACCGAATACCCTCTGGAAATTGATTCACATCACGATATCGAACTCTTCCTGAATGATAGTGTGGTAAATATCGTCGGCAGGATTGCAAACTGTGAAAAGTTAGATACAGAAAAGACTGTTATGTACGATACCGGGATAGAGTTCATGCAAATGTCAGACAGAGACATTAAATTATTAGAGAATTACCTTGAGACACTGGAAAACGCATAGCTTGTTTTTTAACAAATAAATATGTTATTTTAATAATTCATTTGGAGGTAAAAAAATGTATGCAATTATTGAAAACGGGGGAAAGCAATACAAGGTCTTCCCAGGTCAGACAATCAGGGTAGAAAAGCTTTCTCTGGAGAACAGTGCAGATTTTACACTTGAGAAAGTGCTTATGGTCAATAAGGAAGACAAAAGCATATACGGTGCGCCTTATGTCAAAGGTGCCAGGGTTATAGCCTCAGTTGAGAATACCGGCAAGGCACGCAAATTAATTGTTCATAAACAGAGACCCAGAAAAGTTTACAGAAAAACAAATGGACACAGGCAGCCTTATACTGCTCTCAAGATCAGAGAAATAGTATTGGAGGGATAAAATGGCTCATAAAAAAGGTGTAGGCAGTTCACGGAACGGCAGAGATAGTGAATCAAAACGCCTTGGAGTTAAGAGGTTCGGTGGGCAGTTTGTCCGTGCAGGGAATATCCTTGTGAGACAGAGGGGGACAAAGTTCCATCCGGGAATTAATGTTGGCAAGGGTTCTGATGACACACTTTTTGCAAAGATTGATGGTACTGTGAATTTTGAACGAAAAGACAAGGTGAGATTACAGATAAGCATCTATCCCGTAACTCAGTAACAGCAATTTCAATTTTGAATAGAAGAGGCGGGCCGAAATGCCCGCTTTTTTTGTTATTCTATATGTGGGCTGTATCTTATATGGATTAACCTGGATTATTCATAAGCAATGCTTACCGTGACAGGACATAATATTTTCGCTCATTCTCGGTCTTCGACCTGCGAGGGATTTTGCCTCTTTATTATCAAATACATACTGTTTGAATATCGGCAAAATAAATCCGCTCAAACACTATGTCCTGTCAATATATGGAAAAATTTATAATTGGATTATAGGCAGAATACCAACTTAATAAGGAAATATGCAATTTGTTGATTATGTAAAGATATTCGTTAAGGCTGGAGATGGCGGACGGGGGTGTGTCAGTTTCAGGAGGGAGAAGTACGTGCCGCGAGGCGGCCCTGATGGCGGAGATGGAGGGAGGGGTGGCCATATTATATTCAGGGCCACTGATGAGTTGAATACCCTGCTTGACCAAAGATACCATAGTGAATACAGGGCAAAAAAAGGACAGCATGGCATGGGTAAGAAAATGCACGGGAAAAACGGTGAAGACCTGATTGTCCGGGTACCCGTCGGTACTATTATAAAAGATACCTATACAAACGATATGATTGATCTTGATACAAACGGGATGAAAGCAGTGATTGCTAAGGGAGGAAGGGGAGGTCTCGGCAATTCGCATTTCGCTACACCAGTCAGGCAGGCGCCCCGCTATGCACAACCCGGAGAAGAGGGCGAGGAAAAGTGGTTGATCCTTGAACTGAAACTCCTTGCTGACATCGGATTAATCGGATTACCAAACGCCGGTAAATCAACCTTTTTGTCTGTAATATCTTCTGCAAAACCCAAGATTGCAGATTATCCGTTTACAACACTCAGGCCGATACTCGGGGTTGTAAAGCCCGAAGAGTATAAAAGTTTTGTTGTTGCTGATATGCCCGGGCTTATTGAAGGTGCTCATAAAGGGGTTGGTCTTGGATTTCAGTTCCTAAGACATGTTGAACGAACATCGCTTCTCCTTCACCTTATTGATATATCAGAAACAGGTGGAGGTGATCCTGTTGATAGTTTCGAGAAGATTAATAAAGAGCTTGGACTACATAGTTCAGAACTCCTGAAAAAAACGCAGGCAGTTGTAGGAACCAAACTTGATATAGCTGGCAACAGGGAGAAGCTTGACAGGCTGGAAAACTATTGCAGAATGGAAAAAATAGACTTCTTCCCTGTATCTGCGGTAACAAATAATGGAATTAAGAAACTTCTCTCATATCTTTCGATTACAGTGGAGAAAATTAAGAAGCGCAAGCTTCATTAAAACAAAAGATGCATTGTGAATAAATGTCCATTAGTTTTGGGGCAGGCAGATGAAAAAACAGAAACCGAAAAAACCTTTTATTCCTATGGAAAGACGAGAGACAATACGGCAGAAAATAATCTCCCTGCTTGCAGACAGGACAGTTTCTGCAAAAGATTTATCAGCAGAGGTTTTAGTTTCAGAAAAAGAGATATATGAGCATCTTGAGCATATTCACAGGTCAGTTGGCAAAGGTCTTACTGTAATGCCTGCAGAATGCAGGAAGTGCGGTTTTGTATTCAAAAAAAGGGACAAGCTTAAGAAGCCTGGCAGATGCCCTCTATGTCATAGTGAATTTATAGAAGAACCCCTTTTTTCTATCCGCAGACCCTGAACAGCCCCTTACGTTAAGATACCCTGCGGTCTCTTACGCAGGGTTCTTCATTTAAAAAATGACTTTAAAAACCTCATCTATCCCTCTGAGAATTGTTATTATCCCAGCAGCTTCTGACGATTTCAGTGTATCAATATGCACAGATGAGAGTATTGTATATAGTCCATCAAAAGCACTCTTTACATTAAGGTCATTATCCATATTCTTACTAAATATATTTATCAGGCTTTGAACAACCTTGCTCTTTACATCAGGTTTTATGCCTGCTTTATATCTGATCTTTTTAATAATGTTCTTTAGCGACCTTAATTTCTCAATTGCCATACCCATCTGCTTTTCTGAATAGTTCATACGCTCCCGATAATGTCCATAGATAAGAAAAAATCTTATTTCTGCCATAGTATAGCCAAGCCTTTGCAGAGAATCAGTATAGAGTACGTTCCCCTTGCTTTTGGACATCTTTTGTCCATTCACATAAAGGTGCTGGCAGTGAAGCCAGTATTTTGCCATAGGATAAGGTCTTACAGATTCAAGGATAGCCTTCGTATAATCATGATGACGGAAAAGGTTGTCTATTCCACCACAGTAAACCGAGAGGGTTTCATTGAAGTGCTTGCTGATCATGGCGGGGTCCTGTATATTCCATGACGGTCTTCCTTTTCCGATCCTTGTGTCACAATAATATGATTTACCCTTAATATGCCCGTGCCATAGTATGAAATCGCCCATATTCCACTGAATTCCCGGGTATGTATCTTTATGAAACCGCTTCCTTTTTGATGGCCACCCGGACATGTCAAGACCGTACAGTTTTCCAAATTCAGGAAACTTTAATGGATCGAAATAAACATTTCCCTTGTGCCAGTATGCAGTCCTGCGTTTCAGGAGAGACTCGATGATCTCAACAGCTTCCTGAATACTCTCAGAGGCCTTTGGGAGATAATCAGGTATCTTCATTTTCAGGGCTTTCATCTCCTGTATAAACTCCCTGATGTTTTTTTCCGTAAGATGTTTAATAGTTGTTTTCCTCTTTTCAGCCTCCATGATGGATTTATCTTCTATGTCGGTAAAATTCATACCCCTTTTGGTTCTATAGCCTGCATATTCAAGATACCTGACCAGTATATCCTCAAATAAAAAAGTCCTGAAATTTCCAATGTGGGCCCTCTGATAGACTGAGGGACCGCAGGTAAATATATTGATTACTTTTTTGTTGACAGGATGGAATGTCTCGATCTTTTTTCCAAGGGTATTGAATAGTCTCAGCATGGTTTTATAATTCTAACATAAAGTTTTTCAGATACAGTCAGAGGCGTGGATCGATTCTTCATAGCTTGGTCAGCCCGATAGTTTGTTTTATATCGGACAAATACGCTGGGAAATCTTTACAATTTGCACCAGATATCAATCACGGAAAATCACTGCATTGATTTTTTCTTTAGTACGGATTTTATCAGCCAGTTGGGAAGCTTCTTTTTTGTTTTTAAAATTGCCTATTAGAACCCTGTACATTATTCCCTTCTTTTCGATTGAACTTTCAAAGGTAAAGGCATCATAACCCAGTTGTTTATATTTTTTTGTCAGAGACTCGGCATTCTGTCTGCTTTTAAATACCCCAATCTGAACATGGAGAGGTTTATCTGCGTGTTTTGCATCGGTTGCAGGAGACGGGACCGGTTTGCTTTTTTCGTTTGCCTGTTTGGGGACTTCCTGTTGAACAGGCTCAGGCTTAACAGCTGTTGCAGTTGTGCCAACAGGTTGCTGGGCAGGTTCGGGTTTTGCAATCGGTTGCTGCAAAGGCTGAGAGGGTTTAACCTGCACAGGTGTTCCGGACAGCATATCTAATATCAAATCTTTGTAATAAATGATTCCTGTTGCAAGTGTTCCTATAAATACGAGGACAAGAACAAAGAGAAACAGCTTTTTTCCCTTGTCAGGTGGAGTTATGCTCTTTCTGAATTGAGAGATCTCTTCCTGTTCTGAAGATGTATCAGAGGATTCTGACAATATCTCCTCAGGTTCTTCACTGATTATTTTTTCTTTCTTTTCTTCAACAGTTTTTTGTACTGTCCGGTCTTCAGGTTTTATTTCTTCAGTGATATCTTCCGGAACATCTTTCTGTACATCCTGTATAAAATCTTCTTTTAGATCGAAATCCCTTTCTTTAACTCTTTCGGCATCCTTTTCGATCGGCTCAATAACGAACTCTTCTTCAAAGGAAGTCACCAGCGGCCTTTCTTTTACAGGTTCTGCCTCAATTGACCGAATATCAATCTCTTCTTCAGCCGGACTGACAACAGGCTTGGCAGATGTTGCTTCAAGAGATTCCGCGGTAAGGAAATTCATTTCAAGTACATCTATGGTTTTCGAGATAAGTTCTTCCGGACTGAAGGGTTTTTTTAGAAAATCAACGATGCCGTAAAGGAGAGTATACCGCGGCTCTATTGTTGCTCCGTGCGGAGTAATGATAATAAGAGGTATGTTTTTCAGTGATTCAATTTCGTGAATGGCTTTGGATACTTCAAGGCCGCTCAGACTGCCTATGGCGATATTGACATATATGAGAGAGGGAGATACCTTCTTTGCAGTCGCTATACTGGCTTCTTTGCTTGAGGCAATAAATACATTATAGCCCTCAGATTCGAGCGTTGATTCAATCATCTGAATTGTTTCGATATCCGTATCGATTACAAGAACTGTTTTTTCTTCCATAGCAAATCCTTTAATATAATTTTAAAGACCTATAGTGATTCCCAGTATTTTACCGGCATATCCTGAGCGAGTTTCAATGCACCGAGTGAGCCTGCATATAAAGGGTCATCAACAGATACTACGGTACATGAGCCTATTACTTTTAATGCCTCCTGTATGTGTGCAGCTATTCCCCTGATGAGGCTTCCTCCACCGGCAAGGACAATATTGCCTTTTATCTTTACCTGAAACTCAGGGTCAAAACGCGCTATCATCTCGGTTGTTGTCTCTATTATTGCAGGGAGGATGCTTTCACATGCGCGTTTTATCTCATTTGTAATGTCATGCATAACAGGTTTGCCGTCAACAGGGAGTTCAACACGAATTTCACCAGGGGAGTTTCCTACAAAACTATACTGCTCTTTAAACTGGCGCACCATATTTTTATTAAATTTTGAGTTCGGAAACTTTTCATTCAGATAGCTGTAAAGCTGATTGTCAATATAATCACCTGCAGTCAATATTGTTTTCTGATCCTCTTCAGTCGGGATTGCGCCGTGCATGATGCAGAAATCAGTCGTGCCGGCACCTATGTCTATTACCAGGGCATTATTCAGCAGGTTCATGCCATAGGCGACTGCAAAGGGTTCAGATACTACCATTAATGAATGCACAAATTCAGAGACAGCCCTTCTTATAGCAAGTTTATTAGTTTTGAGTGTGTCGGCAGGCACTCCAACAACAGCGTATATCTTCTGTTCTGCAGCAGGCCTGCTTATTTCGACAAGATATTTGATGATTTCCCTGACTGCTTCTTCACTTCTGTCAATGCCTTCTTTGATTATTCCGTGTTCGAGCGGTCTGCAGAGTTCAAGCGATAGCCTGTTTTGAAGAGCTTCACTGCCAAAGAGGACAGGTCTGCCCACAACCTTTAAAGAGATAAAATCTTTCGGCCAGCCTACGTAACTCTCAATCCATTCTTTTGCGCTGTTGCTTGCACAGATAGAACTTCTTGATGTTCCGAGATCAATTCCTACAAATAAAATATTATCTTCTTTTTGCTTCATAGCTTGCCTCTCCTTTATTTAAATAGTCTAATATACCTGTCTCAAGATAATGTGCAATATTTTCCCTGTGAGTTTCATTATTGAGTTCTATCTCTTCTTTGCTGTTGCTCAGACACGAGACTTCTGTGAGGACAGCGGGCACGTCGACGCCAAGCAGGACAAGAAAGGGCGCTGTTTTTATGCCTTTATTCTGGACATTTCCATCCTCTTTGCTGATATTTAAAAAAAGACTTTTTTGTATAGAGGCTGCAAGCTTCTTCGATTCCTGATATTTTAGTGTATTGCCGATTTTTTCAATTATTTTCCTGAAGTCACTTAACCTGTACTGTGAGTCTGCATTTTCACGTTCGGCAAGCTTTAATGTTGTATCATCAGAAGGCTCCCCGAAAAAATAGGTCTCGATAATATTGGTTGGCCTGGAGGGAAGATAATTTACATGTATCGAAACAAACAGGTCTGCCTTATATGACTGTGCTAAAGCTACACGCTTGTTAAGAGGTAAGGTAAAATCATTTTCACGTGTCATGATAACATTGTATTGCCCGTATTTATCCAAACGCATTTTCAATCTCTTTGCTATATCCAGTGTAATATCTTTTTCCTTGGTTCCCATTTTCCCGATGGAACCGGAGAGAGAACCACCATGTCCGGGGTCTATCATAACAGTCTTTACTGAGAGACCGAATGTTCGACTCAGAGGAACACCGGGAATTTTCAGGAAAGCCTTTGCGTTTGAAAGATTTATAGAATTATCAGGCAGGGTTAATGGATTATTAGGAGTTTGAAAATATTTTTTTGTGTCAGATGAGGCTATAGTCTGCCTTTCCTGAAATAGCGTTAGGTTCAAAGAATTTCCGTGCCCTAAGATGAATAAGAGAATTACAAGAAATGACAGGGATATTTTTTTTGCGGACAAAGGCATTCTCTCTGAGATCCTGAAAGGTGGTTTCCCGAGAATCTTTAAGTTCTCCTCGAAGACTCCTCTGAGAATGATCTCCTTTAGTCTATGCTTTCTTTTTCTGAAAATCATCGAAATCATAAGTGCTGAAATCACTTTAACAATAAATGGCAAAGATGTCAAATTCTATAGTTAATTTAATACAGAGAACAGGGAAAAAGAATGACTTGCAGGTTTATTTATCTGATATAGCCTTCGATGAGCAGATCGTCACCGATTCGCTTTATCTTCAAATCCTTTATCCTGTAAGCCTCTTCAAGTCTTTTGTATGTTTTACCGCCTACTGCTGGGAACGATTCCCTGCCACCAATGATTATGGGTGCAATGAAAAACATTATTTTGTCTATAACTCCATCTTCGAGGGCATGGGAATTCAAAGAAGAACCTCCTTCAATAAGGACTGAGGAAATCTCCATTTTCCCAAGTTGTTCCATCAGCCATTTGAGATGAAGTTTATCTTTATAATAAATCATATTAATGCCTGATTTTTCTAAATAAAATGACTTTGAATTTCTGGTATTAGTAACTATTATTGTATGCGGCGGCGTTTTTAAAATCTTTGCATTCAGGGGAATCTCGAGATGGGGATCGATAACAACCCTCAAAGGGTTTTTGCCCATTTTTACCCGGGCTGTTAGTTGCGGGTCATCAGACTTCACTGTGCCTATTGCGGTCATTATTGCATCAACCCTGCTCCTTAAGCGGTGAACTATTTTACGTGACTTTTCACCTGTGATCCATTTTGATTGACCTTCCGGAGTTGCGATCTTTCCATCGAGCGTCATGGCGGTTTTAAGGATCACGAAGGGCGTTCCTGTTGTTACATGTTTTATATAAAATTCATTCAGCTTTTTTGACTCATTCTCAAGGATTCCGGATCTGACTTCTATCCCTGCATTCCGCAGCTCCATGGCTCCCTTGCCCGCGACCTTCGGATTAGGATCAAGCATGCCTATGACAACTCTTTTAATGCCGCTGTTGATTATAGCTTTTGTACAGGGGGGTGTTCTTTTATCTGTATGACAGCATGGTTCAAGATTTACATAAAGCACAGCCCCCCGGACTTTTTTACCTGCCTTTTCTATGGCAAGGGGCTCAGCATGAGGAGTGCCTGGTTTTCTATGGAAATCCTCTGCTATTATTTCTCCGTTCTTTACGACAACAGCTCCGACCATGGGGTTGGGACTTGTCAGACCTTCTGCTTTTGAGGCAAGTCTGAGTGTGCGTTTTATATAAAACTCGTCATTCATAAGCCGGTAAAATACCCCAAATAAAGTTACTGAGTATTATAGGATATTATGAATTTTTATTTCTAACTCTTCTTTAATCTGGTATAATACATCTCATGAACCAGATTATACTTGCAATAATAGCATTGGCAGTAGTTGCAATGGCAGGATTTGTTATCTCACTGATCCTTGATCTGAAAAAAACAGTACGTTCCTTAAATGAACTTATCAGGACGACAGACGAATCTCTTAAACCTGCACTTGAAGAATTACAGCAAACACTAAGAAGTCTAAGAAGTGTATCTGAAGATATCAATGAGGTGACAACTGATGTTAAGACTTTGTCGAGTTCGGTCAGGGATGTTGGCCTGAATATAAGGAGCGTAAGCAATCTTATAGAGAATGTGGCATCAACAACAGCTATAACAGCTTCAGGACTAAGGGCGGGTATAAAGACAGGTCTTGAGTTTTTATTGAAAAATCTTTTTTCGAGGATAGGAGGCAAAAAATGAGAGAGGAATGCGGCTATGGTTCAGGGAGTATATTGCTTTCTTTTTTACTTGGTGGATTAGTGGGTGCAGGCTTTGCATTACTTCTGGCCCCCCAGTCTGGCCGGGAGACAAGGCAAAAGATAAAAGATTTGACCGATGACGTTAAAGAGAAGGCCATGGGTTATGCCGGAGAGGTCAAGGATAAGGTAACGACCGGTATTGATAAAGGCAAGGATCTTTATGAGGAGAAGAAATCTATCATAACAACTGCTATTGAGGCAGGTAAGGAAGCTTACACGAAAGAAAAAGAGAGGCTATCTCAGGAACCGAATGCATGAAGTTTCCATTGTTCAGGGGATGCTCGATATTGCAATAGACAGCTGTATAAAACAGGGCTATAAGGGTATAGAGTCAATAAGACTCAAGATAGGTAAAGCTTCCGGTGTCGTGCCTGATTCTCTCCATTTTGCCTTCGAAGCGCTGAAGACCGGTACTATTGCTGAGAAGGCTGTCCTGACAATTGAAGAAATCCCTGTCGGCGGTTTTTGTGAAAGCTGCAACAGTAATTTCACAGTGGAAGAGGCATATGTGATAGCATGTCCATTGTGCGGAAAGACAACGTTCCGGATAGAAACAGGACGGGAATTAAACATCGATGAGATAGAGGTTTTTTGATGAATCTTAAAGGAGGTCCAAGGTAGTGAAGGTTAAGCTTGTTACCAATATTCTGGAGGCGAATGACAGGATTGCAGCCGGGAACAAGAAGATATTTGATGAAGCAAAAGTTTTTGTTGTGAATATCATGAGCGGTCCCGGAGCCGGCAAGACATCTCTCATTGAGAGAACCATTAAGGAATTGAACGGAAAAATAAAGATAGGTGTCATAGAAGGCGATATCGCCGGGACAGATGATGCTGAGAGGATAGAAAAGCTCGGCATACCGGTCGTCCAGATAAACACCGGAGGGGGATGCCATCTGGATGCAAATATGATAAGAGAGGTTCTGGAGGATTTCCCCCTGAAAGACCTTGACCTGCTTATTATAGAGAATGTAGGGAATCTTGTCTGTCCGGCTGAATTTAATCTTGGCGAGGATATGAAGATCATGCTCCTCAGTTTAGCAGAGGGCCATGACAAGCCCCTTAAATATCCTTTGATGTTCCAGGAATCATCGGCTTTAGTCCTTAATAAGATCGACCTCCTGCCATACACAAATGCAGATATAGGCAAGATGAAGAAAGATTCATTATCCCTGAACCCGAAATTGAAGGTATTCGAGGTCTCATGCAAGACCGGTGATGGGATCAATGAATGGGCAGATTGGTTAAAATCATTAGTAAAGTAAAAAAGTGATCAAGGGGTCAAGGATTCACGTGTACAATAACCATCATAGAAAATAACCCTTGAACCCTCGAATCCTCTATACTTTTTAACCTATCCTCAAAAATACAGATTTCCATGGTTAACGAATGAACCACAGAACGAAGATATTAGTCAAGGGCATTGTCCAGGGGGTTGGGTTCAGACCATTTATTTACAACCTTGCTAAATCTTTAGACCTCAAAGGGTATGTTATTAATTCATCCAGAGGAGTAACTGTCGAGATCGAAGGGGAAAACAGCCCTGCTTTCATCGACAGGCTTCCCAAAGAAGCGCCGCCTCTCTCACAGATCATGAGTATCGATGTAATCCCCATGGAGTATCACGGCTATCAGGATTTCCAGATTATGGAAAGCGAGGACGAAGGGAGTTTCACACTCATTTCCTCAGACGTCTCAATATGCAGGGACTGCCTGAGAGAGATGCTCGACACAAATGACAGGCGTCACCTATATCCTTTTATTAACTGTACAAACTGTGGTCCCCGGTATACCATAACAAAATCCATTCCGTATGACAGGCCGAACACGACCATGTCTGTTTTCAAGATGTGCCCTGATTGTCAGGGAGAATACTATAACCCGGGAGACAGAAGGTTCCATGCCCAGCCGAATGCATGCCCTGTATGCGGGCCTCAGGTAGAATTAATAGTAAAAAGTAAAGAGGTAAAGGTAAAGAAAGAAAAAAATCCTATCAAAGAAACGATACGGCTTCTGAAAGAGGGTTACATAGTTGCTATCAAAGGGCTGGGAGGGTTTCATATCGCGTGTGATGCAACGAATGAAGATGCTGTGAAGAGACTGAGATTGAAAAAGAGAAAGAGCAACAAGCCATTTGGTCTGATGGCGCCTGATATTGAAACAATCAGAAAATTCTGTGAAGTATCCGGAGAAGAAGAGAATGTTCTCGTTTCGAATAAAAGACCTATTGTTTTATTAAAGAAAATAAAAAATAATTTACCTGAAGATATATCTCCGAAAAATCCATGTATAGGTTTTATGCTGCCATATACACCATTGCACTACCTGTTGTTTTATTATCCCATGGATGAAGAAACTCGCGGGCTGATCCCGAATGTTTTCGGGACTGCGGCAACATCTGGAAAATTGACAACTAACTTTGATGCTCTTGTCATGACAAGCGGCAATATCTCAGAGGAACCGATAGTTATTGATAATGCTGAAGCTGTTTCCAAACTCTCGGATATTGCAGATGCATTTCTTGTTCACAACAGGGACATCTTCATGCGGGTTGATGATTCAGTCGTACGATTAATGAGCAACACCCCATCACTATCCTTTATCCGTCGTTCAAGGGGATATGTACCGGATCCGGTCCCCTTGCATGATGACGGCCCTGAGGTGCTCGGATGCGGTGCTGATTTAAAGAACATATTCACTCTTACAAAAGGGAGTTTTGCGATACCGAGTCAGCATATCGGGGATATGGAAAACTATGAGACACTGCAGTTTTTTGAGGAAAGTCTTAAAAACCTGAAAGCTGTCTACAGGGTAAAACCAGAGGCCCTTGCTTATGACCTCCATCCGATGTATTTATCCACACAATGGGCATTAAGACAGGAAGATATCAAGAAGATCGGGATTCAGCACCACTATGCTCATGTCGCATCTGTAATGGCTGAAAAAGGACTAAAGGATAAGGTTATCGGGATATCCTTTGACGGAACCGGATTCGGTACGGATGGAAACCTGTGGGGAGGGGAAATCCTCATAGCTGATATAAAAGGGTTCAGGAGGGCAGGCCATTTTAAATATATTCCGCTTCCCGGAGGCGAGGGAGCTGTAAAAGAGCCATGGAGGATAGCTGTAAGTTATATTAAGACTATCGCTGGTGATGAAACGATCCCTTATCTCAAATCCATCAATTTCATTGATAAGTATGGCGATGAAAAGATTCATGATATCCTGAAGATAGCAGATAACAGACAATTTTCTCCCCTGTCATCAGGCGCCGGAAGGCTGTTCGATGCAGTATCAGCTCTGATAGGGTTATGTGATAGAAATACGTTTGAGGGTGAGGCAGCGATTGCCCTCGAATCCATAACAAGACCTGATGTGGTTGATGATTATCCTGTTGATATAAAGTTCAGAGATACTATGGAGATCGATTTTTCACATACTTTTTTGCGGATTATAGATGATTTAAGGAGAGAAGAAGATAAAGGCATTATTTCATCCAGATTCCATAATACTATTGTCACTGTCATTGTAAGGGTTACAGAAAAGCTTTCATCGTTGAATTCGTTAAAAGATGTTATTCTATGTGGAGGTGTTTTCCAGAACATATATCTTCTGGAAAGGGCTATTGCAAGGCTTCAATCAATAGGTATGATAGTGCATACACACGATAAAGTGCCTACGAATGACGCTGGAATATCCCTTGGCCAGGCATATATAATCAGAGAGAGGATAAAGGCAGGCATAGAGTGATAACAATTAGATTAATAAAACCAATTAAAACAATATAAAGGAGTGCAAATGAACAAGACAGTTGAGAAGATAAAAAGTTTAATGGATTCTGTCGGAAGACCGGTAAAATTCATGGAGGTGTGCGGCACACATACAGTAGCAATATTCAGGCATGGAATCAGAGGGGTCATCCCGAAAGAAATCAGCCTCCTGAGCGGCCCGGGATGCCCTGTGTGCGTTACCCCTATAAAAGACGTGGATTATGCCATTGCAGTTTCGAAACTCGACAGCTGCATACTCTCTACTTTTGGCGACATGATGAGAGTGCCTGGCAGCAGAAAACAGTCCCTTTTTCATGCACAGGCAGAAGGCGCCCATATCAAAATAGTCTATTCACCTATGGATTCATTGCAGCTCGCTGCAGAAAATAAGGATAAAAAGGTAGTATTTTTTGCTACAGGGTTTGAAACAACTATACCAGCTGTTGCCGGAACACTCTCCGAAGCAGAAAGAATGGGGCTTGATAATTTTTATATATATTCTGCACACAAAATAGTCCCCCCTGCTCTCAAGGCCCTTCTTGATTCTCCTGATCTGAAGATAGATGGATTAATCCTTCCCGGCCATGTAAGTGCGATTATCGGAACAAAACCATATGAGTTTATTGCATCTGATTACAAAATAGCGTCTGCTGTAACAGGGTTTGAAGCAGATGATATCCTTACCTCTGTCATGATGCTTCTTGAGCAGATAGCTTCCGGCAGGGCAGAAATAGAGATTCAGTATACAAGGGTCGTAAAAAAGGAAGGCAATCAAAAGGCTGTGTCGCTTATCAACGAATACTTTGAACCATGTGATGCAAACTGGAGGGGCATAGGAGTAATACCCCAAAGCGGACTGAAATTAAAAGAAGATAAAAAACGCTGGGATATCAAGACGGTATTGAACATTGAAGTAGCTGACGGCCAGGAGCCGAAAGGCTGCCAGTGCGGCCAGGTCCTCAGAGGTAAAATGATACCGACTGATTGCCATCTCTTCGGCAAGACATGTACACCCGAGCATCCTGTTGGCGCCTGCATGGTCAGTACAGAGGGAAGCTGCGCAGCCTATTACAAGTATTCAGGGGTGATCAAATAAAAGCCGGGGATAAACAGGATTATTGCAGGGCTATGTCTCTGTCGGCAAGCATTTTCTCAATCGATATTTTCATGGCATTATACTTTGAAGGAGCTAATCTGAGAAATTCGATGTAGTGCGGAACAGCATCTCTCTCCTGCCCCATAGAAAACAGGAGATTTGCCAGATTGTAATGAGCCTCATAATTGCGGCTATTGGCAGCAATAGCACGATTGAATTCATACAAGGATTCCTGATAGCGACCCATTTTTTTGTATATCACACCCAGACTGTTATATGCCCTGGAATCTGAAGGGTTGATCCCGATTGCCTTCTGCAGATAAAATATCGCCTTATCAAATATGCCAAGTGTCTGATATGTACTGCCAAGATTAAAAAAAGCAAATCCATATGCCGGATCAAGGCGGACAGCCTCCTCAAACTCAGGAAGCGCTTTTAATGGCATGTTAGCCTCAAGAAAAGCGACCCCCAGATTATTCCTTGCCAGTGCAGAGGCCGGTGCATCACTGACCATCTTGCCATAAAGGGTAATTTCATTCTGCCAGTATTTGTTCTGTGTAAAGGTCTTGATCGAAAACAGCATGATTATGATAATCGGGATGAATTTTAGTCTGGGAGACAACTTGTCAAAATAAATGCCTAAGAGCATTGCAAGCCCGCATGATGGTATGTAGAGATATCTTAATGACATCATCTGAGGTTTTATAACTACCAGTATATTTGCCGCTGGTAAAAGAATAACGAAAAACCATAAGATTGCGAAAAAAGCCTTTTGTTCATTTTTATAAGAATAAACAGTTAATAAAACAATGGTTATCAGAATAAATATTGAAGACAATACCTGGATATCAAATAGTGAGTTTAACGGTTGAATATCATAAAGCACTTTAAGATCAAATGGAAATAAAAAGGTGTAAATATACTTTGTAATTATGACAGAAGAGGTAATGAAACGATTGTATATTGAAATATCAGAACTGATGCCAGGCATTATAATAAGCTGTCTGATAAAAATGTAGAATAATGATATAAGAAAAAACGGCAATAAGAACTTTATGTTAACTCGTTTGTATTTCAGAATCTCATGCAGAATAATCATAAATGGCAACATCAGCGTATACTCTATGGAAAAGGCTGCTATAGTGAAACTCAAAAGAGAAAATATCAGGAAGGTAATTGAATTATTCTCCCGAAATCTGATGTATAAAAAGAAAGATAATAGTATAAAGAGCGCGCAAATAAGATACCCTACGCCTGTAATCCAGGCAACATTTTCCGTGTGAATTGGATGAGCTGCAAATATAAGGGCTGAATAGAAAGAAGCCGGTTCAGAGATTGATATTTTAAGGCAAAGAAAATAAAAAAGAACTGAAATCAATGTATGTAAAACGATATTTGTAAGGTGATATCCTGCGGGTTTTTCACCCCACAATTGGAATTCTAACGTCCACCAGGTATTTATGAAAGGTCTGTAATAAGATCCCGAAGGATTTCCTGTCATTTTCCATGAATCTGTTGTAAAAAAAAGAGGTATATTTTTTAGATCACGAATGGATATATTGGAGACTATTGACCCTCTGTCGTCCCAGACAAATTCTCCTGTAAGGGTATTTGAATATATCACCACAGAAACAATGATAATAATAGCTACTTTTATAATAGGAAAATTTATATTCATATTCTTAATTTCTGTCATGATAAGGGTTAATGTACATCTCTTAAGAGATATTTATACAGGAATTTTGGTATATTTCTAAAGTAAACATCAAGTATATTTTTATTTTGACGATGAGAAAATGTCAGCAGATTTATATTTTGACAGAATAGATTTCCAGAAGTATATTGATCCAACTGATTGTATACAGTGCGGGTACCCATCATGTGAGGAATTTATAGATGCAGTCAGAAAAGGTATAAAAAAACCTCAGGAATGTTCTTTTATTGGCAGAAATAAGGCCTATGCATTTGAGGCAATCAAGAAAATAGAAGAGTCATGGCCGGAGGTGCCACTTCTTCCTCACCCAAGGCCGGGCTTTACCGGACTTGTTGAATTAAATGAGCCAGATGCCGGGTCTGTAATACTTGTTTCAGGGAATAATGAATATACTGAACAGGTTTTAATGACGGTTCTCAGCACCACTATCTGCCCATTCTTCGTTGTATTTTCGGATACAGGCGGAAATACAGTTGATATGTCTATGATTTATCATACCCTAACAGCTGAAAAGGTCTATAACGCCTTAAAAGAGGCAGGAATGGAAGAAAAAGTAAGCGCAAAGGAAATGATAATTCCGGGCCTTGCATCTTCTCTCAAAGGGGATATCGAAAAATTAACCGGATGGCAGGTGAGGGTAGGGCCGATATGCGCTGCTGAACTGCCTTTATTCCTTTCAGAAATATGGATCCCGCCTGAAACAGCAGAAAGATAAAGGTACAGGTACAGAAACAAGGTTATATATAACAGATATTCCGGTATGTTAAAATAAACTAAATAAATCAGGAGGCTATTTAGATGGAGAGGATTCTGCTCGGTCACGGCAGTGGTGGAAGGTTGATGTATCAGTTAATAAGGGAACACTTTGTGCCTCAATTTGAGCTTAAAGCGCTGAACGACTCAGCAGTGCTTGGCAGAATAGATCCTGGAAAGCTTGCCTTTACAACAGATTCTTATGTTGTATCACCTATTTTTTTTCCTGGAGGCAATATCGGAGAGCTTGCCGTTTATGGTACCGTTAATGATCTCTCCATGGTCGGAGCAAAACCTCTCTACCTTACAGCAGGACTGATTCTTGAAGAGGGATTTCCACTTGATGATTTGAAGAAGATACTTACATCAATGTCATCTGCTGCTCTTAAGGCCGGAGTCAAGATAGTTGCAGGTGATACAAAGGTGGTAAATAAAGGCAAGGGCGACGGCATATTTATCAATACATCAGGGATTGGACTGATAAAAAAGGGCATTGATATATCTCCGCTGAAGGTCAGGCCGTCTGATAAGGTCATTATCAGCGGTGCGGTCGGCAACCATGGAATTTCTATCATAGCAGAGAGAAACGGGATCAGTTTTAACCCGCCTATTATAAGTGATACAGCGCCTCTTAACGGTATTGTTGACAGGATGCTGAAAAAAACCAAAGAAATACATGCCATGAGAGATCCAACCAGAGGCGGTCTTGCAACGACCTTAAAAGAGATTGCTGTTGATTCAGGTTATTGCATTTTCATAGAAGAGGAAGCCATACCTGTGCCGCAGGGAGTAAAAGGGGCATGTGAGCTCCTTGGTCTTGATCCACTGTATGTCGCGAATGAGGGGATACTTATCGCAATAGTGAAACCTGAAGTTGCAGAGCCACTTGTGAAGATTATGAAAAAACATCCGCTCGGAAAAGAAACCCGCATTATCGGAGAGGTAAAGGAGTCTCCTTCCGGCATGGTCTTACTTAAGACTGCCATTGGTGGTACCAGAATCATTGAGATGCTATCGGGCGACCAGTTGCCGAGGATATGTTAATTTTAGGATTAAAGGATTCGAGGATTCGAGGGTTCAAGGGGTAATGATACTCGGCGTTAATGTCGATCATGTTGCAACATTAAGGCAGGCGAGGATGGGGTGCGAGCCTGATCCTGTTATGGCTGCAACTCTGGCTATACTTGGTGGCGCTGACGGCATTACGGTTCACCTAAGGGAAGACAGGCGTCATATACAGGATAGAGACCTGTGGATGCTCAGGGAGTTTGTCCAGGTCGAACTCAACCTTGAAATGGCAGCTACAAGAGAAATGACACGTATTGCTGTTGAGATAAAGCCTGATCTGGTAACTTTAGTTCCGGAGAAACGGCAGGAACTGACTACAGAAGGCGGGCTTGATGTGAAATCTCAGAAAAGGCAGATCCGTGAATCAATAAAAAAGATTCAGAACGCAGGGATACCGGTAAGCCTTTTTATTAATCCGGACCAGGATGACATAGAGATTTCAGGGCAGACAGGCGCTGATATGGTTGAGATCCATACCGGGATGTATGCAAATGCAAAAGGGAAAAGACAGGAAAAAGAGCTGGGTCGGGTTATGAAATCAATCAAACACGGGTTAGACATTGGTCTTCAGGTGAACGCAGGTCATGGGCTGAATTATTTCAATGTCTCAAAAATTACATCTATTCAGGGGCTTAGAGGACTATATATAGGGCATAGTATTATTTCAAGGGCTGTGCTTATTGGAATAGAAAAAGCTGTGAAAGAAATGAAAATATTGACAAATGAAGCTTCAAGGAGATTATCGTGAATAAAAATGTTTTGATTCTGTGTTGTGGTTATCAGTTCGGATGTGATAATGCATTTGGCTACCATGTGTTCAAGAATTTAGAAAAAATGAAACTGCCTGATAACGTGGATACCATGGAAGTTGGTTTCTCAGCCTGTATGATACCGCATGTCATTGATACTATGGATAAAGTAATTATTGTTGATATCTTCCATGCTCAAAAAGAACCCGGTACCATTCTTCGTATGAAACTTGAAGAACTGCCTTCATATATTGAAATTAAGAAAGATGCGGCAAAATCACATCTCATTGATACACTGGACATGTGTAAATTAACCGGCTATTGTCCGGAAACAATATTTATCGGGGTAGTTCCCCTTGATTCCAAAACTGAATCTGAACAACTGACTCCTGAAATTGCAAGCAAGTTGCCCGAAGTTATAGATATGATCTTGAAAGAAATTACTTAGAAATTTAACATCCCGGTAAAACAATATATAGATCCAACAGTAATTCCTGTGAATTTTACAAAAATAGCAAGGATTATCTTATTCATTCTGTTTTTTATTTTTGTCTTTGGTCTATTTTCTGTCGAGATCAGGGATTCTGATTTCTGGTGGCACCTAAAGACCGGCGAGTATATATATCAGACCCGATCCTTACCTGAGACCGACCCTTTTTCATATACATCCCTACCGAAAGATCCTGTTGATCCGGAATCTAAACGAATTCAGTTCATATTGACACAATACTGGCTTGCACAGGTCTTATTCCATCGGATATACCATTTCTTTGGTTTTCATGGAATCACATTTCTGAGATCCCTCATTCTGACAGCTTTTATCTTTCTCACTTATAGAGGGATACGACGGGAAGGTCTGGATGTCTCTATGTCTGTAGCGCTGCTTATTCCCGGAGTTATAATTTTATCCTCCAACTATACCGGTGAAAGACCCCAGCTCTTCTCTTTCTTTTTTTCTTTCTTGATAATTTATCTCTTGGAAGGCTTCAGGCAACGATCATCTGTTTGCAATGATCAATTATCTGCTATGAAGGCTGGGAGGCAACGCTATTTATGGCCGATCCCTTTCGTAATGCTTCTCTGGGCAAACCTGCACGGCGGGTATATATTAGGCATTGTGATTATCGCCGGCTATCTTCTTTCTGAAACGGTTAAATATCACATTAAAAGATTTGGAAAAATACTTCCATACAGCAGTCTCAAATCTTTAACGATCATAAGTGTCATATCTGTCATTGCCTCATTCATAAACCCAAACGGGTTCAGTGTTGTATCTATATTGTTGGAACTTGAGAAAGGCAGATATAAGGACACGATTATAGAAGCTATGTCTCCTTTCACAATAGGTATAGATTATGTCAACGTGCTACTTTTTTTTACGCTTTTAATCATAAGTTGTATAATTCTTTTGATCAATCTGAAGAAACTTGATCTTACTGATGTAATGATATTTTCAGGACTTTCAGTCATGAGTTTGTCAGCTGTTCGATTCATCCCATTTTTTATACCTGTAGCGACTCTTATGATAACCAGATATAGGGTGCAGATATCAAAAATATTATGGATGAAAAAATTCGATTCAATACGAAAAAATATCGGTATGATATTTACTGTTTTTCTATGCATACTCCTCATTGTAGCGTCTTTTCAATTTAAATTGTTTACGAAAAGCGGGATAAGGCATGATAAGTATCCTGAGGGGGCTGTCAAGTTTCTGAAAGGCAATAGGATTTCAGGGAATATGTTTAATACATATAACTGGGGCGGGTATCTGATATGGGCCCTCTATCCGGAATATAAGGTATTAATAGATGGAAGGGCATTGATAGAAGAGGTCTATTTTCAGTATATGAATATCTTAACTGCTGATCCCCAGGACTTTCGTGGTATCCCATTATGGAAGGCATATTTGCAATCCTATAATGTTGACTTTATCATTACTTTTTCAGTGGATCAATTTACCGGCACACTGGTTCCTTTAGTCCCTGCAATGCTGAACGATCCTGAGTGGCATCTTGTTTATATGGATAATGTATCTTTAATCTTTGTAAGGGAAAGCCCTCACAACAGGCATATCATTGAAAGGTACGGGATCCCTAAAGAGTGGGTTTGGAATGAAGTCATTACAGAGGCAGTGATCAAATCAAAGGATTCACCTCGGAGAATCAATTTTCTGATAACGATAGGAGATGCCTTCCTTGCGAAAAAGGGGTACGAGGACGCAAAATGGGCGTATCTGAAGGCTGCAAAAATAGATCCTAAAAACAAAATTGTCAACGAGAGATTGCAATTCCTTAAAGCATATGGGCGCTGATGAATCAAAGCTCAGCGTTTTTTGCTCTTAGATGCGCCAGCAGGAGTGTTCAGCGGATATGATGCTGGGTTATGGTCTTTGTTATGGCAGGTCAGGAAACACTCGCCTGATTTAAACCCGATATCCCTGAAATCCAGTCGTCCGCTGCTGGAAGGGGCGATGGAGAGATTGTTAAAATCAATAAGATGCGGATAGAGAGAGCTTCCATGCGGATTATGACATGTCCTGCAGGATGTCCCTGCTATAGAGATGTGGCGACCGTGATATTTAAAGCTCTCATTTCCGAGAATGCTGCTTCTCCTGTGACAACCATAACAGAGCTCATATTGAAAAGAGCTCTCTGCCCCGTCTGATGCATTGTAGTTACGTGCCAGTATATATCGGTAATTGGAGGCATGAGGCCCCTTTGGCCCCATGGGGTCATCATTATTATGACAATTAGTGCATTTGATAGTGCTTGATTCTGATAAAGGGCGAATCAGGCTCGGAACAGTGTTATTTTTCCCCTGGCTTATTACCGGGTGATAGGATGGATTTGATGTTTTAAAGATCTCAGCCTTATTTGTCTGATCTGCCGGCAGATTTGCACTATATGAATGGCAATTGAAGCAGAGTTCATATTCTGACTGAATACTCTCGACTGTCTGCCTGTCTATGGTCAGTCCTCTTAACCCCTTCATTTTATTCGATGCTGTCACATAGTGATAATGATGACAGTCAACACATTCTGCATGTCTCTGTGCCGATGAATTTATTTCAGGCAGGGTCTCGTTAAATCTGTGAATTCCGGTCTTATCAACAGGATGACGATATGGTTTTTCAAATTCTCTTTTAAGATTAGTTCCTTTTGTATCAGCAGCAAGATATCCTGTCCTTCTTGCATTTGCGACAGTTATGCTGTCACCGTGGCATTTAAAACAGAAGCTCTCTTTTTCATCAGAAAGCATGGGGGTATTCTTTATTCCATGTCCTTTGTGGCAACTTGCGCAGCCTTTCGGTAACTTACTCTTATCACCGTGAGGACTTTCACGAAAGGACGATGAATGAATTAATACCGGAATAAAACAGATCAATAGGGATAACAGAATAACTTTATATATAAATTTATACCTCAATTTTTTATCCTTACCTCTTAGCTATTATCAATGCCCTATAGGTGTGATTATATCATGACATACTAAACAGACTTCATCATGAGTGGATTTCTGCCAGAATGGCGGAGCACCGGTTCCTCCCCTGCCGCCATGAGGGTCATGACAGGTTGTGCACTGAATCCCCTTGCCTTTTTGGGTGAAATAGAGTTTTACATGAGGGTCATCTACAGGCCACTTGAGATGCATTATTTTAGAATCCTGATTTCTCAGGTTTACTAAGGCTGAATCAAATACAATAGAAATAGGGTGTCCCCCTGACAGGTCAGTTCCGAGATATCCTGGGTTTTCCGGAGTAAGCGCATGGGGAATGGTTTCTATTGTGCCTGATTTTCCTACTGTTGCTCCCAAAGCGACTGTGCCGTCATGACAGCCAAGGCAAAGTTTCGAAAAGCCATCTACCGGAGGCGCTGCAGAAGCTGAAGAATAAGATTTTAGTGTTGGGCTCCAGTAATTGATGTAATGTGTCTCTGATACCTCATGGTTCCATAATGGATATACAGGGTTTGCATTATGAGGTGTATGGCAGAATATGCAAACTCCTTTTTCAGTTAACGCCTTTGCAGTCCCGGGACCTGAAACAGATAAGTTATGTTTTGTATCCTTAACCCCAAACCCTGAAGCCATGGGAGTAAATATGCAGAAAATGCAGTATATTATGGTCAACAAAAAAGTCAGGATTAATCTAAAACTTATTCTGATAGCCATTTTATTTATTATACAATACCCTGACTACTTCAATTATTAATCGATTTTGTTTCTTTTAAATACTGAAAAATCTGAATCCGGTTATTGTATGAATCAGTAACATATATTCTGTCATTCTTGTCTATAAAAATACCCGCGGGAAGGGTGAATTCGCCATTTCTGCGGCCTGTATTTCCGAACGTAAGAAGCAGTCTCCCATCTTTATTAAAAATCTGAACATTGTCAAAATGAGCGTCAGCAACATAAATATGTCCTTCAGAATCTACTGCAACACCTTTTGGTTTAGAAAAATCACCCAGACTATCACCGTGTTTCCCAAAGGAAGAGATGAAATTGCCATTTTTGTCAAATATCTGGATTCTAAAATTGAGAGAGTCGGTAATATAAAGTGAACCGTCTTTCCCTATAAAAATGTTCGTTGGATAATTAAACTCACAATCCCCTGTGCCATTTCTTCCGAATTCGAATAAGGATTTACCATCTTTTTTCGACAAAACGAAGACCTTATGCGCGTGGGTATCAACAATATAGATTCGATCTTCATCAAGCGCAATGCCCGCAGGCCTTATAAACATCTCCGGGGAAGCTGTTTCTTTTATATATTTGCCCTCTCTATTAAACGTAATAATTCTTTTAAGTACTGAATCCGAAATATATATGTCACCATTGCTATCAACAGCAATTCCTATCGGCGATACTAGATCTTCATCCTTTGCTTTATCAACACTAAAATACTTTTTTTCATCCAGATCAAAAATATGAATAATAGATAGCCCTGGGTCAGTTACATAGACCCTGTTAGATGCAGCAAAAACACCATAGGGTCTCAACATTACTTCAATCGGCTCTTCTTTTCCGAAAAGCAAACTTGAAAACCATGATTTTTGCTCTCCTGATTCTGAAGGAGCTGCAATGGTTCCTATGTATTTGATTCTTGCTGTTTGCGGAGGTGGAGGCCACACAAGTTTTGCACTGTCTGCATCTGTTTGAAAAAAAGAAATTTGAGATCCTGTTGTAGCACATCCCCCGCTGTATAGCAAAAGGCAACAAGTATAAAGAATAAAATAAAAATGTTTTGTAAAAGCAACTCTTATTTTTATTGGTCTGTGTAAGATCATAAATATCTTTTTAAAGTAAGAAAGATTCGCCTTGACAGATTCGTTATGTCATTCTGTTCTACCTGTGTGAGGTAAAATTCGAGGGATAAATGAAGCATTCCCCTGCGATAATCGAGTTTTGCTTGATAGTCAAAGGTTCTTCTGTCGGGAGTGCCCTTAATTTTGTCCCATCTGCCTCTCCATAAACCGTCGAATGTAATATTTCTGTATATAACATAGGTCAAGCGTGCATCAATAATAAGACTGCTCCTGTTTATAGAGTCTGTTTCTCCAAAGGAATAAGTTCCTCTCGAATAGATATTAATATTATTTCTGAAAGGTAGAAAAATTTGTCCGTAAAAAGAATACTGCTTTCTTTTTCTTGAAATATCTTCAAATGTTGTTATTTCAGTGAATTCATCTTCAAAAGTTCGGACAGGCCTTGTAATATCAGATTTAACTGTAGAATAGGAGCCCTCGATAGTCCATATGGCCCTTGCAAAAATATTCCCGTATCCTCTTCCCCTCATGCCCAGCAGTATGTTATGTGAAAGAGAGTCGGTTGTTCTTTCTCCGATTACTATATTTTCATCTTCTAAAAAGTCTTCAGTGTTATTTCCCAACACATCGCTTTTGGAATCTGATTTTATCACATAATAATGCATATACACAGTGCCGAATCTGATTTGTCTAGTAATGCCGAGATTAAAGGAGTGCTCTTTAAAATCATCTCTAAAATCATCTTTTCTTGCAACGAATCTGTAAGATGATTGATAGTTGAAACCTGCTATAGTCCTTGAGTATGAAAGACCTGTGCTTATTCCTGTAACATTTCCGCTCTCGTTGTTAATTTTACGTTTTCCATAATCAAGACTTAGTGAACCCATTAGTCTTTCAGTAAACCTATATCCCCAGGAACCTTTAATTAAGTGATAACTAGTTTCATCTAATCTATCTTTTGTTCCTGCGGACAGACTGCCTTTATATAATCGTTCTGAAGTATCAAATGTATACATATAGCCATGATAATAACGCGTCCCTTGCGGAAAGTTAAGATCAGCATTGAAGACGGATTCTTTTGAATAATCTCCACTAGAGTATTTGGAATCTTCGTGAGAAAAAGTTGTAAATAAAATGGTTCCATTTTTTGTTAAGCCGGTCTCTGTAAATACATTAAGAAATTTACTGTCAAGGCTGTCAAAAGGAGATGAGGAATTAGAAACCGAGTAAGAGAGGGAGTATTGAGTGCGTATTTTGCTTAAGAAACCTCTAATGACAAGACTATACGCATCAGTTTTATTTTTATCGGATATGCCTTCATAAATATAATCCCAATGCTCATAACTGAATCTTATATATTTCAATGCCTCGCGATTTTCTAATTTAATCTTTAGTCGGGCCCCATAGTGATTTATAGTTCTATCAGGTAAAGTAAAATTTGAAGCTTCATAGGAGATATGCTCTCTTGTGCCAAAAAGTTCGAGGGAAACAGGCCTGTAAGGGAGAACGGTTAGAAAGACGTCATATGTTAGATCTTTGGATTCTATTTTGTTTGCATTAGTTGAAACTGATATGGGTTTTAAGTAAGAAAAATAGATCGATGAATTAAAGACAATAAGTCTTGGATGGTATATATAACCATCAAGATTAAGATTGTAATACTGTTGGAAATGAGAATATTCATTTTTGTAATTGGTACCATTTGAAGAATTCTCAAAGGAATAGTCTCTGTATTGAAGATCAACTAATCCGCTGAAATGGAATTTCTTAGGGTAACCAGCAACCATTTGAGCAGATGATTCTGTGCAAACAGTAACAGATATAAACAAGAAGATTAGGAAAAATAGACAAACAATCTTCTTCCCTCTGTCCTTCAAGTTATACCTCCAACCATTTGAAATATAAGCAATAATTCGAAATAAAAATAAGTATAAACCTGTAAGCATACCTATCCCAGACAGAATACTGCATTATATATATTACAAATTTAATTAATATTTTGAAATGAAAAAATTTAGGAAGGGAAATACAAAAAAAGTATTCTTTATTAAAGGAAAAGATTATCTGATATGAAGCATTTATTTAACCATTTTATTCTGAGTTAGATAATATACAAGGAAATGAGATATTTTGAGAATATATTTTTATTTTTGTTCTTTTAAATACTGAAAGACCTGTACTCTTCTATTGAAAGTATCAGAGACATAGATTTTATCTGAACTGTCTATATACATTCCTAAAGGCATAGAGAATTCACCTGGTTTAATTCCTGCATTCCCAACCCAAAGTAGAAGTTTACCGTTACTGTCGAATATCTGAAAATTATTGAATGCAGAGTCTACTACATAAACATGGCCTTCGGAATCTATCCCTATACCACCCGGTCTTGAAAAATTACCAGAGGAGTCTCCTAACCGGCCAAACTTATTAATGAAATTTCCCTCCGGATCGAATATCTGAACCCTGAAATTGAAAGAATCAACAACATATAACTTGCCGGTTTTATCAAGGGCGAGATAACTTGGGAAATTGAACTCACCATTTTGATCCCCTCTTTTACCAATTGTAAAGAGCGGACTACCTTCTCTGTTAAAAACCTTTATAACATGATTTTGAGTATCAGAGACATAGAGCCATCCCTTTTCCTCATTAAAAACCATTCCAGTGGGATTTTTAAATTCTGAAGGGGAACCAATAGTCTTTATAACATCACCAGTTCGTTTATTAAGAGCAAATACTTTATCAAGCCGTGAATCTGATACATACAGAACTCCAAATTTGTTGTCAATTGCAAGACCGACTGGACCGGAAAGAGATCCCGTACCGAGAAAATTAAGGGCTTTTCTCTCCATATCAAACAAAAAAACCATACGCATTTCAGAGTCTGCAACATAAATATTTCCGGTTGAATCAGCAACAACACCGGCAGGCCTACGTAATCTCTCTACCCGTTCTTTCCCAATAAGAAATTCAAGGACATCGCTTGCTTTACTGAAATCATTCCGGTTTGACCACTGAGTAATCCATTTTATTCTGGCAGTTGCAGGAGGGGGAGGCCATATATATTCACCTTTTGGTATCTCTCCTCCTGGGGTAGCTGGTGCAGTAGCACATCCTGAAGAGAATACAATAAATAGTAGTATGGTTGAAAGAAGAGTTAATAGTCTTTGTGGCATTTTCCGCATAGCTTGTTTGTAGGAAAGAGTTTTCTAAAATCCGAACTGTGAGGATTATGGCAGCTCACACAATTCATTAGTTTACCCGGGTTTTTCGGATCAGCTATAATTTTAAAGTTCTTCGGATTGTCAGGGTCTTCTACAGTCAGCATGTTTGTTGTGCTTGGATCCGTTACCCCGCTAATCGGATGAATCCTTTTAGTTTTACCTGAATCGGGAATCGATACAACGTGACGCCCATCTTTTTTTACATGGCATGTCAAGCATAATTCCTGAATGTTAGACGAAAGAAGGGCGGGGTACTCTGATATGTGAGGGATATGACATGAAGTGCACCCGCCGGCAGGTATTATTGCATGCACATTCTTTTTTGTGAATTTAGATTTATCATGGCAGTTATAGCAAAGACCGGGTTGATCTCCCAAAAGAATCTTTTCTGAATTCGAGCTGTGAGGGTTATGACAGCCTGTACACATTCCTATGTTTGTATGACCAGACTTACCTCCCTTGAATTTCGATTCTTTATGGCAGGAAAAACAAACCCCCGGAATATCTTTCATGACAAGCTTAGGATAATTTGATTGATGGGCATCGTGACAACCTGTACACATACCGCCTGATACCGGCTGATGCACTGACTTTCCCTTGAATTTTGCTTCATCATGACAACTGAAACAGAGTCCGGGCATACTCTGAGTCAATATTATGCTTCCTTTCTGGGCAGGATGGCTTTTGCCTTCGACTGATTTATGGCAGGATGAGCATCCCAGAGCTATTGCAGCATGAACACTCTTTGCCGGCTTTTTCAAATCTGCATGGCAGGTTACACAGGGATTTTCTTCCGCTGAGTAAGATGGTGATGTCACACATAAGAAAATAAAAGCTAAAAATATTGGAATAATTAACATCTTTATAGTTTTCATTGAACCTTACCTCGCGGGTAACTATTAAATTGCTTTATTCTATATAATTAATTTTAGTTAATAATTCTTGATATTGTCAAGGTAACGCATTGCCTCATCAAAAATCTATATGAAATCGATTCGTTGCCTCATTTAAAAATCTATACGAAAGGATCAGGTACTGTCTCTGCAAAAACGGCAGGAGGCAGTAATGAGGCTGACAGTCAAAGAGA
>Ga0315295_10000671_pt1 | contig 29748 bp, 58 predicted proteins | sample YL17G14_0_MG_FD_204453 | JGI IMG/M metagenome (GOLD analysis project Ga0315295, IMG submission 204453) | Sediment microbial communities from Yellowstone Lake, YNP, Wyoming, USA - YL17G14_0 | ecosystem: Environmental > Aquatic > Freshwater > Lake > Sediment | place: USA: Wyoming | collected... | reverse complement strand
CAAACTGGTATTACCCTGGTCCAGGATCATAGATTTAATGGTTTTTTTCAGCCGTATTCGGCCAAGTTGGGTTTTCATTAACCCACATACATACGGCATTTCTCCGCATGAAACCTGATTATCAAGTTCTTTTTCAATCAGGTTGTCAAGATCCTTTTCGGTGTGTGGCATTGGTTTATCGTTTTTTAAGTACAATAATGTCAGTGCTGATATCAGTATTTGAAAAAAGCTTATTAGGAAGGCGGTAAGCATCGATCAACTCCGCTTTTTTATTCAGTCTTTCCTTAAATTCATTGTATTTGTTATCATTCGAAAGGAAAGTATTTGGGATAATGAAAATCAATAATCCACCAGGTTTAAGTAGATCCACGCCGCGCATCATGAAGTACTGATCATAGGTTACAGCGCTAGTCCTTGTTTTCTCATTTTCTTTCATTGCATCCTCGATAACAGCCCACTTTGATACGAATTCCCGGTAAGGCGGGTTTCCGATCACAAGGTCAAAGTCTGCCACAGGTGGAACGTACCTTTTAATTTTATCAAAAAACATAGTTTCGAATAAATCATTGATAATGGTAAATTCCGGAAATTTGAGCTTTGCAATAACGGCAGCATATTTGTCAATCTCATAACCAACAGCTTTGCAGAATGTTGGAACGAACTCAAAGAACCGGCCTATGCCACAGCTGGGCTCCAAAATCTTTTTACCAGCTGAAAATTTGAATCCATGCTTAACAGCAAGACCCCACATTTTCTCAATAGCCTGGTAAGGTGTATAATACTGGTCCAGGATCCCAACGTCATGGGTACCCTTCTCAACTTTCTTTGCCTGGCCGCCCATACCCATGTATGAATCCAGAAGCATCAGTTCTTTAGCTGAGTATTTGAGAATGTCATCCCATTTTTCGTCAATAAGATGGCGAATATGATTGATTTTTTCAAGCTCACTGTCAAATTCCAGCTTTACGCCTTCCTGAATCTTATCCATTGCCTCGAATTTACCGTATACTTTGGCATTTATATAGTTTGAAATAACAATCTTACCACTGAATTCATCGAAAAAGCCAACATATCGTGCATAGCCGCCGCCTTCAGTGTTAATTATGATCGCTTCCTGGGTATCTCTGTTAAATAAAGCTACCGCAGGTATATAGTTGTTTTCCCGAAATAGCTTCAAATTATCCGGATTGTCAATCCATTCCGAAAACTCTTTTTCATCTTCAGGGACATTATGTTTCTTTGCAACTTCATCGTACATTTCTGAACCACCTATCTTTTCCCACAATTCAGCCCGGTCATCCAATAAAGAATTGGTTATTTCATCCCATTTTTCGGTATTGACAACAACAATTTTGCGGATCCCAACAGTTTCAACATTGTAATGTTCCGGATCTCCCAGCTGTTCTTCATATTCAGCTAGAGAGTCATTTTTATTCATTTTCGGAAACCTGCAGTCACCGATTAGAAATGGCTTTTCATCCTCGATATGAAGTTCAATTACATCCTGAGCGTTAACCTCTTTAACCAGGTTTTCTTCGGCATTACCTTCGGTTTTTCCAGTTTCCATTTCAGTCAGCTTTATGTAATACTTAATATCTTCAAAAAGATGATCCATTGCTATTTCCCTGGCAATATTAGGATCGCTCGTGTGCTCAATTTCAACCTTTATTCCAGCCTCGAGCTGTTCCATTGCATAACCAAGGTCACTGCCATGCATGTCTGCAATTTCTTCAATGCTTTTGCCCTTTGCCAGGCCGCCGGGTATTTTTTCTGTTTCCATTTCTGTTGGTATTTCGAGTATTTTTAAAACTTCGTGTGCTACATATTTATATTTAGGATTGTCAGCAATAAAGGCCTTTAATTTCTTAACATGTTCTTCCATCTGCCATACGCTTACCGAATCCGTTTTGCCAATTTTTTCCTGTATTGAATTCATAATACGTGCAAACTCCAAATCCTTACCTTTATGAATCAGTTTCAGGTTTTCTTTGTCCTGCCAGTATTCCGGGTACGTATCGCTGGGTGTTATAAAAGTTGGCTTTACCCTTACCTGGTCACCGCCGGACAACGCATTTCCCAATTTTATAATCTCAACTTCTCTGTCCTTTACAAGATCCTGGCATATATCACCGACCTCAAAAACAGGATCCGGGTCTTTTTCAACCTTAGTTTCTTTTGTTTTCCCGGATCCGCGACCAATTCGCGCCATCCCTTTATAACCTGAAAACCGGCTTCTGTTGACTAATTTACGGGCCATGATTTATAAAACTGTCATTTGGTTATACTGAGGTTTTTTTCTATCAACAGGCACTACTTTCACGGCGAGCTTGATCTTTTTTAATTTTTCCGGAGACTGACCGGCGATATAAAGCTTTGCCATCTTGTTTGCTGATGACTTTTTTGAATGGAGAATCTTAATTTCCATCCATTTACCTTTTGTAAAGACGCTTTTATGAGCAACAATGTATACCATATATTATATAGTATTACATTATTAGTGTCATTTTATTGTACGGGGGTTTCCTGGCGTCAACCTTTACTATTTTCACAGAAAGGTGAATATCCTTACCCTTTTCATCGGTGTTGTTCTTACGAAGGTACTTTGCAACTCTTTCAGCGCTTGACTTTCTTGTATGGAGACTTTTTTGATTCATCCATTTACCTTTTGTAAAGTCATCTTTAAATTTTATAAGAAATGCCATAATATGTTATATTAATATTGTTTATACTCGTATATTATCTGCATCCGTGACATCCACTACATTGCCTGCAAGCAAGCTTTGATTTGCTTTTTTTAATAGAGTTGAACATGAAATCCATCTTTTCAACTTTCTCAATCTCAGGTTTTTGATATTTTGTTTTCATGATTATGTTGTTTTACCGTTTTTTTCCTGATATAGTTTTTCCTTTTCCTGGTTTATCTCGGCCAGGTTGTTTGCCTCATCACTCTTTATATTCTTAATGAGCACACCTACCACAAACCCTGCCCCGGTCAGTGCTATCAATGTTTTCAGCTTGTTTTCAATCTTACCAGGTGTCGCCATGGTGGCAACCGCAACAATGGTCCACCAGCCGCTATTGAAAAAATAATACGCGGCGGCTTCGCGGCCCCAGTACTGCCGGCTGGTTAATTCACCTTTAGCCCACTGGTCGCGCCACTTCTTATTGTAATGGAAATATAATGCATCGCCAGGGCCGGGAATAATATCACTCAGGATCAATCCCGCAAATGTGGCCATTAAGAGGCCATTATCCCCTTTTAAGAAGTCAGGTTTTTCCATGTTATTATGGTTTTTTTGGCTTGATAACATCCGGTATTTTTGTTACCTTTTTTTCAACCTCAATATGATGAGTTTTTATACCGGATTTATGTAATCGAATACCCATTTTTTCTACACTTGATTTGGTGAAATGGAAAACAGGAATGACAAACCAACGTCTTACTTTTTCGTCATAATAATGAATGATAAAAGCAGTTTTCATAACTTTATTTTTTATAGATTGTGATAACACTAACCAGCCTGCGAACAATGAATTTTGGCATAGGATATTCTTTCCTTACTTCTTTGATTTTTTCTTTGGCATAAAATCTATTACCAATAAAAAGTTGCTTATGCATTTCATAACTGGTCCTTTTTAGACCCTTCCCAACCCATATCTCAATGGGGATGTATTGTACAGAAGTGCTCATTTGTTTTTTGGAATTAAGATTGATTGAATTGACCAGGCAACCGGATCCCCGGATTTGCCTTTTTTACGGAAGGATTTTTTGAGCTTACCGACTATTGCCTTTGCGCCTAAGACATTGAATTTTTTCCCCGAATAGCTTGTGCGATTCAGGTGAACAGTCTTGAAGGATCCCTTCTCAAACTGTGTCGGTGGTTTCTGCCGGTTATGTATGTATTCAGATTTTTCTGAATAGGGCATGATATAGGTCCTCCCGCCTTATGTTTCCACAAATCTAGCGTTTTTTTGATCACATTTGTTTAAAACTATAAACATTTTTTCATAGCCCTCTTTGCTTTGTCAAATCTTTATTATATAACTTTGGTAAAACATCATTGGGAAAATTTTATACAATTATATGAATTTAACCAAGAATATCGACAATTCCAGAATAAGGATATCAACCATAAGCTATTTTATTAATGCCTGCATGTCAATGGGTGAGGCCAATGTAATAAATATTCTAAAAATAGCCGAAGAATCACACGTCGAAAAAATAAAGCTGTATATCATTGACAAAGCGACATCTAAGTTTGAACTGAGTAATAATTTTTTCAGAGCAAAAAGGGTAAATTATCGCGGTATACATCATAACTTATGCTTCGCCGTGATCATATTCCAACTCAAAAAATATTTTACACTATCTTATAAATGTATTTGTGAGGACCTGCAAATAAAACCTAGGAATAACATATCCTTTTATTATGGCAAACTGAATACTCTTAACGAGAAGAATACAGAGGATATTTATTATATTGATCTAATTGCTGAAATTGATAAGGATATCAAGGCATTTGTTGAAAAAACAATTAAAAATAACAATAATGGCAAAGACGAATGAACATAGGGAACCAGGTGAAAAGGATACTATCAATATTGGTTCGGTAGAGGATATATCGATTAATGATCCATTAACATCCGCGAATCCAACTGACAAAGAGTACACAAGGTATAAAGCAGATATTATAACCGGTGTAGCGGGTGATATCCCGGACATACCTGAGCCTGCGCAACAGAATATAACTGTTGATTTCACCAAAAATTCTGGCGATTCTGATCCTGATTTCTCCGGTATTGATCATGGTGCCGGTATGAGTGACGGTGAAGGGACTGCTGCAGCTCCGGGTGAAGAACAGGAAAAATCAGATTCTCGGGTAGATTTTACGCAGAATGAAAAGTTTCTGATGGCAAAAGTCATTACCGGAATGTCGATGGAAGGCCTTGCGGTTTTGAATGATTTTATCATTAATAAATGGATGATCACTGAAGAACAGGTAAGGGACCGGATTTTGGAAGGTGAAGCGGATCCTGGCGTTCTTGCATATCAAATCACAATGGGTGATGGTTCCGTTATTGATATAAAACAGATACTTACCGGCAACAGAGAGGCTGTTGAAAAGGCATTGACATTTGACAAAGAAGAACAAAAAAGGTTCACTGAACTTCTGGCGCTCATTCTGAAAGACAATAATGCCGAACTGAAGCCTGAATGGATGATTGTAGTAATGCTGATCCAAAAATACGGTATTGGAATTTACACCATTAATAAAGTCAACCAGGATACCAAAAACCTTCTTGATAGGGTTAATTACCTGATTGAGACAAATAGGAGACAGCATAACATGGGCGGTGCTGACGTAACTATTGAACAATCACGTAGCGAACCTCAAAATCATGCGACCAAACCAGTCGGGAAAGCACGAAAAGTTAAAAATCCATTATCAAAACCAAAAAATGGGAAAACAACCGCTTCCAGGACTAGCCACAAGACTGAAGTTGATGAATCAACAGGTCTTTCAGATGCTGTAGAGGAAGCCATTGGTGATATGCGTGAAACCGGTGAAACCAAGGCACCAAGACGCGCTAAAAGATCTGTTAACAAAAGTCTGTTATCCCAGGTAGCAGAGGATGTTTCATACACTAAAGTAAGAGACTGATGAAAACACGCGAACCATTATTCTATATTGCCGTTGGCAAAAAAGGAATTGGGAAAACAACCCAGTCGATCAAACTGATTGAGGCCTATTATAAAGGTAACTTTGCGACAGGGTTTAATGCCAGGAAGGTGCTCATTATGGATGTGAATAATGAGTACACGCAATATAAGACAATATCCCCATCTGACGTTATCAAGTTCACTGTACACCCAAAAATTGAATGCAGGCGTATTTCCGTTCTGAAACCGGATGGATACCCTATGAGTCTTGATGAAATGGCTGAAACGTCATTTAATGCCATAAAACAATTCAGAGGCGGTCTATTCGTAATGGAAGATATCAGCAAATATGTATCCGACACCCTGCAAAAAGACATTATTGGTACCCTGGCAACATCCCGGCATATTGATACGGATATTATCGCTCATTTTCAGTTCATTGGGAAAGTTGGTAATCCAAAGATCAAATCAACAATGAACATGGTTAGGTTCCATAAGATCGGTGATAGTGTGGAAACACATAAAGATAAGTTTCAGGAATATACTGAAATATTGAAGATCGCAGAAACAATGGTAAACAAATCTTTCGACTTGGGTATGAAGTTATCCAGGGCAACTAAGAATCCGGATCAACAAAAAGAACTTTTTGACAAGTACTGCCGGTTTTTCTGCTATGTTGACTTTGATAAGGACCAGATAAAGGGATCATTTACCGAACAACAATTTATTGATGCTATCACTGACTACATAATGTATAATCCGAAACAAACGGTAGATGTGGTAATGAAATTAAAGGATCCAAACACCGGGAAAAGCATTCATACTTATGCAAGCGCTCTGGCGACCTGCCGGGAAGAACTCTTTGAAAAATACTACGGTAATTACTAAACTTTAAATACTTACGAATCATGAAAACTATTTTGAAGTACTTGGCAATCTTTGCCGCACTTATTGTGCCGGCCCTATTCTTTCCGGAAAGGGTATCGCTTATTCTTTTGGAATACTCACTGACAGTTGTGGTAGTGTCATCGATTGTTGTATCGCAATGGATATGGTGGGTCAAAAGTGATTATAGACAGTATACAACCTGGCTGGTATCATTGTTGGTTGGGCTCTTACCCTGGGCGCTTAATTTTGGCTTATTCAGGCCTCTATTCTTCCCGGAATTAGTGGTATACGCCTTATTGGTTGGATTAATCAGTAATGGATTATATGACCTATCCTGGATAAAGAAAATCCTGACATGGATTGGTGTATTAAAACCAGCTCCGAGTAGCTAAAAAAGGATCCAAAATAAGAATAAAACCCGGCGCTACATGGCACCGGGTTTTTTGTTTATCGTTAATTCCTTGACCACATCGCTAGAGCTGTATTCCTTCTTTTCGGTCATTTGCTTTATCATGAAGTCAGCCAGGTCCGCGTAAGGAATAAAATTTACATCCCTGTAATTCTCAAACATCCATTCTTCCATTTCAACTATTGCCCGGTTATATCCGGCGCGAACAAAAGGCGCCATTAATTCAATTACCTTTTGCTCACTGGGCCGGCGATGAATTGAAAATGGAAAGATCTTACGTATTACCCTTTTTAGAGTGTTCATTATATTGATTTATAAGATTTTCAACAAAATCAGTTTTCGAAATTATCTCAGAATTTAAGGCCAGTAGTTCCAGTTTTATTTCACCAGCCTGAGACTTCTGAGAAGGCATATCCCAAATATTTGAAAGTTCCTGATGCTTTGTATTAAACACTTCTTTCAGAATATCAATTTCAAACTGATATTCTATGATTCTAAGTTCCTGTTGTAGCAGTAAATCACTCTCAGTCAATTTTATGGAAGTTTGAAATTTAAGCTCACGGTAATAATTCTCAATATCCTGAATAAAAATGAACATTGCTTTAAACCTGGTAGCTCCGGTCATATTTATGGCTTCCTTGTGAGAATTCAGCATTTTTTCTTTCAAAAAATCAACCTTTTTCATTGGATCGCTTTTAAAGTGGTTTCCTTTATGGCATTGAGAAGATCAATCGTATACTTGTATGATTCCAGCAAGCTTACCCAGTCATTATCATTTGCATAGACGGATAGTAAGTCAATCGATTCATAACCAGCCTGGCCAGAATCTCCGGCACCACTGCCTATCTTCATTGGTTCATTATCGTATTCGTAACCAATGGTAAGCTTATATCCCTGAATAGTGATTCCTACGGATCCTATCATGATCATTTGGCGCCAGCCGTTATAATCGGGTAATATTTAACGCCATTTTGTTCAATAGGCTCTCTGCTTATCGGAAGCCTGAGACTCTTTTTTGTTGTAATAACGAGCTTACTAAATATCTCATGGGTAAGGGATGAACAGGTAGCCGTCAGTACTTTTATCTCGGCTGAATGCTGCTTTACGATTATTTTTCTACCTACGTTGGCGTTACCCTTGCGGATAAACCAATCTTTTGGATGATCTTCATCAAAGCTGATGACAATTTCATCTTCAGATACCAGATCCAGAAGCCTACAAGTTTCCTGTGTCAAAGAGATATAACCTTTTACGGTAATGTTAATGGTACATGCCTTGGTACCATTGGAAGCGGACGGGACAAAATCAGTGATTTTCATTTTTTTTGAATTTTAGGTTTTGAAAATATTGGTTAATGGCTTTTCGATAATGTTTTAATGCGTTCTTTTTGTTCAAAGCTGAAGTATAATAAAGCTTTGGATCATAATTCGTTTTCTGGATCTTCACCGGCTTGCCTTCAGTATTAACGGCAATCTGCTTTAAAATTGTTACTGGCAGGACTTCCATTGTCTGCGTGTTAACAGAAAAAAGGGTATGGCCGGGTTTAACCGGCAATCTCCCTACCCTTTTATACTCTTTCTGTTGTTCGGCAATCAACTGAACGTCCGGACTAACTTTCAGTAACCCGCCATGATCAAGAACTTCCATTTACGCAGGTTGTTTAAATGGCAATTTTGGTCTCCTGACAATGAAATAAATGGGCAGGACAATAATCAGAAGTAGAAAAACTCCAATTCCCCAGCCCCATGCACTCATACCTCTTTTTTCAGCATCACCCCCAACCGCAATTGCGATTACTAATGCAATAATAATTCCTAAAAGTTGTCCCATTGTTATAAAGTTTAAAGGTTAAAAATAAGAAATTGACAATTCAAATATTTTTTAAATGATTCCTTTTTAAACTCGTATTGTTTTGTACATCTTAACAAAATGCGCTCGATAAGCCGGGACATTAAAAGGGATTCCAGTTTTTGTGACCCCAACCTTGGTGCAGTTCGGATACCCGGAATTCCATACGGACGCAATCTGGCTTACACTATACTTCTTATCGACCAGGTATTGAATGTTTTTATAAGCAATAAAATCTTGATTTTCCTTTGTGGGTTCAAGATACTTACCAGCAAAGCGTTTACACATTTTACGCCAGGTTTTTGGCATGAATTGATAGGCTCCATATTCACCGGATCCACCATGCCTAGTGTAATTTCCCCTGCTTTCAATATGCCTGATGACTGCGGCAATCTTCATAATCTTTTGATTTTTGGCAATATACGCCTCAATCACTTTCTGGGTTTCAATGCTTTGAAAAAGCCATTCTTTCTCAAAACAAGGCGCATACATCTTGAAAGACGCAGCTAGAAACAGAATAACAGTAAAAATAGTTTTCATAATAAATTGAGATTAGATTTATAATACCAGGCAGGTAAATCAATTTCAATAATCTGCCTGTTCTTTATAAGGGTACCATCCTCTTTGTGGACCTTATAAGGTGAAAATTTAGATATCCCCTCCCATTTGCCAGTAATCCTGGCTTCCTGGACCCATTCAAGTTTTGTTATGTAGTCTATTCTCCCCGCTTCAATAAATTTCATTCTGACATCATCCTCGCCCATGGATGTAGGCATGAAGTAAATAGAATCAAAAGGTTCATGATTCTCAACACAGATAAAATAAAAGGTATTGTATTTCTTTTCATCCGGAAGGCCCAGGGCTGCATTAACAACATCCAATTCCATTGCAACCTGTATATGATAGCCGTATTTTTCACAATCACGGCTGAAATCTTTCGGGTCAATACTGTCAACAGTTTTTAAGTCAGAAAGCCACCTGCCAATTTTATCGCCGTAATCAATACGGGTCAATAGCGGTAGAAATCTTATCTTTTCGTGCTCCATCATGGATAAGAATTTGTCAACATCCATATCAATGATGTGAATAAAATTATGGTTTTCATCAAATTGAGCAAAAGCAAGGAATGTGGCTTCGACGTATGCGTGGGAAGGCCGGAATATAGTATGAATATCTTCCAGAGACATAATTGATTCTTTGCATTTGATAAGGGATTCAGCATCATCAAAGTCAAGAACGATTTTACCTTCATTTTTTGCCGTGAAATCAGCCAATATCGATTTATTAAATGCATCTACCTTATTGATTGATCCGTCTTTGTTTAATTTCGGGTTATCACCAAAAAGGCTTAATTTTAGCAATGCATAATCTTTGTCAAACTTTTCCGGCTCGAGCAAAAACTCATGAAAGGCCCTGCCAAATCTTTTAGCTGGCGTATCAGGTGATTTATGCTCCATATTGTACTTGATGTGCTTAGGTGTATTGCAATCTTTGGGCTTAATCTTTGAGGGGCTTACATAAAACATCTTACCCTTAATTTCTTTGTATTTTTCTTCTGTAAGTATCATTTTCGTATAGAATTTTTATCGAAGAATTTATTACAGCTACCATCTTCATTTTCCTGATAAGAAGCGCACCAGTGTTTGAATAACGCAATCCCTTTTGGCTTAACTCGTATACATCTGTCTCTCATAGAACAATCTTTATTAAGGCAGAAAACCATATTGTTTGGTAAAACCATTTGGTTAATGTATCGAGGTCAAAAATAAAACATTTTTCTCAATATAAAAAATCATTATATGTATTATTGATAATATATTCATATTACTACATTAATACACTTTTTATCATGACCAAATTGAATATTAGAATAGTTTAGTTTGCAGATGTTTATCTCCGGTTTTCTTTTCGAGGTATTTTTGGGCTAAAAGTTTCAACCTGGTGTCGTCTGAATACTGTTCCTGAACCTCAGAATCTAACGGATTTAATATTCCATGGGACTGTGAAGCCTTTATCCCCAGCATGTCAATAATAAGCGGGTCTGATCCGCAATCACTGACCAGAAATATAGCCGTTACCTGTTGGCTGATGTCCCGGCCGTCCCGGTCAACCCTTCCGATTAACTGTTCCATTACCTTTGGTGACCAGTCAAGTTCAGCAATAACAACGGTATTACACCTTGCCTGTAAACCGTCAAGGCCTATTCCGGACCTGAGCGATATGATAAAACAATCCGTTTCCCCTTTAACAAAGGCCTCTTTTGCCTTTTCTTTCTGTGCTGGCGTCTCACTACCGGTATACATTACGGGCTTAAATTCGGCCAATTCTTTCAATAGTATATCATATACTGCCCTATGCCATGCTGCCAGGACAATTGGCTCTTTATTCTCGAGTAATATTTTGCAATATTCGGCCACACCCCTTGCTTTTGCGATACCGGTTTGCTGCCGGACAAATATATCCAGGTCCCGGGCCGCGACTCCGCGCTCAACAAATGAGCCAGTGGTTACCTTTATTGCAAGCTGCATGGCTATTTCATCCGCTTTTTTGACGGTTTCAGCGTCATATTCTACGGTATGGATTATCTTGTTAACCGGCGGTAGTTCCCGGCCTACTTCCTGCCTGGTCCGGCGCAACATTAGGAAATTTTCTCTGAGGTAGGTTCCCAGGGCTTGTGGATCCTTTACTTTCTTATCACCATAAGGTACCCATTCGCGCAGAAAGTCATCCATTCTACCCAGGGCATTGTCCTTTATTGCATCGATCACATTAAAGATCTCATCTCCATAATTATAAACAGGGGATGCAGAAAGGCCTAGGCAGTATTCAACGCTCTCTGACAATGCCGAAGCGGATCTATACTTCTTGCTGTCAAATCTCCTTAATTCCTGGCATTCGTCGAAAACAGCTGATTTGAATATATTTTTCCGGAATACATCTATCCAGCCGGCTATGCATGAGTACTTTGTAATGTATACATCCGCTTCTGGTAAATTATATGGACTTGTTACCTTTATTATATGCACCCGAAGGTTTGTGAACCTCTCTATTTCATATTTCCATTGTGCTGTAAGGTGAGTCTGGACCACAACAACGCATGGTAATGTTTCATTGTGAAGCATTGATAATATGGCTATCATCGTCTTACCAATTCCAATATCATCTCCAATAAGGATCCGTTTTGTTTTCAGGTATACTTCCATGCCTTTAATCTGGTAGTCCCGGCCGGCATATCCATTTTTCAGGTGCACCGGTACCGGGGTATAATCCGGAAGTAATATCTTTTCCAGGTCATTAACAAACGATATATGGTTCTCCTTTTGCTGTCTCAGCTTTACAAGATCTGAATCACCAATTGATAACGGGTATCGTTCCATGAACCATAACAGGTCATGGCAAACCTCTGGTGAATCGATAAATCTGAATTCTTTGGCCCCCTTTGGCAGCTTATTGAATATCGCCTTCAGCTTTATGCAAATGTGAGGTTCAGCCTGGCTTATATACCAGCACCCATCCTTTAAATGAATATTTCCGTATGTTCTTACAGCCATGCTTTCCCCAGGTTTAAAAGATAACAAGGCTTGCCGTTTATTTCCTTCGGGAAGCCCATAGATCTGTTTGTTATCAGGATCAATGATTTTACCTGGTCAAACTGGCAGTACCGCCAACATTGCCGGTATATCAATTGCGCATTCCCTTTTATCTTAACCTCAACAGCCACGCATCCGGCAATAAGAAAATCAGGGATGTTCTTTTCATCAAGTTCATATTCTCTTTGATATCCAATAAATCGTGATTTTAACCGCTTTTCAATTGACGCCTGCAATACCTTTTCATTATTCAAAGGGAATTTTACCCCGGTCAATGATTTCAGAATTTGAGTAATCAGGTCAAGTTGGCCTTGAAAATCTACTTGTTGTATATCTTGTTCCATGACTGGTTTAAATGAGTTGGTATATAATTCTGTGCTAGGTATACGGGTACACCCATTTCCTGCAGCTGCAAATGGATCGTTGTGTCCAGATGAAATTGTGGATACCTCGGATCAAGTTTGAATCTCAGGCGTATTAAAACATCGCGCCGGATCAGTAGGCAGCCAATGCCAATTTGAAGGGCCTTTTTAGGCTTGCCTTTGAATTCATGGAAGCTTTTCATTGGGCTCATTGGGAAAACACTTTTCTCCATGGCAAATGTTTTATAATCGAACTGCAGCAGGTATGATAAGACGCTCTGACCAATAAAGTACGGCAGGCCTATAACCGGTTTTCTCCATGCCAGCAAATATTCCAGAAAATCATTATGAGGTATGATATCAGATTCCAGGCTCAGGAAATGGGTATATCCTTCGGATAAGGCCTTTTGCTGCAGATATTCATTACAGTTGGCCATTATCTCGTATAGATTGTTTCCGGTCCGTAGGCGAACAGCTGGGTATTTCTTTTGGATCATTTTAACATGCTTAGGATCCTCTGAATTATCTACAAACATAATATCGGCCGGGTAGGTGATCCGGTCAAGTCCCTGGCAGAACCTTTCGAAGCAATAATCCTTTGCCTGGGCCGTAACGATTCCTATAAGTACTTTTGTTTTCATCCTAAAAATAATGTTTGCATGGATAGCATAATTCCGATGCTTTATCTTTATGAAGGCCACAATAACCTTTAAAATTACAGATCTTGACTTGAACTGAATGATGTTTCCACAGCGGGCACCCCTCTTTTGCTTTATTCGTTTTATGGTCATTCATACCGCACATGAATTCAGCAATATCCGTTGGTGTTTGAAAATCAAGTTTGTTCATGATTTATTTAATCAGTATTTTGAAAATCACTGTCTTTTCCGCATACCAAATATAAACGTTACTGGTAGCTTTCAATAGGGATCCCCGGCTGAATACACAATTAAGATTTCCACCTACCCATTTATATTCATCCGATGTTCTGCAAAGGTTATTGAATTCATCAATCTTTATTGCTTTAATCTCACCATCACCGACATTCACATATAGGCTCAGGGTAGTGTCGATGTTTTCTGCCATGTCCCGGATATTGACCTCTGAATTGTACCACCCGTCCGGAATTGTTGTTTGAGCCTGAATGGTACCGCTAGTCAGAAACATTATAACAAGAGTCACAAGAATAATCAGTAAAAGTAAGCCAAGGTAATTTTTACCAAAGGCTTTCTGCATCTTATTAAAATCCTTCCATTCCGTATTAGACTTATTAAAGGACATCATTTGCCCCAGGCAGCCTGGACGTTCTGATTTTGGAATTTTTGTTTTCATAATTCTTAGGTTTTAATTTTAGTTATAAGTATTGCGGCTAACCGCTAGTTATGCACAAGTTTAAGAAAACAGCGTCCGTGCATTTATTCGCTGTTCTGCAATTTTGAAATATGCTTCGTCCTTTTCAATTCCGATAAAGTTTCTATTAAGATTTTTACAAGCTATTCCAGTAGTTCCAGAACCCATACAAGGGTCAAATATTGTCATTCCTTCATTGCTGTATGTTTTTAGTAAGTATTCAAATAATGCTATTGGTTTTTGAGTTTCATGTAATCCTCTTTCATTATTATCGCTATTTCCTTGTATAAAAATAGAAGTTGGGTAATTCTCAAATTCTATTATCCGTTCAAGTTTATGGCTTTCTCTTTTAATTTTATGCCCAGTATCGTATTTTTGTGGTCTACTCCACTTTTTATCAACTTTTATAAGTCCTTGCGGGTTGTATGTCATTCGCCTTTCTCTTAACTGAACTTTATGTCCAATATGTGCATTGCTAAATACAATAATATTTTCGTGAAACTTTATTGGCATATTTTTAGCGTGAGTAAAATTGCAACCTTTTGATTTTTTCCAAATAATTTCATACTTAAACATCTTAGGGTTGCTCATCACCAATGCACTTGTAAAAGGTTGTGAAGCTGTTGTAATAAATGCTCCGTTTGGTTTTAGTAAGTAATTAACCATTTCCCAAAGTTTATCAAATGGTATTATCGTATCCCATTTACAGGCAGTTGTACCATAAGGCAAATCGGTTAATATTAAGTCAATGCTTTTCGGTTCGATATTTTTATACAGTTCCAAACAATCACCTAAAAAAACCTGTGCATAACACTCGCTATATGCAATTTGGGGTTCAGTGGTATTCGTAAGTTTGTCCATTTAATTATCATTTGTTAAGTTTGATAGTGCAGTGCTTTTAATTCCCAAACTGCACATAGCGGAAACGTTAGCGGTAATTAATCCCACCGAAACGGATTGGTTGCTTTTTCAAAAAAGCCGACAAATCCGTGCATGAGTAGTATAACTGGAATTGTTCCAACTACAAGAATATAACTTAGCGGATTAAATGGGTTTAGTCTGTATGCTTTAAAATATCCTTTACCCAATCTCTTTAAACCTTGTTTATGCCGTAATTCATTTGAAACTACTTGTACTATTTTTAATTTGATGAATAATTCTTTCATAACTAATTGATTTTAAATTAATAACTACCGCTAACCGCACCTATAAGCAAGTTTGCGGATAAATTTTCGGTAACTTGACACCTATTGCAACGCAAACCTGCTCATAGCTGCAACACGTTAGCAACAAGGCTAATGAAACGGTTCTACCCAAAACAGTCGGTTTGGATATTTTACCTTTATTTTTTTAAAATACTTATCAGCTAATGTTTTGCTTTTAAACGTTTTAGCACTTTCTTTTACCAATGTTCTGCCGGGGTCACCATCCCAATTAGCGATATAGCATAGCTCGTTTGCTAATACTTTGATACAATAAAGCCCAGTTGCTAACACAGGCTCAACCGCAATAGCGGGCTTAGTGGTTTGCGAAGTTTTGTTTTCTGTTTTCATATTCGTTGTATTTTGATTGTTAAGTGTTTCAATTACCGCTACATGCGGTTAGCCTCAAACGTTAGTTACATCCTTTATCTGAATTACATTTTTCACACATTGTCTGAAGATTATCATCCTCATTATTTCCACCTTTTGAAATAGCATTTATATGATCAATTGTCAATTTATGAAAGTTTCCACATTTAACACAACGGTTATTGTCCCGATCATAAATTCTTTGCCTCTTTATAGGACCAACATATCTGCCAGGACAAACCTTGGTTAATTTACCCCCGCACTTTATACAGTTACCTTTGAACCAAACATAGATCAGATCACATGTCTCGCAATATTGTTCATACTTAGGCTTTTTATTGCAATGATATCCATGTATCTTTTCCCGCTCTGGCATAATTATTATTTTACTCGACTTAATCTTTTGGTCATAACTTCCCATTCAATGTTGAGATTATCCAACGGACTGACAGTAAATAACATTTCACTTACTTTCATACCAAAGCTTGTCTAATTTTAGATTCGCCAAAACCAATATCAATAATGGCTATTTTTCTTTTATCAGGATCCATTATAAACTTCCTCCACCTTTACCAAATGCACCAACTGGCAGCTGCCACCGGTCCGTAACAATGTCACCGGTATAATCTGTAATGGCAAGCTTTACGTATTTCATATTGCTATCAGTAAGCTTGCTTTTCCCAATGGTAGCAAGCTCTCTTACCGTAAACTTGTTATCAATAGTGAAATCAAGCGCAGCCTCAATATCCGCGATCATATTTATAACTTCAGGCTGAACATCATTCAAAGTGGCCCAATGGTCTTTTGAATAGAATATACAGCTCCGGCATGACAGCCTCGGGAAACCTAAATAATACGCCGGATGTGGGACAATCTTGTGTTTCTTTATAATGTCCCAGACGGCTTCTTCCTTCCAATCGATCACCGGCCGCCAATGGTGCACAAGCTTTTTGTTTGAATTGGTCCGGTGTAATTCGCTCTCATGGTACTTTGCCCTGGCTGTACTTTCTTCCCGGCGCTCACCAGTTACAAACAGGATCCTTTTACCGACAAGATCAGGCATGTTATTAATTGCCCTGGCTGCTACATCAATTTTTAGGGAACTTGTGCAGAATCTGGTATTTAGTGATGCTGTTTTAGCTGGCCATTTGAACCTGGTAGACTTAATCCCATTTGGTGATGAAGGAAATTTCTGCAGGATCCCATTTCTTTCAACCCAAACATCCTTTGTAGTTTCATTGATTCTGAACATCTCACCAAAAAACCCATACTCACGCCACTGGAAAGAAAGGTTTATACCCAGGTGATCCGCGAGCTTCTTTACATATCCCTCGGTTGAGGGCCAATCAAAGAAACTATGGGACGTGTCACCCCTACCGTCAATTGACTGGTGCCACATTTCAATTTGTTCCGGTTTGGCTCCATTGTCAAGTAAAAACAGTGTGAATGCCGTGCTGTCTTTGCCTCCGGAAGTTGACAGGATAATCTTGTCATAATATGAAAGTTCCCGTATCATAGTTGTTATTTTCCAGTAATAGCTTCCTGTTTACGGTACCTCTCCCGGAGATCCCTTTCAACTTTGCCAGCATGTTTAACAGCGCCGTCATAATCAATATCAGAACGAGGTATGTGATCAACAGCATCCCACATTTCGGAAATCTGTCTTTCGATGTTTTCCAGTGATAATTTTTCCATATATCTGTTTTACGTATTCAGTTTCAGAATGTTTCAAATACTATGTTGTTTTTATAATTATTTGATTTTTGATTGAATCATTGACCTCTTTCCAGCCCTGGGTGCCCTTCCATGGGAACGGAACTATTGGTGTAATATGTTTATAAACATGACATAACAGGTCCGGAAAGTACTGAACAAAGCATGCATCTTCATCCTGCTTTGTCATTGGCCGGCACTGAATGAGCCTGGCAACTGCAATAGCTTTGCCAAAGTTTTCACTGTAAATAGTCCTATCAAGCTTTGAAAGCGCTCCGATTATTCTTTCAAACTGTATTTCGCCTGAAATGTTATAGATCTGCTGGTGTGAAAACCCAGCCTTACTGCAGCAAATCATAACCAGGCCACGGTATGATGTATACCATGACCTAGTTTCAATCTTGTCAAGAAGCATTAATCCCCCGTAGGGCTCTTTCCAGGACAAGGCCAACAGTCTATTCTGTAGTATTTCCTGCCGGTTTATCATTTTCAACCTCCACATTTCTCGAAATTACACACATCAAGATAAGCGCAACAATAGCGACAATATCGAGTATGATAACTCCCCCGGGAATATCGGTGCCTCCATTTAAACGGATCCCAACGCCTATCAGAAGGCCAATAGTTAATGCCATACCAATTGGGATAAGCGCCAGCCAACGCCAACCGCGATTCCATGCGATCACTGTAAGAACAATTTGAACAATAAGCATAATAAATCCTCCTAAATTTTGGTTATTAAAAAAAACGATAAGAAAAGCCAAGTATTGATTCCCAGTTGATGAAGTCGGCCATCATAAGCATTGAAAACCTATTGTATGTTACGGATATCCCAATATCTACGCTTAGAATGCTAACCTTATTTATCACATTTTCATAATTATAACCACTGCCATTAAAAAAATGGTTGTAATTCAACCCAAAATAGAAATTAGCATTCCCTTCAGGGATTGATATACCAGTCCCAATCTTTACACTTTCAGTATAGAAAAGATCACCTTTAATATTACCATATAACCCCCGGCCGTAAAACCCGATTTCATCCATTTTATAATTATAAAGGGCACCTACCCGAAGGAATGCAGGATCAATAGTTGCGTACAGCTGTGATTTTGCTATAATTCCAGTGAAAAGAAATAGCGTTACAAGAAAAGCTTTCATTTTGGTAAATATTTAATAGTACATATAATTACGATCGCAGTGGCAATAATAAGCAGCCAGATAAAGCACCCTGAATGCCCTTTGGTGCCGCCACCAAGACGCTCAGTGTTATACCATGGTAAATTATCCAATTCAGGGCCGCTTCCGATGTATGATTTTTTCTTTTTCATAATTCAGTCAGATTTTGTTTAATAATATAGAGTATAGCAGTAATGGCAATGGCAGCAAGGCAAGCAAACAGTAAAAACCCCAAGAATTCATCCTTCAGGTTCTTTATGTAGGTCCTCTTTTTGTTTATCTCGTTCACAATGTATTTCTTCATTGGATGTTGTTTTTATGATTAACATTTTCAACTTATAAAGATCTTCATCCCACATTTTTTTTGCTGCATCAATGGCCGTCTGTTCATCCGGATGGTAATAATCCTGGTCAACAAAATCAAATTCATTTTTCTTAATCTTAATGCAATGATCACTACGGCCGGCTACATAATTATCATGCAGATACATCCCATCACCCTTTATCTGATCTCTCACATGCCATTTCTTTATCTTTACCAGGTCAACCTTTTCATTGAGCTCAGGCAGCCTTCTCCTTCTGAAACCAGCGAAATTAGTGCATTCTATTTGATATAATTCATCGCCATTATTCAGTGACTTATACAGCATTATAAATATATTTATTACACGTTGTAAATATATTAATATTAAAGCAATAACATTATTTATTTTGACGAATTATTGTATCTGTTTGACGGAAGATTAAAAAAGTTCATTTCCCTGGGTGCGCCCCAGATAGGTGCCCCATCGTCATCGATATCATCAATAACCCTTATTTGAGTGTCAGAGTGTTTATAGATAACTTCAAACTTACAATTGTATCCGAAGGATCTCACGGCATCACCAATTTTGTGCATTAACGTTTTATCAATAGGCAGGTAGATGTTATCCCGGCCACAACCATAAATCTGATCTTTATACATACTGGAAACAGAATCGATCACATTCATTGATGAATTGACAATATTCGAATAGACTATATGGAGTAAAGGTTTCTCGTTGTCTATGTAGTAATTTGATCTTATTTTATACAATACCCGCTTATGGTCGACTGTTTCATAAAACGGCTCACCATTAATATAAAAGCTAACTTCTTTCTGGGAGCAAAGACGGCCCAGCGTTACATTACAAACCTCTTTGTAATCATCGTCGTACTCATACCACTTGAAAATATTTTCTGAAATGTAACCAAGAATAAAGGCAGAATACCAGTATTGCCGGTCAATATCCATCATATACATTTTCGCATTCCGTGGAAGATCCTTCCATTTCAGATAATCCATTTTTTCTTCTGGATACAACCTGGTTTTCTTTATTTCGGTTATTTCACCGGTCCGAAGGATTCTGGTAAGATTCTTGAAAATATCTCTTGTAATTTCAATCATAGAGTCCCGGAAAACATTGTTTGTGATAAAACCTCCGTTCATTTCCCTATTCTTGATAATGTTCTGGATAGCGTTATCTACCAGGCATACACCATACGTTGTCCCATGAATAGATATCTCAGTTGTGGATGGTGTTTTTAAAACCGAAAAGCTATTTCCACAATCACATAGATTTTCAACAGCCAAGTCATAAGTTGGCTTATCGACAATATCAAGCCTGCGATTGCCGCGAAATTTCGTTTTTGATAAATCCAGTTTCATTGTTTAAAGCGTCGATACTAACTTTTCATATTGTTCGAATGTGATCTTGTTGTCAGTGAATAATTTTGTGAATTGTTCTAATTTAGCTTTCTTCACATCAATATCAACTTTGGCTTTGGCTTCGGCCTCAGCTTTAATTTTTTCTCTTTCTAGTTGTAATCGATCTTCTTTGGTAAATTCTTCTGCTGCAGGAGCGGCCGGGGGTACGGCTTGTGGTTTTTCTTCTGGCTCGGGTAGTGGTTCAACCCTGCCTTTTGGTAATGGTGTTTGTACTTCTTCGCCCGGCTCAATAGATCCATCCTCTTTATACTTCACATGCTCACCGATTGAATCAGAACTAATTATCTTAATTTTAAATTCTCCGGTTTTCGCATCATATTCCGGGTCTTTCAGCATAAAGAACCAATTTGATGAATAGTCACCTTTTTTTTGTCTTTGGAGCCGGGCCATTTGCCTAGCCCATTTCCCGAATGAAGCTGAATAATCAATCGATCTACCGCCATAAAACCTTTGCCCTGGCCAAATATCTTTTGAAAAACAATATACTCTTTGGTTTACAGTGGCCCAACTTCCGCAAAATGGTGAAGCATTAAAGAAAGATATCGGTTTGCCTATTGGAATTGTGGAAGGAATGAGAAGGTGCCAATCTGGGATTTCTACTTTCTTTTTTTCGCGGGACGCTTTCACGCGCTTAACCTGGCTAACATATTCCCGTAATCCTTGTATCGTAGCCCGATTGTGACCTAATGACCTTAAATAATTAATCGCGTCGGCCGCTTCTTCAGCTGTTTCATCAAACGAATCATATCTACCTGGCCAATGCTTGTACAGAAGGTGTCTGACATGCATTATGCTCCAACGCTTATAAAATCTACTTCTTATTTTTTTACTATCCTGGCTTTTCTTCTTTGCGGATACCCTCTTTTTTCGGGTATTTTTCTTGGGCCGCCCAGGCCCTCTTTTGGTCTGTTCGGCAATTGCTTTGCGCTTCTTTTTTGCCATATTAGACCGTTAGTTCAAGGCGTTTAGCCCTGTATTTATTACTGCAAATATTTTAGATATATGTGCCATTCAAATTCGCATTGGTAATGGGATTACAAATATAAACCATTATACTAATAAAATGCATTTTTCATGAAAATAATTTCATGTTGTTTTTTATATTCCGAAACCCATTGCAGCTAAGGGATAGAGGTATGTAAACCTCTAACTTATTAACACGATATGAACACCTGTTCATAACTTTAAAATCTATTTAATAAAATAATTTATGTAGGGATATAAAAAAGAATTATATTTGTCCGTCATCAACCAAGATGATAAATTCGCAAAGGGAAATCAGGGGGGCACCGAATAGGGCCCCTTTCTTCTTTTATACAAATCTCATACCTATGATACCGGTGAATCCATTATCATAAGCCTCATTTTTAATTATTTGTATTTTTTCCTTGGCTTCAGCTGACAAATTATTTTCAGCTGCCAGGCACAGCCAAAACTTACAACCCATACATTTTATAGTACATCCTTTAACACCCAGATACCTACAGCTTTTACAGCAATTCTTGAATTCAGTATCACCCGACATACGATAACCAATACAGGATCCGTTCTTATAAAACTTACACGGTTCTTCCTTCTCGAGTATTTCATCTACCTGGTGGCAGATCTTCTCAGACAAAGCCTGTCTATCTTTAGATTTTAATTCCTGTTCAATAGTATTAAGCTTTCTGCGTAAGCACTTCAAATTTCTTTCTTGCTCCATTATTCTGAAGCCAAGTTTTACCTTTTGGTTCCGGAGATACCCGGCTCTCTGAAATTTTTGTTTCATTTATTTTGAATTTACGCACTGATCCCAATATAGGCCCTGGTTATGCTGATCGGATATTTCACCCGACTTCTTTTCCCTTTGATGCATTTTATAATGAGCTGCAGAGAATCCGCAGTCACTTATTAACTTACCGCAACGCCGGCAAGGCCTGTATGAATATGTCTTTTTACCGGAATACCCGTCAACATCCTTTGACCAGGTTTCTGGTTTTATCCGGAAAAGGGTGAATGTATCCTTACCCTGATTTCGCTTATCACCTACTTGCATGTTTCATTAATTAATTTCTTGGTATCTCACCCTTCCTGGTAACAATGACTTCGCCGGTTTCCTGGTTTGCTACCGTTACACTCCGCTCCGCGCCAGGTACATATTCGCGGAAATTTTCGGCAACAATATATGAATTCCACCATTTACGGCCATCCCGGATAGTGTCTCTACTGTAAACGTATATCTGGAAATCAAAACGCTTACCTATCTTGATTTCATCGATACGCTCTGAAAGGTGACCCCAGACGGTAATTGCAATACTGATCTTCTTTTTACGCCTGGTTTTTTCCAGTTCCACCATGAAAATTGTTTTCTGGGGATCCGGCCTTTCAATTGATTTGACCTTCCCGGTTAGTAACATGTTATTTATTTTGATTCATAAATTTTTTAGCGTTTTCCACTTTTCGCCTGGCATTCTTTTCATCCCTGGCATACACGGTAAATCCGTCGATATGCCATTCCTGAACGCCTTTTCTCCTTAATTGATGAATACGCATAACCTCTTTACGCTTTTCAAGATCTTTCAATTCTTCATCGGTTAGTGGTTCATAATTACCACCATGGCCTAAGCTCGGGTCCGTAAACATTGTACCCATGGCCATAAGGCCTAACAGCATTCCCATTCCTTTCATTCCCGGCATAGCTTATTATGTTTGAAGTTTACACTGTATTGTACCGTCTTTTCGATGAACAAAGATAATATTTTCCTTACCCATGTTTATTGCATGCCAGGTAGCTTCACCGGCCGTATCATACAATTTACTAGCTCTTTTGGCGCCTTTTTTCTTAACGGCCCATTTCTTACCTCTCGAGATAATGTGTATTTCTATCATAGATCATTTTCATTACTAGGGACGACAATTTTACCTTTTAAAGAACAATTATGAAGCCTGAAATAAGCTTCAGATCCGTAACCAATCAGAACGCTCGGAGCACCGGAATTAACTTTGGCCCTTTCTCCACTCACATCATGAAAATGAATCCGGCCTCTCAAAAATAACAAACAGGATGCATGATTCCATACATACCTGAAAAACATATCGGTTTCGGTCCTGGCAAAGATCAGCGCAATTCCATTATTGTGAGCTGCCATCCTTGCCATCCAGGCTGATATATTTTTCCCGTAAGGTGGATTCATCCAAACAAAATGGGACCCCCATGGTGCTAATAACCCATTTTCGTTTACAGTCCAGTACCATTGCGCGGTCTCCCATGGCCGGACAACTGGTGCGCAGGGATCCAGGTCAAATGGTCCCAGGGCATCAATAATTGGTCTTGGCGTTAACCATTCGTCTTTCAGCATAATTGCTGAATGATGACCCCCTATTCCTTTATTTCTTGACATTCTAAAAATCTTTTATAATCAATACCGGTCCTTATAGAAACAGCGTCTACCTTTTCTCTGAATTCCCTTTCATGATTTAAAGATAACAGCCGAAGGACAAACTTAACAGCATGTAAAACGGTTGAATGATCCTTCCCACCGTATATTAAACCAATCTCTCTTAATGAAAGTTTGCTGCTTTTTTTAATGATCCAGTTAAAGAACATGCCAACCTGGCGAGCTTCTTTAAATTCTTTCTTCCTGCTATCCTGTTTGATTTCATCAAACGAATATCCATACACTTCAACCAAGCTTTTTTCAATCGATCCACCTTCGATAAGCTTTCTAATGGTGAATTTCTTTTCTTCCTTCTTTTCCTTTTCGTGTTTTTCACGTACCATATCAATAATTTCAACTGCGCTCATTGGTAGTATATTTAATGGGTTTTAAATCACTTTTTAAATACAAAGGGTGCCCCGGAGATCCATCTTTATTTATGGAAATTGCCAATGCATCCGGGAACATCTTTATTACTTCTTTTGCCCGTTGCTTCGCTTCCGAGAATGCCCCCCAGGAAAAAATTATATCCTGACATTTTCCGGATATATCCGTTAACCATTTATCATTATCCCGAATGGGATCCGCTGCCTGTTTAAGAATATCCGGGTATGCCGTAACGTATGCAAAAAGATTCATCATGTATACGCCGCCGTATCCCCAGCTGACCGCAAAATTACGAACGCGGCGAATGGTCGGGTCATCATTTTCCTGGTCTGCAGTTGACGGATTCAAACCAATGAACATTACAAGCGGTTTATCAGGGTCCCAAATTCTCCAAAGAGAATATCGATACTGGCCGGTACCGTCAAATATTGCGCCGCTGTAGTTAAATAGGTCCATTATTTTTCAGTTATTGCTTCAACAAAATTATTAGCCGCCAGGACTGCAATAGCCTTTTTGTATTGATCAATTTTAGGCTGGATCCTTTTCAGGTGCCCTTCATGTTCCGAAAGCGTTATCCTTCCGGATTTATATGCAGCTGCGGATTGATATGCATCCCTTTCCAATGTAGCAAGTTCTGCTTTTAGTAATCCAATTGGCGTCATAATATACCTGGTTTTTATCATTTTTGTCATTATTCTTCAATTATTCATTCGTATAACCAAATTTATAAGCATGGCGGCTAACCGGTAGTTATCAGCAATTTTATTTCCATCCATCCCATATATGATATTTACCACAGGCACTGCATTTGTCTATTTGTTCACAATGGTATCTATTAGCTGAATATGTTACTGTTACTTTTGCGGTTAAATCTTGTCCGTTGCATTTATAAGAAAAACTGCTGGTAACATCGGATATATTTAATGCCTTATCAGTTATTTCAATCGGGCTGTCGAGGGAATTGTCTAAAGATTTTCCGCATTTCAGACATTTATTAATCTCCCCCATACAAGTTGTATGAACGGCATAAAAAGGATGTTCACATTCATCCTGTGGCTCAGGAGTGTTGACTATAGATCGCCATTCAATGTACTCACCTTTTGCCATATAGTAAGATTTCTTGATTTCAAGCCGTAAAAGCATTATAAGTTTTTCCGAAATTTCAATCCTTTTGCGTAAATATTCTTCTTTTGTAATGGCTTTAGGTTTTTTAGTGCTATTTTCAAATTCCTTACACATACACCTTATTTGACGGCACTTTTCACAAAAAGTTCCAATATGTTCGTGTGGGTTCATGGCTCGTTCTCCTGTTTAAGAAGTTCATCGGCGAGCTTATAAGAGGCGTCAACTAATCTTATTTGGTATTCATCCCAATCATCTTTAGTAAAAGTTTTAGCCCATTGTTGATTTGCACAAAATCCCTGCATAGCAGCACAGGCAGCATAAAAGCGTTTTGACATTCCTGTTGCAAAATTATCTGCTATGATTATATCCAGATTTCCGGGAAATCCTTCTGAATTTACCATTGGGAAAGCTGGTTCTTGTCCTAGTTTTTTCATATCTCATTTATTTAATTGCAGTCCTCGTTAGCTAATCGTAAAAGTATATCACAGTGACATTTTTTATGGAGCGGACACCAGCAAGCCAGGTTTTTACCTTTCAAAATGTGAACATTTTCACTTATCCATTTGAAATTAGAAAACGCGAACTCTGCATCTTCATTTTTAAAATACTTGTAAACCATTGCATTGTTTAAAACACAATCCTCATACCTTTCAACAGCCATATCACCTATAAACGGATTTCCCCATTTACCAGGGCGTCCACAGTAAACTGTATTTTCTGGCATCCCACCCCAACCCTGAGTACGTTTCCGTTGGATCCTGACTGGAACAGGTTTATTCACCTGGTCATTTTTCACAATTTTGCGGATATCGTGCATTATAGCAATCCTTAAATCATCCAGCTGTAATACCATATTAAGGGTGAGATTCGGTGATAGTTTTACAAATACGCTCGCCAGGCCATTATCAATTCTTTTTAGCCTGTCATCCATCGGCATTTCCTCATCCTGCAGTTGGCATAATGCCGCTTCAATTACGCTTTTATCATATCCGGTTAATTCGTACCGGCCTTCGGTTGCTTCGTGGACCAGGGTAATATACTTTCCCAGATCTTCATTGTACTTTTCGATTATCATAGCTTTAATTGTCAATTTTTACAAGCTTTATTTGTGGATTATCCTTGATTCTGAAAATGAAATAGTCCGTACCCTGTGGATTTGGGGTTATTGCAAATTCCATTATGATGTAGAATATTTGGGATGGGCCAAAATTACCAGAAACGTCTTTTGCCCTATATTTATAAACAGTTAGATCTAAACCAGCATCCTCCAACTCTTTTTTTGTCTTTAATATCCCTTTAAAAGAATTTGTTATCATGGCACGTTTATATAATTTTTTGAACTTTTTTCAATGAGTAAATAAATTCTTCACCGGTCGCATCATTAACAAACATCACTTGAAAATGTGTTTTAAGTCCCAGCATATAGAAAAGTTCTAAGGCGGCCTTTCCGGACATTTCCGTAAAATCACTAATTATCTTTTGCCTTTGTTCATCGGTAAGATTAGTATCTTGCTTTTCTTCAATTGAAGGCATTTCAAGTTTTGAAATAACAACATTATATTCCTGTACCTTAGCTTCCAATTCGCTTATAAGACTATCAACTTTCGCTTCGGGGCGTATTCCTTCCTTTTTTTGCAGTTTATCAATAAACCGGCATATATGAGCTCTCTCTTTTTTTAAAAGATCAAGCGGCGTTGTATCAAGGTATCCTGGCATGGCTTTTTTATTAAGCAAGGCGCCACAATAAATGTAACGCCTTGCATGGTTAATTAATCGGTCAGATCTTCAACTACAGCCCTGTAAACAGCCGTTTTTACGGCCCGGATTCCCTTTTTACAGGATCCCTTTGTTTTATAGGTTTCTGACGTGGAAACGGTTTCACCGTTTGCGGCCTTCAGGACAAAGTAAAACTGCCCATCTTCGGACTTTTTGATTTCAAACTTTTGCATTTTTATTTATTTTGATTTAACAATAGAACTTCATCTTTTATTCTCGCGTATACGTAGTGAACGAGCCTCAAATACAACTACCTTTTCAACGGGCTCGAATGTGATTTCATCACATACTTCGACCGCGCATACGATTTCGAGGTTTACTCCAAATTGTGAGTTTAAATCATTCACGATTTTAGTCATTTGAGGAATACTATCGGGATATTCAACAAAAGTACCACCACCTAATTCTTCACATTCCTTGTTCCGGTATACTAAAACGTATTTATGCATGGTATTTATTTTTATTTGATTCGGTTTAATTCCATTCTTAACTTCCTCACTTTATGTTCTAACAGTTTAATCCTATCCATGGGATTATCCTGCTTTAAATGGGCCAGTTCGAAGTTATTCAGGTTCATCTTTACGGTCCAACCAGAATCGTTTTTCAATGTGACAAACTGATTCCATTCGGATCCATACAAAGTGGTGATAAGCGTACAAAAATGGCCCTGGATAACATATATCCGGCCCTTTGTTAAACTGTTGGTATTGACTTTTGCAGTGAGTATTGTGCCGCTGGTTAATGCTTCAGGTTTGCTGCCCCAGGCTTCTTTATGCTCTTTCCGTAACCTGTCTTGAATTTCCAGCTTTTCTTTATTACTCAGGTCTAAATACCATCCCGGTTTAAGGTTTTGTATTATTTTTTGGCTGTAGCTTGACATAGATTATGCATTTTCAATTTCAGTAATGTAATATCGTAGGTATCCAGCGTCTTTCATTTGTTGTTTTGCATCTGCAGTGACTATATCAATAATTTCACTTTCAGTCGTGCCAGGATCAATGTCATCCAGGCAAATTTCTAAAATTTTATTGATCCACTCGAAACCAAGCCCTTTCATGGCCCGCATGTGAACAATTCGTGTAATTTCCATTTCAGGTTTGTCATTTAGGTCTTAAACGGAACAACTGTTTTAGTAAATTCTTTAATGGCCTGTGATATAAAAATACATCACTATCATGAACGCTCCAACCATTCACGCCATTATGATATGACAATGAATATGAATATGCGCCATACCCCCAGGGATCAATAGGGATTACGTTAGAAACAACGAATCTTTGACCAACTACTGGCGCCGGTAAATTATTCTGTTGATAGTAACCAAAGGATCCAGCCCTTATCATTTCTTGCCTACTGATATATTCAGCTGACGCTATTTCAACTACATCACCTGTATAATATTTCATATTTGAGAGTTTAAATTTGTGCTAATTTACTAATTTATTAATATGTTGGTATAATTATAGTTTGTTTTTTTGACGAATTACATAAAAAAAGCCGGCGTTAACCGGCTAATTTTTTACTTCACAAGGTACCTGTAGTGTGGCCTTTGTATTGGACCAGAGGCAACGATCGTCCAGGCGCGAACTGTTTGACCGGTATCGTTATCACGGATTGTCATATCAAAGTTAACACCTAAGCGGGATGACTTTATATCAAAATTAGTTCCTATCCCCTTTGCGGCCAGCCTGTTTCTTAACTTCAAAATTGAATTATCATAGTGATCCTTTGCGGCCTTCTCAGCTTTATTGACCCAGGCTTCTATGCCGATTCTAAAAGCTTTATAAGCTAAGTCCCTTAGCCTATGGCCAGATTTTGATAATGTGACCTGAGTAGTTTGATTAAAACGAGCAGTATATCTCTTTGGGTAATTTTCAACCCAAGTCTCATAGGTCCATGCCAATTTATCTATTAAACTGTAAAATTCTCTTTTAGCATACTCAATGCTTTTTTCAATAAACAACTCTTTTAAGTCCTGAGTTTTCTCAATTAGCGCGTCTTTCAGTGTGTCCATAGCATTAATTTAATGTTTGTACTTCGGCGTTATTTTGTTCGGCATAATTTTTGGCCTTTTCGTACCCAAAAAAGTACTGTATTTTGCCGGGTCCCAGGTATACGTAGAAGCGGTATCCCTGATTATATAAATAGGTATGTTTTTCCATGGTTTTTGGTGATTAAACATAAATACTAAAACCATTACCATTTTCGAATGATTCCATTACCCTGTCTCGGGTATGGCTCTCGAAACCTTCATATTCTTCTTTCGATATTAAAGTTATCGATTGAGGACCTTCAGCGTCATCATACATGTGGATCAAAGCGTACTGGTATGCAAACCAGTTCCGGAATTCAGTTCTATGATATGATTCACACATATCGCAATCGCGGGAAAACCGTACAGCGTAAAGCTTTCTTCCCGGAAGTTTAGCGGCGTTTTTGTAAAACCACTCATATACCGCAACACTGATGTTGCTAAGGATTCTGTTCCTACGGTTCAGATATACAGCATACCACCGATATTTTCTGAGAAGGCGCAAGCGTATTCGAGCCTTTAAAAAGCTGAAAAACGTTTGTTTGTTTGGGCTAAAATCTTCATACATTGATCGGACAAGCCTGTAATAGGCAGCTTCATTCTTGAAGAAGTTCTTAATGTTCTTGATTAGATTTCTCATTTTACTAGGTTGTTTGTGAATAATACTCTTTTTTACGTAAAAGTAATAAGTTG
>Ga0315295_10000669_pt1 | contig 29779 bp, 40 predicted proteins | sample YL17G14_0_MG_FD_204453 | JGI IMG/M metagenome (GOLD analysis project Ga0315295, IMG submission 204453) | Sediment microbial communities from Yellowstone Lake, YNP, Wyoming, USA - YL17G14_0 | ecosystem: Environmental > Aquatic > Freshwater > Lake > Sediment | place: USA: Wyoming | collected... | reverse complement strand
ACAGGCAGCCCGCGGGTGCGAGTTCGAGCAGGCCGTTGCCGAGTGTTTCCCGAGTCTACCCAACATCTCCATAGACTATGGCGTGATGGAAAGAGCTCATAACGCATGGGTGGTACCGGCGTCCTTTAAGCGTTGGGACGACCTGGGTAGCTGGGCAGCCATGGGACGGACAATCTCCACAGACCAGAACGGCAACTGTCTCACAGGGAAGGCCTCGGTGTTGAACACCCGGCGGACCGTAGTTTACTCCTCCGGCGGAAGGCTGGTTACCGTTCTAGACGCACAAGACCTGCTAATCGTTGACACCGCCGACGTAGTGCTTGTGGGTGGCAAAGCGGCCACGTCCCACCTGAAGGAGCTGCTTTCCCATCTCCAGGAGGAGGGACTAGGGGAGTATCTGGGAACGTCTGGTCCCAGCGCTACGTCAGCTTTATGGGATTCCGTCGCAGCCTGCCATAAGACCGTGGATAAGCCCTGGGGACGAGAGATATGGTGGGCACTCACCGATTCCTATGCGGGAAAGATCCTTCAAGTCATGGCGGGGCACTCCCTGAGTCTTCAGTATCACGAAAGGAAACGCGAGACCATGCTTTTCCTGGAAGGTGAAGGATATCTGGAGGTTGACAGGGAGAGGGTCAACATACGGCCGCCGATGGCCGTAGACATCAAGCCTGGAATGGTACACAGGGTGAGTGCTACCAGAGACATCACCTTGCTGGAAGTTTCAACCCCTGATGTAGAAGACGTGGTCAGACTGGAAGACAAGTACGGGCGCTCCACGGAAATCCCGGGCTGATGGGCCAAGGGTCCGCCGCTCGGCGACGGCTGTATCAGTGTTGACCCGGTGGCATACTATGGAGAGCCATCAGCCAGGACAGGGTAGCTTCGCCGCCCTCGTTATCGTTTACACCCGATGATCCAAGGCCGTCGCGACATCCTCCCGATTTGGGGTCACAAACGAGTTCACCCACGTCGTTCCTGCCCAGGAACCAGCCGAAGCAGCGCTCCATCTCAAGCAGCCATTTCTCCTCGTCTGTAGCCAGGAACGCCTCGTGGCAGGCGTCCACCAACCCCGGGATCTCTACGGGCTGCTGATCGAAACGGGCCTTCTCCTTTCCCCGCCTGTACCAGCCGTTACACCCAACCAGCGAAAGATGACCCCCGCTGGGATCTGTCTGCACTGCCAGGAGCCACTCCAAGGATTTCAGACCATCGTGGAGGAGTTCCTGGTCCTTCAGAAGATTGCCCGCGGCTATAAGCGCCTGGGGCAAGCGCGCGTTGGCGTATGTCAGTATATCCTCGAACCATACCCAATCCCCAGCGGCGTTGTTACGGAGCAGACTAGCAAGGCGGTATGCCAGGTCGCAGGCGATGGCTCGGGCCCCCGTATCACCGCCAAACCGCCGAAGGTACTTCAAGCACCCCAGAACGGAATAGGCAGCCGCCCTTGGGGACCTCAAAGTGCTGGCGTGAGGCAGCACGAGGTTGAACAAGCGCATGGCGTGGCTGGAAACGATGTCACTGGGACCGTATGCAACACAGTGTCCCAGGGCCCACAGGGTTCTGCCGTGGCTGTCCTCGGAACCCGTATCTTCCAGCCACCTGCGGTCGTAGGACATCAGGTTCTTTACTTCCCCAGTCTTAGGGTGAATGGCGTGGTTAACAAAGGCCAGGTAAGTCTGGATCAACGGCAAGACACTTTCATCCCGGAAGAGATGCCAGTTGGTCGTGGCCACAATCAGCGCACGGGCGTTGTCATCGGTACAGTAACCACACTCCCTGTCGGGCGTCAGGAAGCATGCGTGCTGGAGTATTCCCGTGTCGTCCGTCAAGGCTCTGAGGTGGTTCAGGTTCACGTCGGGAAAGGGAGATTCTTTGGGCCGTTTGACCCGGGCGTACGCTTTCCCAGCCTGGATCCCGTACTCCTGCACGGCGTCGTGAAACACGTTCAGATAGGAGGCACCCACTTCTCTCCAGGTCATGTTCCGACCAAACTGGTAGGCCCTCATCCGGATGCAGTCCCTCAGACCCTGGTCGTCCAGAAGTCTCACCAGTTCCTCCGCCAATGCGTCCGGGTCCTTGACGGGAATCAGGACGCCTCGACCGTCGGCAAGCAGTTCCTGCGCGTACCAAGAGGGTGTCGACACGATGGCCTTCCCACAGGCTATCGCATAGGCCAGCGTGCCGGAGGTTATCTGTTCGATTGAAGGGTAAGGTTGGCAGTATACGTCCGCCGCCACCAGGAACCTGATGAGTTCCTCCTTGGTTACGAAACGGTTAACGAAACTGACGTTGCGTTCCAGCCCTTGTTCTTTGACCTTCTCTTCTAGAGAAGTGCGATACCTCTCGCCGAAGCGTTTCTTGACCTCCGGGTGGGTGGCACCTAGTATTATGTAAAGGATGTCCGGAAATCTCCGTGCCACCTTAGCGATAGCGTCAATGGCGTATTCTATGCCCTTGTTCGGACCCATCAATCCAAAAGTGAGGATCATCGGCCTTCCATCAGCGCCGCAATCCTGCTTGTGAAAGGCGGGATCAAGAAAGGGCACGTCGGGCGCGCCATGGTGGACCATGTGGATTTTGGAGCGGGGCACCGTGTACACGTCGGCCAACATATGCACGGCGCGCTGCGCCTGTACCACAATACCGGTGGAAATCTCGCATATCCTCTCCAGCGTCGTTCTCTGGCCAGGTGAGGGGTTTTCCAGTACCGTGTGAAGTGTGGTCACTATCGGCTTCTTGAGAGCCTCCATGAGGTCGATCACGTAGTCGCCATCTATCCCACCGAATATCCCGAACTCGTGCTGTACGGAGACTGCGTCAACCGGGGCAAGGTTAAGAAATTCTGCCGCCTCCTTGTAGTCTTTCTGCAGGTAGTCCCTAATCTGGAAGCAAACCTCGGACGGGTAGTCGTAACGGTACGGGGCACTGTCAATAGCCACAGCCGACACCCTGTCGGTGTCCAGCTGCTTCTTTCTGCTCAATTCCTCAAGGGCAAACAAAAGGTCCTGGCAAAAGGTGGCTATCCCACACTGCCGCGGTGGGTAAGTTGAAACGAAGGCCACTCTGACGCCTTCCGCTGCATTACTGTCAGACTGAAATACCTGGTTACGATTCCTCTCATCAGTGCGGTTCATGCCAGTCATCGCGCTAGTCCTTTTCCTGACTTGGACAATTGCAGAGATAGTCCAGTACCTCATCAAGGTTAGCCACAGCCAGTGCTATGCTGGTGTCGGCGGCCCCGTAGTACAACAACATCTCTCTGGTAGATTCGTCCACAACCACTCCTGTGGGAAAGACTACCCCCGGGACGTCGCCTATCAGTTCATACTCCGCCTTTGGGCCGAAGACCCACTCCTCACTTCTTCGCAGTACACGCTGAGGCTCTTCCAGGTCCAGGAGAGCTAGCCCCACACGGTACAAGCTCCCGGCGGCGGTGTACCTTACGCCGTGGTAAATCACCAGCCAACCATGGGGTGTTTCAATGGGTGGAGGTCCCAAGCCTACCCTGTGACAATCCCAGGAGCCTGGTCTCACTGGGATTAGGACCTCATGGCCGCCCCAATGCTTGAGGTCAGGGGAGAAGGCGATCCATATGTGTGCCTCGTCCCGGATTATGGGGCGGTGGAGCAGCACAAACCGCCCCTTTATCTTCTTTGGGAACAGCGACGCGTCCTTGTCCTCCGGAGGTAGAAGAGGCCCAAGCCTCCGGAAACTGGCAAAGTCCCGGGTCATTGCCAGCGAGACCAAAGGACCGCCCTTGGAGAAGGATACGTAGGTCACGGCATACTCCTCCAGTTCCTCCAGCCATACTATTCGCGGGTCCTCTATTCCCCAGCGCTCCTCATGGTGCTCGTCTGAGGGCTTCAGCGTGGGGGACTGGTCCGCGCGCCAGTTCCTCTTGCCATCGGGACTCTTAATGGCAGTCAGGTGGGAATAGCCGCGGATGTCCTCGACACGGGCTAGGAGTAGGACCTGCCCCTCGAACTTGACGGCCCCGGGGTTCAAGACGGCATTGGCAGGATAGGGTAAGATGGACCCGGACAAGATGGGGTTATCCTCGTACCTCCTGAACAACAGCCTGGGATCAGAGCTTCGACAGGTGGCTTTCATGGAGTGAATTTCGCTCCTTTCGTGATGAGAGCATTTGAGTGCGTAGTCCGGTCCGTTCCGACCAGTGGATCCGGAACCTGCCGACCACTTTTCTCGGTCTGGCGGCGCCGATACCACATCAGTAACACACTGGTCGGCTCGACTTCAAGACTCACCCCCCTTCTGGGCACCCGCGGCGGCGATCTTTCGCATCGATTCGCCCCTCAAAGCGATCTTGTGGGCGTTGTGCACCAGGCCGCCTGTCGAGTACTAACGTTGGTCGACCAGGCTGGTCCGCCGCCAGGCAGCTCGCCTCCGGCAGATCTCGGTTGCCAAGGCCGAGGATAGGACCAGGACTCCCATGACGCCGTAAGCCACCGGCGGGCCGCATCTCTCGGCCACGGCGCCCGCCAGCAGGATGCCGGCCACCTCGGCGCCGCCACTCGCGCTCATGGTGACTCCCCAGACACGGCCCGTCATGGCTGACGGCGTCCTTGTCTGGACATCGGTCATGAGCAGCGTGCTGAGCACCGACATGATGGTCCCTTCCACGAACCCCAACGCCACTATGACAGGTACTGACCGCACCGTGCAGTACGTGAGCCACACCAGGGTGGCAGGCACTATCATCGTGGTCATCGGCAATCGTCTCACGGCACGCCCGAATTTGGCCAGGAGGATCCCTGCCAGGAAGTTAGCGCCGTAGTAGAACGAGACCGAAAGACCGAACACCGCTGGGCCGGCATGCAGGACGGACTGCACGAAGGGGTAGAACGCTGCGTTTACGCCGGTCTGGCCCGCGCTGTAGACGGCGTAGAGCAGGATGGTCCCCAGAAGCACGCGGTCTCCCCGCAGGAAAGCCATGGCCTCGCCCAGGTCGCGCCGGAAGCCACGTCGTTCGGGGCGTGCTTTGCCAGGCGCGGCCTCCTGCTTCTCAGGCCTCCCGCGCGCTGCAGGGATCGCGACGAACCACAGTCCACCGGCAAGTATCGCCATGCTGGCCAGCCTGAAGGCGGTCGTGGTGCCGATCGTGCGCATCAGGGCTCCCGCGACTGCCGGAGCGGACATGTCCACGCAGCCGAAGACTGCCGTCCGGACCCCGTTCACCTGCAAGAGACGATTTTCGTCACAGAGGTGCGGGATGAGGGCGGTTCTGGCTGTGACCAGGAACACGGCGCACGCCGAACTCAAGAAGCTGAGCGCGAGTATTCCCTCCAGATTGCGGCAGAGGGGATAGCCCAGGATGACCAGACTACGGAGCAGGCTTGAGGCGATCATGACCCTGCGACGGTCGAGCCGGTCGACGATTGGCCCCGCGACGCCGGAAAGGAGCATCCAGGGCAGAAATATCAGGAGCTGCTGCAGGGCATATGCCCAGGCTGATCCCGTCATGTCATAGGTGAAAGTGGAGGTCGTGACGATCAGGAAGTGCATCCCAACCTGCTGGACGATGTCCCCTCCGGTCATGGGCCACAGGCCTTTGTCGGGGCTGGAGAATGCCTCTCTGAGATGGGCAAATCGATTCCTCACGTCTGACACCTCGATACTCTGAATGGCATGTGAGATCGAGAGAGCGGCGAGGCTACGATGCCCTGAGCGGAGAGGCCGCGCGGACTGCGCCGGGCGGCCTCCTCGTTTGCGTCTGTGGTCCTAGTCTACGGCCGTGGCACCCCGAATCCGCGAAAAGGGCATGGTAACCCCTTGTTGGCGGCTTCACGAATCGTGAGAGGCGCCGACACGGCGAGGCGAGGCAGCATCATAGGGCTACCTCCTTTTCGCTCGGGTGACGTGGATTTCGCTTGACTACCGCGTGGATTCTACCACATGGTCGACCGTGTCACCCACTGCGTTAGTCCCTTCTGGCCGCTACCGGCTGCCTGAAGGCCAGGCGGATGAGCTCCCATAGCGCCGCGAGCCCGACCAGGGAGTATACCACCCTGGAGGTCATAGACCCGTCGCCGAAGACGGCGGCAACCAAGTTGTAGTTCGCGGCCCCGATGAGGCCCCAATTCAGACCACCGACGATGACCAGTATCCGAGAGATCCAATCAATGACCGACATCTCTTGCACCTGCCTTTCCCGATATGGTGTCCCCTACCTTATGGCTAGTCTGTTTTCCAGCTGTGGAAATCATGCAGCATCGCCCGCAGGAGAGCTCTGGCCGACGTTCGCCCCGAGCACCGGCGGTCTGGAACTAAACCCTCGCTGCACGGACTCCGATCCTCCTCTTGGGAGGAATCTGCGGAGTGAGAGTACCGCCGGCGACGTCTGGTTCGATCACGCAACAGGTCAGGCCCGTAGGGCCGGGAGCCCAGGTCAGGACGGTGCTGTCCGAACTCGCCAGGACGCGTGTCCCTACCCCGGCTGTCCCCGACGCGAGTGTCCCGTCGCTCGATCGCCTGCTTCCTGCCGCGTGGCAGAGGCTTCCGCAGGCGGTGCTCAGAGCCCTCGCCGAGCTTCCCTCAGATGACCCGTCTGCAGGAGCTCTCCTTGGCCTGAAGGCAGGCCTCACTGGTGGAACTGCGATACGACCGGCCGGGGCACCCGTGACTCCTTACAACGAGGGCAGCAGAGAATCATCGCAGGTACGTGCGATGTCTCACTTGCTCAGGCGGATCGACACAGGGGCGATTACGGCCGCCCAGCTCAACGAGTTCCTGAGCGTGGCGTGCATCGCTCCGGAGGTCATGCGGCGATCCATTGCAGAGCTGGGTCTCGACCCAAGGAACTTGGCGCTGAACGGCGCCATCTACCTTCTGCGGCACGGGTGGATCGTACCGGCTGACCAGTCGTCATCACCCCTCTCACTGACCGCGGAGAACTGCTACAGGGCCGCGGCGCTGGCCCTCTTGCTGGGGCTTGTCGTTCTCGCCCTGGTCCGGAGTTGGTAGAAGGACTGAGGAAAGACGCGCGCATCGCGCGGCAGCACTCCGCGCTCAAGCCGTTCACCCGAGTCCTGACCGGCCCGTCCCGCGGTGGTATGATCCCGGTGATCACACCTATCGGGAGGAAGCGCTATGAGGTGCACCATCGACCCAGCAGTATTCGATGCTCTGCCCACAGTGTGCATCGGAGTCGTTACGGCAGGGGGGCTGGACAACTCCACTGCAGTGCCCGAGATAAACCTGCTGCTCCGGCAGTCCGTCGCCGAAGCGCGGTCCCGCTTCGCCGGAGTCAACGTGAAAGAGCACCCGGCCATAGCGTGTTACCGCGAGGCGTTCCGGAAGCTCGGTTACAACCCAAACAAGTTCCCGTGCTCGGTGGAAGCCCTCATGTCCCGCGTGGCCAAGGGAGGGGAGCCGCCCGACATCAACGCCGCGGTAAACCTGGTCAATGCCGTGTCGCTCAGGTACGTTCTACCCATGGGCGCTCACGACATGGGGACCATCAGCGGCGACATCGCGGTCCGGTGCGCCAGGGAAGGGGAACCCTTCACGCCACTAGGCGAAACCGAGACGGAGGCGGTCCCCGCGGGAGAACTGGTCTATGCCGACGACAGGGAGGTCCGGACCCGCCGCTGGATATGGAGGCAGAACGACCGGGGCAAAGTCACCGCTGCATCCCGCAACGTCTTCTTCCCCATCGACGGGTTCACTGATCAGAACCAGGAAGCAGTGGAACGCGCAATGGAGGATCTTTCTGGCCTGCTAAAGAGATTCTTCGAAGTAGCGCCTGCGCGCCACTTCCTGCACCGGGGTTGCATCTCTGTCGAGCTGTGACCTGGCCGGGAACCGGGGCATGCTAGCAGCAGTATGCTCTAGGCATACGAGGAGGGGTCTGGGTGGACAAACAGCAGTTGATCAACCTTGGGGAGCAGCTGCGCGGGATCGGGCATCGCCGCCGGGAACTGGCCGAGCGGGTCTACGCCGAGGCCTCTGAAGGTGCTACCTTGGAGTCGCTCGCGCTGTACCGGGAGTTGTCGGATGTAACCTCGCAGGCCATTGACCTGATGCAGAAGCAGAGGGAGATGCTCGAGAAGGAGACCGAGCATCGGGGCACGCAAATTCCCCGCGACCGTCCTGGCCGTGCTAGGAGTCCGAGGTAAGGGCCTTCACAAACGGATAGCCCGGAGACGCCGCACGGACGAACCCCATGTCAGCGGTCCACAGCTCACATTGCTGCTTCTCGGCTAGAGCCAAGTACAGAGTGTCATAAACGGTCGGCTGATCGAGCTCGACGGCCAGGTTGAAAGCTCTCTCAAGAAGGTCCCAGTCCCATGTGTACTGGATCGCCAGCCTGTTCAGCAGCCCTAGCGCTTCGGTACATTGAGCGACTGACATCTCGGCCCTCCGCATCTTCGTTCGCAGGGCGGAACCGACCTCGGCTGGAAGCGAGGCCGGTGCGAGAAACTGCTCCCCGGCGTGTGAGGCAAGCCAGGATAGCGCTTCCGTGCTGCCGGACTCAGGAGTGAGCAGCTTCACGATGACACTTGCGTCAACGCACACCGTCATCGCTCCCCGTCCTCCTTGTGCTTGCGCCCTGCACCACGCGATACCGAGGGCCTGTCAGAGACCAACTGAAGAGCGCGGCCTTCCCTGAGCTTGCGGAGGTAGTCTACGGAGTCGCCACTGCTCGGCTGCAGGCGCCGATGGAATTCCGCTATGTCGTCGAGGAGCTGCTGGCGTTCGATTCTCATGGCGTGTTCTGCAATAGCGTCAGAGACAACTGAATTGAGAGAGACGCGGTGGGCGGTCGAATACCCCTTGAGGCGCTCGTACTCGTCCTTGGGAATCCGGACCGTGATGGCCCGATATGACTTACCGGTTGCGTCATTCATGTTCATCACCAGGTGCATCATATTGCGGTGCAAGCATTGGAGTCAAGTGAATCATGGAGGGCTTTCGCGCCGCCGGCGAGAAAAAAGACACCTGCGCAAGACAGGCTAACAGGAGGACCTAGCATGCCGGACCCTCATCGCATGGTCGTCGCTGTGTTCGTCTGCATCGAGCAGGAAGATTCCATCCTCCTTGTCCGGCAAGGAACCGGAGACCGGTACTGGTCCTTGCCCGGAGGGGTAGTAGAGGCTGGCGAGACCCTGGAGGCTGCAGCCGCAAGGGAAGTCAAAGAGGAAACCGGGTTTGAGGTGAGGCTCGGGCACTTGGTGGGGGTGTATTCCAAGCCGTCCGAAGACGCACTGGCGGTGACCTTCTCCGGGAAGGTAACCGGCGGCCACCTGCAGGCAGACAATGAGATCCTGGAATGCAGGTTCTTCAGGTATGACGGCCTGCCCACTCACGTGAGAGAGCATTTCCACCAGCGACTCGCCGACTTCCGCGCACGTGCTCCTGAGGCGTTTGTCCGAGTTTAGTGATGCGGTCTTCTCCTTCGCACGACCCGCTGCCGGGACGGTTCCGGGCGGACAAGAGAAGGCCGCCCATGTGGGCGGCCTCTCCTCTCAGTGGCTGTGGGGTCAGCACTGAATCATTTGGCCTCGCGTTCGCGACCGTGGGACGAAGCCTTCGCAGGCTGCTCGGAGGCTCCCTTGGGTGCCTTGGGCAGCCTTACGGGCGCCTTGCCATGGATGGCCACGAGCTCTGCGGTTGTGATCGACGTCTCCTGGTCGAACTCGTACCCCAGGACCTTGAAGCTGTTGACTTCCAAACCGAAAGCCTCTTTCACGACGGGAGCGAACACCTCCAGGATGTACGCCATCGCCTCTTCGTCATTGAGGCCCCAGGGGATCTCCGCCTCGAAGGTCTCGACCAGCGCGCCTCTCTTGGCGACCAGGGTCATCGTACCTTTCCCATCGCCAGGGGTCTTGTAGTCGATGGTCAGCATGCCGTGCACGGCGCCCTGGCTGGGTCCATCTTCCTCGACCTCATCCGGGTCCTCGCCTTCGACCTTGAGTCTGTTCTCAACCTCGACCCTATTCCGTTTGGTCTTGTCGGTTCCCGCCACAGCTGTTCCAGCCAGGCCTAGGACAAGGACCAGGATGAGCAACATGGTGAGGAATCTCTTCATCGGTGCTGCCTCCCTTACTCACTTGCGCGAATGGAACACTCGCCCATACAGATCGCTTGCACGCGGCGGTATGTGTCCCTGAGGGAGGCGCGAAGCGTCAGATTGGGCCGGGAGTCCTAGCCCGGTAGGTTCCTAAGCTTGAGGGAACTGACCGTGGAGCTCAGGCGGTCGAATTGCGGGTCCTTGTGCACCAGTGTGGCGTTTCTGATCAAGGCTCCGGCGGCTATGAAGGCATCAGCGGCGCTCAGTCCGCCCTCCGATTTGAGCTGAGCGGTCTCCCACAAGAGATCATCATCGGGCCACAGCTCTTCGATGCCCAGGGTGCGGGCAGTGAGAAGGAGCGAGAATGCGTCCTCGAGGCCACGGCGTGAGATACAGAGGTAGAGCAGTTCGAAGACTCTCATGTAAGACATGAGCAGCACGACGTCACCCTTGTCGCGCCGCTCGAAGAGCTCCTGCACCAAACCGGCGCTTGGCTCGTCCTGATAGAAGGCAAGCACGGCGCTTGTACCAAGGAGATACACCGCCCTCTCCTCGGAAAGCGATGCGTCAGGCAAATCGCTATCCGCGTACAAGACGGCCGTCGCGCCCGCAAGACGGACGTGTGACACATCTTGTGTCGGCTCGCCCGCTCACCACGCGAGATCCGGAGCGCGTCGTGCCGGAGTAACCTGCCGTCTCCAGGAGCATACGCTAGGGAGACAGCTGTGAGGCGGTGGTAGACATGTGTCCATCCCCAAGAGAAGCATCTGTCGGGCGCCAGCTCCGCAGGTGGATCAGCCGGGCCGAACTCTGCCTATCGAACGAGCTGCGTGTTCTCTGGGAACAGCACGTCGTGTGGACGAGGCTGACCATCATCAGCATCGCCGCCAGCTTGCCGGACGTGGACTTGGTTAGCCGGAGGCTTCTGCGTAACCCTGCAGACTTCCAGTTGGTGCTGGAACGCTTCTACGGGCGGGAGATTGCCCTGAGGTTCGCACAGCTGCTGACGAGCCACCTCGTCATCGCCGCGGAGCTTGTTACTGCGTCCAAGGCCGGTAATAGTGAGGCGGCAGCAGACGCCGAGAGAAGGTGGTATGCCAACGCCGACGAGATCGCGGCTTTCCTAGCCCGCATCAACCCTCATTGGTCCGAGGAAGAATGGCGGGCGATGCTGCACGCGCACTTGGCGCTGACCAAGTCCGAGGCGGTCGATCTCCTGACACAAGACTTCCCGGCCGGGATCGCCGTGTATGATGAGATCGAGAAGCAGGCCCTCATGATGGCCGATGTGATGACCGAGGGCATCGTCAGGCAGTTCCCCAGGAGGTTCAGGTGGCCGGTGTAATCGTGCCCGATAGCTGCGCATGGGGCGCAGTCTACTAGCCCCTGGAAAGCGATTCGGCCAGCGATCCCATTGAGATCGCTTTGACTTCTCCGGGCACAATCGAGGCGCTGCTGAAGGCGCTCAGATCGCCCCGCTCATGGAACGAAAGGATGGCCCTCAGCGGCCCACCGTGCGAGACCAGGACGACGCCGCCCCGTGCATCGCGCGGACACGTTCCCGAGCTGCTCCGGTGAAGCGAGATGATCTTCTCCAGACACGAGCGCGTGCGCCTCCACACGTCCAAGAGGCTTTCGCCGCCCGGCGGCCACGTCCCTAGCGGGTCGGAGACCCATCTCTCGAGGAGGTCCGGGCTGCGGCGGAGGATCTCGTCGTAGGTGAGCCCCTCCCAGTCGCCGAAGTCGACCTCCGCCAGGCCCTGCATTATCACAGGTACGAGACCGACACGGCCCCCGATCAATCGCGCGGTGTCGAGGGCCCGGCGGCTCGGGCTGGAGTAGACCGCAGCGATGCCTCTGGAATCGGCGCATGCTGTCGATGTCCCGGACTGCGCAGCCCGACATGCATCAAGTATGATGGACTCTGCCGCAGATTCAGCCTGGAGCAGGCCTATCCAATTGAGTTCGCTGTTTCCCCGCCCTTCGTACCGGCGCTCCCAGGTCGCGTCGGTGTCGCCGTGCCTGACCAGGTACAGCGATCTCATGGCCGCCACCCCGCAGCGAATATCGAGAGAACCGCGACCTCGACTACCTCACAGAGGGCCCCGTAGACATCTCCGGTCAGTCCTCCAAGACGGTCGGAAACCGCAGCCCCCATAGCGAGAGGGAGGGCGAACGAGGCAAGGACGGCTGCAGCCCCTCGCCAGCCAGTCAGGGCGAGACAGGCCGCCACGACGACGGCTCCAGGGATTACCGGCCATGACGGACGGGACTTGAGCTTGAAGAGGCTTCCCAGCCCCTGTCCCATCTTGGCGTACGGGAAGACAGCTATGGCCAGAAGGATCGAGTACCTGCCGAGGATAGGCGCCACCAGGAGCGCCTGCGACCTCAGGTTGCCTGTCAGGCTCGCGATCAGGGCCACCTTGAGACCGGTCATCAGGATGCCAACTAAGACCCCCATCGCTCCGACCCTGCTATCTCTCATGATCTCGAGGGCCTCCTCCCTCGGTCTGCCGCTCAGGAGACCATCGGCAGAGTCGAGAAGCCCGTCGAGGTGCAGTCCTCCGGTGATCACGAAGAGCAGCACAAGGTCGGCCACCGCCGCGACCGCGGGGTGGAAGAGGGCGCATGCCAGCCCGTCGAACCCCGCCAGGGTCAGTCCTATGAGGGCGCCCACTGCCGGGAACCAGGTAGGCGATTCCTCCAGTGAGGCCAGGTCGGTCTGCACTCCGGAAGGGAGTGGAAACCTGGTTAGGAACGATACAGCAGCAAGAAAGCGCCTGATGAGCTTCAGCGCAACCACCCCACATGGAACACTGGCTTGGACAGCATCGAGGCGAGCGCAACGCGCAGCCCCGGGACAGCGGACACGACCAGGCAGGTAGCGGGCCCGGCCGACTTTCGCACGTCCACGGCCGGGGACGCGGCGGCCCGGAATGACAGCCCGCTGTGGCGGGCCAATTCCCCTGCTTCGTGAAGGATTCCTCGGGACCCTGCGGGCACGACCTCGTGAACCCCAATCACCCCGAGAAGCCGGGTCAGGCTGGCAGTGTCGGCTAACTCAGTGTCCTCCAGCCGGACTTCCGTACCAACCTTGGGCACGCCCACGCAGAGGACCTCGTCATCCCTGGCTGATGCCCCTAACCTCAGCTCGTCGCTGCCCGCGAACCCAATGACGGTGATCCCGAGTCCCGTCTGGCGAGTCGCGATGTTCTTCTCGGCGCTTCCGGTGATCGTCACACGGTCCTGGAGCCCCGACGCTTGCAGCTCATCAATGATACCCCGGGTCACGTCGAGTCCGACCGGGTCGGGCTCGGCGCATAGCGTGCTCACCAGCACAGCCGGGACAGCGCCGCTTGCAAGCACCTCCATCAGGGCGACTCTCGACGTGAACCTGCCCAGGACATACCCCGGTACTCTGACCACGTCCAGATCCTTCGGTCCGATCCCCCCGGCTGAGTCGCACGCAACCACAGCGACCTGACCTCCGGTACCCCGGATGAGCACCAGATCACGAACCTTTTGAACTACGTGACCCGGGTCCACTGGTGAACCTCCAGAAGGGTATGACCTGGTACGCGACCGAGGCTGCGATCACGTTGGCCGCCGCCGCAAGTGAAAGGGGAAGGAACAGGCTGACCACTAGCCCCCAACCTAACCAGGGGACCAGCGCGACCGGCGCCACGAGGCCGTTGAGGGCGACCGCCGCGATCGCACCCGCGACGACGCCGGCCCGGAGGCTCACCCATCGGAAGGCCAGAGCGCACAGGGCCATTTCGCCTGCGACCACCAGGTGCAGAACCAGACCAAGCGGGAATCCCGCCGAGAGCGCGCTCGCGAGGTGACCGGCGAAGGCAACGACGGCCCCGTCCGGTCCCAGCGCGAGAGCGGACAGGTAACCGGGCCAGGAATCCAGCGCGATGCTGCCTACGGGGCCGGGCACTTTGATGAAGGCGCCCACCGCAGACAGGGAGACCGCCAAGGACATGATGGTCAGTCGCCTGAGGCGACTGGATGAGGATCTGAAGCCCGGAGCCGCTTTCATCGAGGAGCCTCCTTCGCGCTCGAAGGCCGGTGCCCGAGAGCCTTGACGTCCACCGGGATCCCGGCGACCGTGAGGAACACGTGATCGGCGGCGTCCGCGATAGCCTGATTAGACCAGCCAAGAGCATCGCGGAACACGCGTCCCAGCACGTAGTCCGGGACCACGCCGGACCCCACTTCGTTGGAGACCAGGATCACGGTGGCGGGCACCTGCTTGGCGGCATCGATCAGGCTATGCGCGCGGTCGAGCACGTCACGGCACCGCTCTGCGTACGGCATGCCGGAGGGCTGGCGCAGGAGCAAGTTGCTGACCCAGATGCCGACGCAGTCGACGATGACCGCGTCGCTTGCGCGGCCCTGTTCGAGGACCGCTTCGGCCACGGCCAACGGCTCCTCGACCGTAGTCCAGTCATGGGACCTGCGCTTCCGGTGGGTTTCGATCCGCTCCTTCATCTCATCGTCCAGGGGCTCAGACGTCGCCACGTAGGTCACTCTGGTCCCCGCTCTTGCGGCGAGGTCTTCTGCCAGACGGCTCTTCCCGCTCCGCGCTCCGCCTGTCACGAGAACGAACGATCCTGACATCCGATTCTCACCGTCTTTCAAGGCGCTTTCGCGCCGAATACGTCGGGATACAGGACCTTCGCGATCTCCCGCAGCCCCTGAGCGATCCTGGGGCCGGGCCGGGACACGAGGTCGTCGTCAAGCAGGAAGACGCGGCCCCCCTTAACGGCCGCAATCCTGTTCCACGCGGGCAACGAGCGGAGCACCTCCAAGCTTAGACTGCTTTCTACCCTGGGTATCAGGATGACGTCGGGGTTCTCGACCAGCACCATCTCCATGCTGTACACGGGGTACGCTTCCCGCGCCGCCGACGCCAGGTTGTTCCCGCCTGCGAGGGTGATCAATTCGTGGATGAGCGTGCCGGGGCCCACAGTCATGATCGGGGAGTCCCATGCCAAGTACAGAACCTTCGACCGCTGCGACTTTGGGATCGCGGAGACCTTCTCCGTTATGGATTTCACGTCCCGCTGGATCTCGGAAACCAGGGCTTGCGCTTCCCTCCTCTTGCCCGTCAGATTCCCGACTAACGTGATGCAGTCGCCAACTTCGCTCACAGTGGACGCGTCCAGCACCGCGACGGTGATCCCCATCTTGGTCAGGGAGGCCACCGCATCGTCCTGGTTACTCGTCGCCAGGACAAGGTCGGGTTTCAACGAGACGATCTTCTCCAACGAGTAGTCCATGAAGCCCCCCACTGAGGGTTTCGCCGCCGCTTCCGGCGGGAAGTTGCAGTAGGAGGTCACTCCCTTGACCAGCTCTCCGAGACCGAGGGCGAAAAGGATCTCGGTATTGCTGGGCGCCAGGGACACTATCCTTTCGGGCCTCTTTGCCAGGGTGATCTCCCTGCCCGAGCTATCTTTGGAGGCGATGGTCCCTGAGCAACCAGACGATAGAAGAACGGCGGACGCCACGAGAATGAGGGATAGGACACGTAAGACTTGCAGAACCGGCTGGATCCTTCGCACGAGATCGCACCCCCTGCATAATTGAACCCGGCCTTCGGAGAGAGGCCGGGTCGGGATGCGATGACGCAGAGTCTCGCTCGGCGTACCTGCCTTTCGTCCGAAGGTTCTCGGTATGACGTGAAGGGCAGGTTTCCTGGCTATCCGGCTCATCGCCTGCTGGCGCCTTCCCATCCCTTTCGGGACAGTGGCATATGGCCAGCCGGCTCCCCGGTTACAGTGGCGGGACCGCTCAGGACTGTCACCTAATTCCCTATTATCCCATTGGCGGGCACCCATCACGCACGGTATTGAGTTGTCGTAACCATTCTACCTTACGGCGGCGAGGGCGGGCAACAACGGACCACGCCGGGACGCGCAGGTGACACGCCGGTGGCCAGCCGCACCCGTCTCCGTCATCCACCCCAGCAAGGGATCGCTATAGGGGCGGGCCTGCGACGAGAACCATCCCCACCGCGTTGTACGGGATGATGATATCGTGGCAGGTCGCCGCGACCGGCACGCGGACGACCAGGTAGTCGGCACCGGCGAAAGCCAGAGTGCCGCTGACCACAGCTGTGCCCATGGTCGGTGCGACTCCGGGCTCACACCTCCAACCCATCATGATAGGACCCACGTTGCCCGTGGAGCAGGGAGCCCCCGGTATTATGGGTGTGCCGCCTGTAATAGTGCCGCCTCCGGGACTGGAGACCGCCGGGCTCACCATACCGGGCGCAGGCGTTGGAGCATACGGTGGGCAAGGCGGGCCAGGCATTGGGGGACAGGGCGGCCCAGGCATCGGTGGACAGGGCGGCCTAGGCATTGGTGGACAGGGTGGCCCAGGCATCGGCGGACAGGGCGGTGGATCCGCCATCGCGCCCCCTCGGACGTCGAGCAGGTAAACCGCCACAGGCTGCCCTACCGACAATGTGAGCCTAGCCATGAGGGTGCCCGGTAGCTGCAGGGCTTCCGGCTTGTCAGTTTTCGGCATCGCGTTTTTCCCTCCGTTCAGACGTATTACTGTCAACATCTTATGTAGCGTTCTCGACCGCTGTGCCGGAACCAGTGGGACGGAGGGAGAGACCCCATGGAAATACGAAGTGACGCCGGCCACGCTATGTAACCCCCGGCAGGCTCTTGACATAATGTGCTATCGAGGCGCGTTTCGCTTTGGGAATCCTGGCAAGGAGGTGGTGTTATGCTGCTAGACTTGATCCGGGGCCTCGTCCGGGATGCTGGTGGTCGCCGCCGCGGGAGCCTCGGGGTCGGAGCCCCCACAGGCCGGGCGTCAGAGGCCGTTTCAGCTTCCGCCGGACCAGGACGCCATCGCAGATCCAGGTTCGCCCGAATGACCCGCCGGTTCGCCAAGTGGCTGAGGCGGAGGCGCATGAGGTCGAGACGCGAGGGACCCGCCTTATCGCCGGTGGAACGTGAGCCCGAAACGGGTGTGTCCAGGGGGCGGTTTCGCCGGCTCCGCTTGCAACGTGCACTGCACGGGGCAGGTAGCAGGTTTCTGGTTATCCACGTACCTCACAACCCGGACACGTTCACCAGCAACCGGGTCACGCGGGCGATTGGGCGAGGCTTCGAGTGGTGCCTCAAGCGTTCCCGGCGGATCAAGGGCAAGACGAGTCTGAACGTGATCTTCGCTGACACGCTGAAGTTCCCGCCGCGGTAGTGAGCGGGAAGAGAAAGGAGCCTGGGCTGTTCCAGGCTCCTCTCCGGGAGGTCCGCGTCTAGTCCTTTCTGCACGGCTTGCAGAACTCCCACTCCTCGCATGCGCCGTTGTTGATCGTGACGCAGTCGGTGAAGATGAGGTACACAACCATCTCAGGGCAGCAGCATTCGTCGTCGTCGTCATCGCGGCAGCGATTGGAGAGCCCCTCACGCCTATCCCTGGTCACTCCCACGGCTTCGAGGACGGTTTGGACCAACTCCTTATCAGGCACCCATCACACCTCCCGTCAGCAAGTTCGTCAACATCTTATGTTAAGTACCGACGCTGTGTGACTCATCTCGGCCCTGGTTAGAACGCCTAGCCAACGCAGCGAAGGGATCTGTAGCAGGCGCGTCGAAAGCCCGCCTCACAGGGAGGCGGTGCAGCGTCGTCCAGCGACGATGGCAAGAAGGTCAATCAGCACTTTGTGTGCACTCACGCCCAGGCCAGGGCGCTGATTGAGGGACAAAACCAGTTCTACATCGGCATGTGCGGCTGCCGGGAGAGACAGGGCGGCTGCTCGCGCTCACGGATGGACGTCTGCTTGATGTTCAACCGGGACTTCCCGGGTAGCGGCACGGGCAAGCGAACCGCCAGTAGGGAAGAAGCCATGGCGCTTCTCACCGAGGCCGGCGACAAGGGCCTCGTGACCCGGCCCTTCCGAGATGTAGAGCACCCCGACAAGCTGGACGGCATCTGCTTCTGCTGCCCAGAATGCTGCTACTACTTCCAGCATCCTGAAGAGCCCTGCGATAAGGGCAGCCTGCGCGAATCGACCCAGAAGGAGCTGTGCAGCAACTGCGGTGTCTGCGTCGAGAGTTGCCACTTCGGCGCCCGCCAGGTGGTCGACGGGCGCCTGGTCGTGGACCGCGACAGGTGTTACGGCTGCGGGTTATGCGTGGAGGCCTGCTCGTCAGGCTGCATCGAGATGAAGTAGGGCGTGCTGAACTGAGCCGTCATTGACGCCTAGGACGCCGAGAGAAACGCCTGCATGAATCACACCTATCCGAAAGCATATAGACTGCTATCAGCATCATCGTGGAGTAGTCCCTATGCAGCGGCTGACGGAGGAGGAAAGCGAAGATCAAAGCCTTCCTTGAATCCTGATTGTCCCAATGGGACCGTTCGGCGCGGACCCTACGGAGAGAAGCTGCCAAACTGAGCCCGGAAGGCGGAAGGGAGTGCACCCCACAGAAGACCCTCCTTCCGGCGCGTCTTTCATTATGAAGGACACGACATTGGTATCAACCAAGATGGCCGCGATCGCCATTCCTCTGCCCCCCCGCCCTATTCCTCTGCCTCAAATTAATGATTGTGTCCTCGAATCCGTCCCTGACCTCGCCCGGCCAAGATCCGATTAGCTCGTCTAGCGCCGTAAGCGGCGCGACATCCTGGGATTCGGCAAGTTCTTCCATCGAGGGAGAACGCCAAAACGATTGCGGAACAGGAGTCCCGAGGGGCAGCAAATCGGTTTGGGCATCCTCATGCTCCTCCAGAATCCGGATGTCAGCTATCTTGATGCTGGCGATCTTTCCAGTATTCGGATCTTCCCTGGCTTCACCAACTACTCTAACGTAATGAAGGATGCTTTCAAGAACCTCATCTTGCTGGTCTTCGTCGAAAAGGCACAATACGGGTTCGCCCGTTGGAGGATGAACTCGGCACCTAGTACCGTGTTCCTTGAAGTCTGCCATCAACAGACGCCCCTCAATGGTCCGCATATTGATGCGTGGGCTCTGGATGGCTTCCTGCAGTCTCCTGAACCCATTGGGGCTGTAGCATGTCTCAAGGAGCTTCTCTCGCTGGTTGAGAGTGAAGCGGACCTCACCTACTCCCTTCTCAAAGAGAACCCCAAGGTCCCGCCACGCGAGGAGAACACCTCTGTCGACGCCCATAGGGAGAGTGTCTGCGGAACCCTCCTGGATCTCACTCAACCCGGAAATGGCTCTCTCGAGCACCTGCATGCCGAAATCGATACCAGGCAAGCCCTGCTGAAGTGATGCTCTATCAAGCTCAAGTACAGTAGCTAGGCTGCCATGAGTAACCGCCACGAGGTCGAGACTCAACTCAGTCTTGAGGGTCCTGCTTCTGGGCCCCCGTTTGATACTGTCCATGCTACCCTGCAATACCATCCCAGTACGAGCCAGAACCTTATCGAATTGGGTCAGTAGACGAAGAAGATGGTCGACCGGAATGCGGCTCCGCCCTATGAGCCCACCCTGTAACCTAATTCGCAGTAAGCTGTCTTGCCTGTCCATGGCAACTCACCCTCTTGTCATCTAGCGGTCGAGAGCATGGAAAACCGCATCTCGTTCCACTAATGCCAGCATCAGATGCCGTCCTTGTCCTCAATGGCGGCCTGCCGCACGGCCGGGTCGAGGTACAAATAGGGACCCTTCCCAAGAGTCTCAAACCCCATCCTACCATAGTAGTCCGTCAGCCGGCCAATGCCGTTCTTGAGGCGAGATCTCTCGCCCGGTAAGATGTCCCCGCTCGAATCTCACTTCAACTCGACCGGCCACGGCTTCAACACCACAACTCCGGCTGCCCGTCCAACAGTCTTGATGAGGTACCTCAACGCCCGCGTCCCCAATCCGCGGTTCCGCCATTGCTCGTCAACGTCCATCTGTGACATATAGAGGATATCCTGAAAGCCGCCCACGACGTCCGGTATGAGTTCGCCATCCTCATCGATGACATGCGGAGCCAGGTCAGCGAGCTCTTGGCTGTGGGCGTCGAAGATGTCGAAAGCCCTCACGGGCGTACCCGCATTCAGCCAGCGACCAAGGTCAACGTACTGCGCTAGGATGTGCCCGACTACCAGCGGCTCGGTGCACTCGTCGTCGATTGCGAGTATGTCGACGGCGATGTCGTCGATGAAGTCTGGGTGGTCCCAGTCCTCACAGTGAACTCGATAGCTGATATCGAGCAGGACATCGACGTCTTCTTCCACACCCATGCCCATCACCCCATTCGTAGTCTAACCGTGCGTCATGGATCCCTGATCGCCTCCCGATCCAAGGACAAGAGGCTGACTTCTGGTTCACTGAGGTCCGTTGTCCTCTTGATCGTGGGCACACCCGACTTGCGGCTATCACACCAGCCCGCAGACTTCACACGCCCGGCTTCACCTCGCCTCACCTCCCGGCGATCCGCCGGAGACCTTCGGGCGGGCGATACTCTCTCTACGGCGTAGGGAGGAAGTCTTCCTTGTTCTGCGCTGCGTTTGCGACCCCGACCCCGTGCCGCCGGGCAGACTATGGACCGCATGGCTGCAGCAGGCGTGTCGATTGATAGTCTCGTCGATTACTCTCGGCGGGAGCCGGACTGGCTACAGCGGCTGCTCGCAGTCTACAACAAGCTGGGGCAGGACGTGCCCGGGACCCCGGCACAGGGCGAAGTGATTGTTGGCATGGCAGGCGTATTGCCGCAGTACAGAAGACGCGGTATCGCTACAGCGCTGAAGATCCAGGGTGTCAGGTATGCGCCGGCAGCTGGGTTCAAAGTGATGGTGACCAGCACATCGAGTGTCAACGTCGCGAATATCGCAGTCAACGAACGCCTTGGCTTCCGGCAGACACGCGCGGAGATCCGGCTCGAAAAGCCTATTTGCTCCCTGACAACCTGATCTCGGTCCCAGGACACGCGAGAAGGTTACAGGCAGCGGCAGACGGAACTGCATGTCCTCAGGTATCCTTCGCTGGGGAGACATGGGATACGATGGGTTGCCCACATTAGTGGGTGATCCCGTCTTAGGAGGCGGGCAGATGGGCATGCGGGTTACAGTGGATGAACGCGGAAGGCTGTGCATACCGGCCGAAATCAGGAAAGAGTTGGGCTTTCACGAAGGCGATACCGTGGTCATCGAGCCGACGAAACCTGGGGAATTCCGGGTGATCCGTCTCGCGAACGCTGTTCAGAAAGGCCGCGGCATGTACCGGAAGTTCCGGGAGAGCGGGGAAAGCGTCGCACATGAGCTGATCCAGGACCGTAGACGTGAGTCAAAGCGGGAGGATACGCCGAGTGAATAGGGCTGTTCTCGACGCGTCCACACTTCTGGCGCTCCTCTTCGACGAACCGGGAGCGGATGTCGTAGCTGAAGCGCTCACCTCCGGTTCTTTGATGACCACCGTGAACCTCTCCGACGTACTAACCAAACTCGAAGACCGCGGCATTAGCGTCGACCCCGCTATTAGTGACCTCACACGCTATGGCATCCTTGACGCCTCGAAGGTCGTAGACTTTGCCTTTCTCTTGGCTGAAGAGGCGGCTCGTCTTCGCGCTAGAACAAGAGACATGGGATTGTCTCTCGGCGACCGCGCGTGCCTCGCATTGGCAAGAACCTTGGGAATGCCACCTGTAACAGCCGACTCATCGTGGGCAGAAGTAGCCGGAGTATCCATTAGCCTTATTCGATAGCGGGAGCCACCGAGGAGGAACTCGGGCAGGGACACGGGAAGAGAGCGTGGGGAGCAAGGCGAGGAACGAGGTGTCTCTGGGAGGGTAACCGATGACCCGTGGCTCGGCGCGCCTGCACCCTGTGGTGCGGATCCTGTTGTTCTGGGCAATCTTCGTGGCGCTACTGGTGACTGCTCAGCTGCTCTTTCGGGTGCGGGCAATCAAGTCTTACTTACTCTTCGTCATCGTCATCCCGTACGCATGGGCGTTTGTCGCGATGTCGGAGCATCGCCCGCTGTCAGAGGTAGGCTTACATCGTAGAGGAGCTGTTCGGGCGTTTCTCACAGGCGCTGCCGTCGCAGTCGGGGTCCAAACAGCAATGAACCTGGCTTTCTGGGCGTTGGGATTCCTGAGGCTTGCAGGCGTGAATCCAGATGCCTCGACAGTCGACGGGATCGGCCAGCTCCTCTTCCGAGACCCTGTCGCAAGTGTCGCGGCGTGCCTTGCCACCGGCGTCGCAGAGGAGCTGCTCTTTACCGGAGTCACTGCGCGCATAGCCTGGAGGAGCTACGGCTTCACTGGAGGTGTCCTGGCGTGGGCAGGTGCGGTCTTCCTGACTCACATGGGCAACCCAAGTGCGGGAATCGCCTTCATTCCAGCGAGCATCTGCGGAGGGGTACTTTGGGTGGCTCTCTACGTGGCGACGGGCAGCCTCTGGGCTACGATTGGACTGCATGCACTGCACAATTTCCTTCTGGGGGGTATCCTGGCATACCGTGTCTCAGGGTACTCCGGCGTCGGTCTGCTCCGTGTGAACCTGTCCGGACCGACCTGGGTGACTGGAGGAGCACTCGGGCCTGAGGGCGGGATTGTCCTGCCGCTCCTGATGCTCGCCGTGGGCATATCCCTGCGCTCTCGTGGTCAGCACAGAACTCACCGCATCACATCTCATCAGCCATCGAGCACGCCACGCGTCGCCGTCCGACGAAACCGGTGATCTCACCGAACCCCCATTCCAGCAGCTGCCGGTACAGGCGTGGGAAGTCGTGCCCGACATCCTCGGGCCGGTGCGCGTCAGAGCCTGTCGATACCGGCAAGCCCATCTCAGCGATGCGGCGCGCCATCTCCGGCCTGGGGAACAACTGCTGCGCCGGCCGCAATAGCCCGCCGCTGTTTATCTCAACGACCACCGGAAGCCGCGCCGCCCGGACCAGGAACGCCTCCTCGAGCTCCTGCCGAACACCCTCATCGGGACGGAAGCGATAAAAGGCGATGTTGCCTGGGTGCCCGATGATGTCGAACAACCCTGATTCGGCCGCTCGGGCGAGCGTCTCGTAGTACTCCCGATAGACAGCTTCGACGGAGCGTCCCTGCCACGACTTGGGATCGAGGTCGAAGCCCCAGCTGCCAAGCCAGTGGACGGAACCGATGACATAGTCCAGCGGGAACAGCGCGAGCACGCGCGCGGTTTCACTTTCCTTGCCCGGGATGTAGTCCACCTCAAGGCCGAACCGCACGGGCAACCCCGCCGCTCGTACCCGCTCGATCAGCGCAACATACCCGTCGACCCGGTTCACCGACCGGGCGGCCACGTAGTCATTCCAGAGAATGTCGCGCGCCTCCTGAAAGCGGTAGAGGTGCTCCGTCACGCCGATCTCCCGCAGGCCGATCTCGCTGGCCCGCGCAAGAAAGCGCTCCAGCCACTCGATAGTCAGAGCGCCCTGTTCCAGATGCATGTGATAGTCGCGCGTTCCGCTCACCCTCAAACGTGACCTACTTGGGCGGAGCAGTCAGGGCGTTCTCTATCGCTTTCAGGAGGGCCTTCTGGCTCACGGTCGCGCCCGAAACCGTGTCGACCTTGAGAGTCCCCTGCGAGGCTACCCTGGCAGCCAGCTCGTCAGTGTACTTCCCGGTGACCATGTTAGTGAACTGGCCCATGAGGCTCTTCTTCCCGTCGAGCATGCTGACTGCCGTGATCCTGTGGTCCTTGACACTCACCCTCACCGAGTAGTCCCATCGCGAATGCTGGTACCTGCCCTCGTAGACTCCATCAGCGACGCGGGACAGGTCCACATCGCCTATCTGGAGGTTACTGACGGTGCCTATCCCGATGGTGCCCAAGAGCCTGCTGACGACCATGAACAGCACGATGGCGACGACTACGTACATCATCTTCTTCATGGCTCCTCCCTATGGATACGCAGGAGTTCAGGCACCCGCCCTACCCGCTGGATCCTGGGCATATGCATTCTTGTATGAGGCGATGAAAACCTGCCGGGGGTTGAAGGTCTTACTCCGCACGATCATTCGTCAGCTCATAGATCGCCATCTCCGCGATCCCGTCCCGGTAAGACTGCTTCTCCTTGAACATTCCTTTCCTGACGAAGTGGTTTCTTTCGAGGAGCTCGATGGACCGTGCATTCTCTGCACTGACAACAGCCCTTATGGAGCGAAGCTCCATGTGCTCAAAGCCGTACTCGATCACGGCCGTAACAGCTTCCTGCATGATGCCTTTCCCTTGGAAGGAGGGCAGTAGTTCATAGCCGATATCTGCCTTCGACGCCTCCTCGGAGATGTTCCACAGGCAGACGGTCCCAACCAGCCTGTCAACTCCTTTCAGGGTAATCGCCCACATAATCCATTCATTCCTGGTGATTCCAGCGTTGGTTTTCTGGATAAACTGCCGGGCTTCATCGACGGTCTTGGCCTTTGGGCTATCCAGGAACTGAAGAACCTGCTCGTCGGACTTGAGAACGAATACCTCATTTTCGTCTTCAGTCCTGAGCTGTCTCAAAGTAAAGCATTCAGTAGTTATGTCCGGCGTGAAGCTGATTCTTCGCATCGTTCTCCTGGCCTCCAGAAGTCAGGGCAAGTCTCGAGTCGAGTGAATCTACCTGGCGATCTCCTCCACCGACTCCACCAGTCTCTCTACCTCTGCGCGAGTGGTATACGGGGCGAGCCCTGCCCTTATCCACGAACCGGTCTCTCCTATTCCAAGGACCTGGGCCAAAGTTGTCGCGTAGAAGTCGCCGCTGGCGATGTACACGCCTCTCTTGAGGGCATGGCAGCACACCTCTTGCGGGGTCCGGCCCTTCACGCGGAAGGCGATCGTAGGAGTCTTCCTGATCCAGTCGGGCGCGGCGAACAGCCTCACGGCCGGGATGGCCCGGAGTCGCTCTCTGACCCATCGAGCCAACGAGTCTTCGTAGGACTCGATCGCCTCCATGCTCGAGCGAATCTTCTCCCTGCGGTTCTGCCCCTCGCTAAGGCTTGCGATGAACTGCACCGCTCCCTCGACCCCGGCGATCCCCTCGTGGTTCAAGGTGCCGGTCTCGATCTTGTCGGGCCGGTCGAGCGACTGAGGCAGGACCTTGTAGGTTTCGAGACTGTCGAAGAGGTCGCGCCTGATGGACGCTATCCCAACGTGGGGACCAAAGAACTTGTACGCGGAGCACAGAATGACGTCCGCCCCGATATCATCCCTGTCGATGAAGATGTGGGGCGCGGCATGCACGGCGTCGACGACCACCTTGGCCCCCGCCTCGTGCGCTGCCCTGGCTATCGTTTTCACGTCATTGATGGTGCCAACGGCGTTGGACGCCAGCCCTATGGCCACGACCTTCGTCCGTGGGCCGAGGATTTCGGAGAGACCACTGGTCTCAAGAGTCAGGCGCTCGCGGTCCACCCTTATCCATCGCACCTGCACGCCCTTGTCCTCGGCCGCCGAGAGCCACGGGTCGACGTTGGCGCGGTGGTCAAGCTCAGTCACTACTACCTCGTCGCCCTCGCGCCATTCTCTGGCCATCGCCCTGGATATGGCATAGTTCAGCGTGGTCATGTTGGCGCCGAAGGCTACTTCATCAGGCCGGCCACCCAGCAAGTCCGCCATGGAGGCCCTGGCGCGAAGGATAAGGGCGTCCGTCTCGACGCTCGTCCCGAAGACGCCATGCACGTTCGCGGAACCCTTCAGAAGGTAGCCGGCCATGGCCTCGATGGCGGTATCGGCCGCCTGCGAGCCGCCGGGCCCGTCGAGGAACGCCACCGGTGTCCCTGCCTCTGTCCTGCGCAAAGCAGGAAAACGCTTCCTCACCGCATTGACGTCGTGTGGTGCGCTTGCACTGCTTGTTGAAACTGCTTTCGTCGCCTGAGCCACGGTGTATCGCCTCGCTTGTGACAACACTGCCCGATGATCACGGTTCATCTTCCCTCGTGCATTTCTTCGACGCAAACCTGAGGTTCCCTGGGAGTCAATGAACTATCGAACTCGCGACAGGGGCCGGCCTTCACCTGCTGGGCGCACGCTACGCGACTCCTGAGGGCCGGCAGGAGATCCGGAGGCGGGACCGAAGAAGATATTGGCAGCCCAGGCGGTTTCAGGCAAACGCCTTGCGGGTCACGCGATTGCTGGAAGCGCCAGCAAGTCTCTCACCTAAGGGAGGTTGACTTCTGTGTTCATCGTATTGCTGATCGGAAGCCTCGCGCTTTCTCTTCTCGTTTCCTTCTTTCTTGTGAGGGTGTTCAGGCAATCCGTCTCATCGATCCTCGGCCGCATCATCAAAGAGGACATCAGCCTGGCATGGGTCAGGTACATCATGTTCGCGATGTATGTGGCAGGGATCTCAAGCGGCGTGAGGGTATGGGACCTGGAACGATACATCCAGGGAAGCGTCGAGAAGGGTGGCGTCCAGCTGGTCCTCAACGCGGATCGCGTCATCCTTGAGTGCTACCAGACTCTGATCGGCACAATGCAGGGCATTTCCGGGGTCCTCCTGGCTTTCTTCGCAGTCGCCATCATTGCCTATGCGGTGATCCGTGCCTTTGAGTCGAAGAAGGAGAAGGCCGACGCGGGGACTCATGCTGTCTAGGCCTCTTGCCGGGAGCCTAGGCCAAGGAGGAGGCTTCTCACCGATGTCCGCTCCTGCGAATCGCCCGGTCGGAGAAGCGTTCCGCTTTCGCACGAGGCTCCTCAGACTGGTCCTCTTAGCCTTGCTCTTCGCGGTCTTGACCACGGCCTGTTCGCCGCCACTGGCGTCGCTGCCGTTGACCCCGGCACAAAGGATCGCCGACTTTCAGTACTTGGTGCAAATCCTCCTCGGCAGCTACCCTTACATCGAGGCCAGCAAGAGGATGACCGGCTATGATTGGGCTGCGCACACCGCCGAATTTAAAGCGCAGGTGGAATCCGCAGAGAGCGACCGGGAGTTCGCGGAAACGGTGGCCCATGTCCTCAGGTTCCTCAACAACGAACACACCGGCATCACAAGCGGGCGACTGATTTCGGCCTACATGAGCACCCTCTTTACGATGAAGCCCTGGAGGGAACAAGCCAAGAAGACAACCTCGGAGAGGGCGGACTACTGGTTCTCTGTTGCGGGAAGAGCTTCGGACCAGGGCTTTCCCACGACCCCCTTCTATGCCGTCTATGTCGGCGGACGATACGTCGTCGTGGAGGCAGCCCCCGAGGCAGACCTGCGGTCGCTTGTGCGGCCGGGTTCCACGGTGATGGCAGTCGACGGAGTATCTGTGGACGAGCGTGTCCGCGGGCTGCTAGGGCAGACCTTGCTCAGATATGACCCTCTGAGGAAGATGCTCTACCAGCCAGTGCTGACCGCTTTCGCGCTACAGCCCGAACCCGTTGCCGCCAATCCCGCTTCAGAGACTGTCACCGTCACTCTCCGGACGCCCGACGGAGAACTGATGGACATCAAGATGCCGCGAAAAGCCGGCCCCTGGAATACCTCCTATTCGTGGCCTCCCAGGTACGTACCGGATCAAGACAGCGTCACCAGCCCGACCGGGAACCTGTACGCGACGGTCCTGGACGGCGGTACCGCCTACGTCCAGATCCGCAGCATGTCGGTCGATTCGGGTGATATCAAGAGTGACCTCAAGACCCTTCGGAAGTTCATGATGGCTCACGCAACACCCGCTGCGCTGGCGCTGGACATCAGGGGGAACGGAGGTGGGAGCGACAACTACTGGCAGGGACTGGTGTCCATGCTGGCACCAGATCCTGTGTCCAGCGTGTGCGGGGTGACCTGGAGGAACGGCATGTTCATCCTGCCTCTCATGCAGGACAAGAGGGCAGACACGCTGCCCAGGGTTCCGGAGGCCGACCTCCTCCGGGTGCAGGCTGCCGACCCGCATAGGCTCCCTCCGGAGATCCTCACCGACGCCTTCGATGAACCGAGGGCCTGGACAAGGACTGTCGAGCCCGACAACAGCCTCAACTACAGAGGAAAGGTGTTCCTATTGGTGGACGGTTTCGTGTTCTCCTCCGCCGAGTCTTTCGCGGCGTTCTGCAAGGGAAGCAGGTGGGCGACGATCGTCGGTTCCTATACCGGAGGAGACGGGATAGGTTACGACCCTGCTATCGTCGCCTTGCCCAACAGCGGGATGGTCGTGCGTTTCTCCAGCGGCATGGGGCTGAACCCTGACTGGTCCGCAAATGAGGAGTCCCACACTTGCCCCGACGTGCTCGCTGAATGGACTCCGGAAGACGTCCTCCGGTATGCAGGGACTTCCGGGAGGCCCGCCCGTCCCGATCCCTCGTGGGATCCGCAGCTCAGGGCGTGCATAGAGAAGGCAACGGGCAGGTAGAAGCGGACAGCCGCTGATTTCACCGGGCCCCCCTCGGCAGGTTACTGTACCTGACCTCGTGATAGGTACTCAGAGACCTCCACCAGCTTGTGTCTCGGCGAGCACTGGACGGCATGCCGGAGAATAGGGATATGCCCCGCCCCGTATATCGCGAGTATTCGGTCCTGCGCAGACGTGGTGATGCGTTTCAGGTTCGCGAAGATGCGCAGGTTGCGGTTGTACCACCACCCGGTGACCCAGTCGGCGAGCGTGTAGTCGCCCGGAGCGGAGTCAACCCACGCCAGGTAGGGGCCGTGATCTACAGTGATGTGCTCGACGGAGTTCAGGTAAAGGAGATGCTCCCGGAGGGTGTGCTGCAGCATGTGCTGCTCGTCGTGCCTGTACAGCTTCTCGTATCCCCGCTTGACGTCCTCAAACAGGGTGAAGTAAAGCTCCTCCTCTGAGAGGCCAGCCCCCGCGGCACCCAACCGGTTGCGGGCGTACTCGTAGAGCTTCTCCTCCGGCTCGTACCACCGGCCCCATTCATCTATCGGGTAGAGTCGATCGTGGTTCAGGAGAGCCGCAAGACGGAAACCCATCTGCTCCCTCTCGTCAGCCCGGAGCCGAGATGTCCCGGCCCGGTACGCCTGGTAGTCCCTGTTCAGCTCGCTATCCTGCTCCAAGCGGGCCTCAACTGCAATCTTGGTGGGATGGAACTCGTAAAGGAGGCGCACGACCTCCTCGACCTCTGCCTGCTTCTCAGGGGAAAGGATGTCCAGCTTCGCCTCGGGCTTCACGATGTCGTTGCGCGGGAAAGTGAAATGAAAGGTGCCCAGCAGCAGGACTTTCGCTTTCTCCCGGATGCCGGCGATCTCCTCAAGAGCCTCGATGGTGCGTCTTTCGACCACGGGCGTTCCCTCCGTTCTCAGGCGCTATGAGGAGTTTTCGGCGCGACACACCAGCTGTCCTTGGGCGGGATGCCACACCTCAGGTGGCACCCGTCGGCGACGCAAGTATCCTTGCCTCAACCGGTTCTGCGGTCACACCGCGAGAATGGAAGGATCGTGGGTCACGGTAGCGAAGGCTGGACTCCATGATCCGCGGAGAGAACTACGGTGGAATGTCAATAGGCAAAGATTGGGAGAAGTGAGTAGTGGTCTTTGACAAGGGAATAACTGACCAGGGCCGGTTTGGAGGACTTAACACCGCCGCCATTCGTGTGATTCCCGATTGCTGGGACTTCTAAGGGTACACCTCCGGACGGTAGATTTGGCGTTTCCTCAACATGGAGAAGACCAGGCGGACGAGTTTGCGGGCGGTGAGCACCAGGGCTCTCTTGTGTTGGTGTTTGGGTACCTCTTGATACTTGCGCTGGTAGAAGCGTTTGAACCCCTCATTGTGCACCCTCAATGAGTTGGCTGCTTCCACCAGGTAGTACCTTAGGTACTTGTTCCCGGTCTTGGTCAGGGAGTGTTCTTCGGCTTCGAAGTCGCCTGACAAAGA
>Ga0315295_10000668_pt1 | contig 29780 bp, 48 predicted proteins | sample YL17G14_0_MG_FD_204453 | JGI IMG/M metagenome (GOLD analysis project Ga0315295, IMG submission 204453) | Sediment microbial communities from Yellowstone Lake, YNP, Wyoming, USA - YL17G14_0 | ecosystem: Environmental > Aquatic > Freshwater > Lake > Sediment | place: USA: Wyoming | collected... | reverse complement strand
CGTCTCCTCAATGAAACCCAGCACCGGACGATATGCCTTCTTGCCACGATGCTTCGTGTTGTGCCCCTTACGGCCCCCTTGTTGCTTGCCATACAGCGTCTCAACAGTCGTGTCCATGTTGATATGCTCCTTGAAGTGTTTCTGTAGTCCGAAGAGATACCGTCTCTCGGCGCCCAGTCCGTCCGGATCTCCGATTTTCAGTTGCACCCGGTCTTGTGCGATGGTGACGAATTCCCTCGCCCAGTCATCGGTATTCCCTGCCTGGATCCAGTAGACTTCATGGAACCCGAAGCTGAAGCGATGGGCGAACTCGACCGCAAGCTGCGTCTTTCCGATGCCGCCCATACCAACGGTACCGACCTGATTGATGCCGATCTTGTTCAGGTTGCCGATCATCTTCAGGTAGAGATCGAGGAGATCGACGTGGCGGCCGGTGAAGTGCGGGTTGGGGTTGAAGGGGATATAGGAGTTACTCGGGAGGATGGTGTAGTCGTAGTGTTCGGAGAAGCTCTCTGCGTCGCTGATCCTATTAATCAGGGCGCTGCAGCCCTCCTTGATCGATGCGAAGGATACGCCGTGGACGTTATAGAGCGGCTCGGGGAAGTCTGGGGCCTTCGGGAAGAGGCAGGGGATGATCCGTTTCTCGAGTGCCCGGGCTGTCAGCCATTCATGCTTCACCCACCTGGACGTTGCCGAGTTCTCCGACCAGAGGAGGCAGAGCAGATCGCTTTCAGCCAGGGCGAAGGCGATCTCGCGGGACCAGTCTGTTTCAAGACACGTCTGATCGCGCCAGACGGCAAAGCCATGAGCCGCAAGGTCATTGTGGAGTGCCTCGGCAGCGGTGCGATCTTTGGACGAATAGCTAATGAAGATTTTTGTCTTTTGCATTCCCTAATCACCCCCCTGCTGACGTGTCACTTAATATGACATGATAGTAGACGTGACCTTGTGTCCTTGATGTGTCCTTGATGCTTCTTTTAGCAATGAAAAGTGACAGGTGTATTTGATAACGGTTGATAATTCATACCTAAAATCGCTTGGACTATAAACACGAAACCTATATTTTGTTGGGCCGATGATAAATTTATATCAACCCACATGTCATTTTGTGCTTGAATTGATGCAAAGGGGTATTGATTATTTATAAATTGAGATAAAATTTGCCCAATATTTTGATTGTTTACAATGATAATTCTTTGGTTTTGTTTCTGATGCTTCTGGATTTGAGCGCATTGTGTATTGTTATGTACTGTAAAATGAGGATTTGGGTAATTAATGTAACCATCCATCTGAGCCTACTTTTTTAATCATATAAATTTCATGAAGCCTAAACTATATTTTATGCAGCGACATTTTATGCAGTGACTGTCTTTTTTCAAACAACAGCCCAAAATAGGGTTCAAGTCAAGCATAAAAACCCGGTTTTGGGGCTAAAGAAGCAGTCTTACCAAATTAGGTATATTATACAGTCGCTGTATAAAAACCAAAAATCATTATTCAAGGATTTTCAGGGCTTCCTCAGCCGAAAAAGCATATTGCTGAAAAGCAAGCCTATTTTTTTTGAGCCTCTCCGGTCATCGGCACAAAGGCAACAGGCCCCATTTGCAGGAGTTCGAGATCACCTTTTTTCTTAGTCCCCAAGGTCAGGACCTGGTAATAGACGGTACTACCGAGCGGGACGATCAGACGCCCTCCCTCTTTCAACTGTTTGATGAGGGGAGGAGGGAAATGGTTCGGTGCGGCAGTGATGATGATCGCATCGAAGGGTGCATGCTCTTCCCAGCCGTAATAACCGTCGCCATACTTAACCTTCACATTGTGATATCCAAGATCCTTTAGCCTCTTTACAGAAATATCTGAGAGTGCTTTTCGAATCTCTATGGTATAGACCTCTCTCACGAGTTCTGCAAGGACCGCTGCCTGATAGCCCGACCCGGTCCCTATCTCGAGCACCCTGTCGGTGGGTATCAGCTTGAGCGCCCCGGTCATGAGGGCAACGACGTAAGGTTGTGATATCGTTTGTCCCTCCCCAATCGGAAGTGGATAGTCCTCATATGCCCTGTTCCTCAGGTGTTCGTCTACAAAGAGATGCCTCGGGACCTTCCCCATCACCTCCAGGAGTTTCTTGTCCTGTATGCCTCTCCCCCTGAGGTCGTGCTCCACCATCATCTGCCTCTTCATGAGGTAGGGATCAGAAGCAGAGTGGAGCAATGGTATCAAGATAACGAACAATGTGAATAGTATGGGGAGAATCCTTTTCATGATCAGTCTCCTCTCTCTATACCCACCAGTTTCGCGGTGACATTTCCAGTCTCGACCTTCACAGGGACCTTCGACTCGTCATCGGTGAGCCAGACGAAGACATCACCTTTTTTCTGGAATAATCCATCTGAGTGAAGCACTGGCTTGATTTTCACTGTATCTACCGCACCCCTCTCGGGAACCACGATCCTCTCTTTTCCAAGGACATATACAGCAACAGAGAGGAACTTGTTACTGTCAAAAACATCGATAAAAACCGTTTTCCCCACCTCCAGGATTTGTGTCCTGAGGTAGTAGAAACCCGATAAGACATCCCACACCTGAAGGTCCGCAATTGTATGCTCATCCTTTGTGTTCTTGAGATAATTGAAGAAGGTGATCTTCCTGTTTGGCAGATCAAAAATTGTCTCCTTGTCGCTCCTGTACCTGCCTTCATGTTGTTTTATCCTGAACTGGAGAGGCATCCCGTTCATGATTCTGCTCTCAGCGAAGTCTTCGACTTTGTATAAGACCGATAGAAAGGGAGCTGAATGGGCACCGGAGGTTATCGTCACGACGCCATTGCTATGCACTGCCTCTATGGTTGCATGACCCACATAGATGCCGAGCCAGTAGATTCTGAAATATAGCTTTTCCCTCATTGTCGTGACCGAGTGGGGAGGGTTACAGGCAGCCTCTTCCGGCAGTGCATCAGGAGAGCCACGCGTTGTGGATGCCGATATGCCAAGGCCTGGCAGACCCTTAAGCACAGCAAGAAAGAGAAGTAGGGATATCAGCCATCCCAGTGCTTGTGCCCAACTGTAGTGACATGCATTCAACGGGCTAGAGTGCGCGAAATTACCAGGAGAAGACCCTGTCAAAGGAAGAGATGTCGTTGATAATGCTCTCATAAGATTCCTTTCTCTGGGAAAGGTCGATGACCTTGACCTCGTTCTGTTTTGACTGCTCGCGTATGATTTGGTCTGAAAGGGCAGTGGGTCCGTCATTAAGGATATGGAGAATCTTCATTGCATTCCTCCCCTGACTCTATGGTGAGCTCTTTCCCTTTCAGAAATAGGAGTATTTATAGGACGATTACCTTATCGGCATCATGCAACATGACTGCTAAATTATATTGACTGCCGCATACGATCTCCTCCGGAAGTGCTTCGGTCACTGCACACACATGTTTTGCGCTGTGATCACAAAAACTTATGGAACACACGCGCGAAGCGCCCAGCTCTTGGAATTCAGGGACATTGAGGAGTTTCGTGCCTTCATCCGTGTTGAAGATGATCACCTCATGGCCTCTCGATACCGCAGCCTTTGAGATTCCGACGATTTCATTGAGATGCCTGTCCGTATTCACCAGAATGCCAAGCCTCATACAATTCCTCCTATGCGAGGATAGATACCTCGGGTGCATCGGCCCCTTTGTGATTTATACCATATTCTACGTTTCAAATTAAAGTGTAAAGACCTTCAGGCTTGCTATTTACTTGACAAATGTAATTAAGACTGATAATTTATAGGCAATTCTCGATATGTCGAGATACACATTTTACGCACAAGGAGGCTATCCTAATGAGAAGAATGGTTTTCATTCTTTCGCTACTCACCCTCTTTTTAGTCACAGGATGCGGTTTTATTGCTGACGGGCCTTTCGGCTGGGCCTATACGGATTCCAAAATGCCTGTGGCCGTCGGTACTGCCAAGACAGGCACAAAGGAAGGGAAGGCATGCATCAACTCTTTTTTTGGGGCTATCACGGTCGGTGACGCAGGTATCGAGACAGCCATGAAAACAGCCGGGATAAAAGAGATCTATACGGTAAATAAGACAAACCTGAGCATATTCGGCACTTTCACGAGACAATGTACCGTAGTTACCGGTGAATAACGGTCTCGAAAACGCAAGTTTTCTGAGCCCTGTTTCACTGTAAACTCTTTGGAGACTCTCAACAAGGTACATTTTTAGATGCGGATTCTCCTGCTCCCTGCGTAAAGACTCGCAGGACCTGCCAGGATGCCTTGAAATACTTCGGAAGAGGGAGAGAGAGCTTTTCTTCTTTATCCGCTTGTGGTGTGTGAAGGGACCCCTACTCCCTTTCAACTTGTCCGCTTTCCTGCAGTTCCTCTCATTGAGAGGGATACAATGGCTTATGTGCAAAAAGAAGATAACACAATCCAAACGTGAGCAGGAATGGCAATTAAGACAGGGAGAAATGCCCCATGCATATGCGGGAGCGGGAAGAAGTTCAAGAAGTGCTGCGGCAGCCTCCCCCTCAGTGGAATTCGCAGCACGTTATCAGGTTCGTTATCAGGTTCACCGCAGGAAACTACTTTCGGTATCTGGTTTTCCTGTGCGACATCCTGCGCAGAGTCTTGCTGTGGCGGTGCAACCCTCATAACGATCGAGGAGATCAAGCAATGCTATGATGTGTTTCCGATTTCCCTTGGTTTCAGAAAGTATGTACCTATTGATGAAGAGCACCGCGATTTCCTTGATGCCGTCGGTATGCGATGCGGCAGGATCTACATCGTTGGTGATTTCGTGGCGGGAAACCGCTATGCTGCGCGCTGCGCAGCTTTGGGTGCGGACAGCCTCTGCACGCTGCATACTACTGAAAAGAGACCTGCTCAGTGCCAAATAGTACCTTTTTGCGCCCTCTATCCCGAAGAGAAACAGGATTTGGTAATCGATGAGCAACGAAGGGGCAAGTTCTTCAAGTGTCAGGGATTCACGTCTCCTGAGAATCATACCGCAATGGTCTGGAAAGAAGGGAGATTTATCGATACCCTATACAGGAACGCTTACTATACCTATCAAAGAGGACTCCTGAAACAGTGGCCGATTACTATTGCCATCTTGAATGAACTGAAAACACAGGCGTCGTTCGGCGAGTTCCTTGCGGGTGATGGCATTCTCGAAGTTGCAATTCCAGCCAATCTCCTTCACGATGTGCTCAGTGCTGCTGGATTTCGAAGTAATGAAGTTGACTGCTTTGTGAGGGAACAGTACAGGGTCTGTCTGGATGCGTTGAGAGGAGAAAGGGTACGAAATCAAGTGATAGAGGACTGGCTCGAAGTGCTCAAAACCATAGAGGAATGAACACCCTCATGCTATAATTCCTAAATAATTCATAAAAACTCGTCAAACTCTTGACAAAAGAGTCTGACTCTGATACCATTCGTATTTTACTATCGTCTCCTGATTTGAAAGTGAGGATAATAAAGTTATCATAGATGTTGCAAAAGAAGACACGGCAGACATTTCTCAATGCCTTTATTAGGCGATGAGAAATCGAGAATCCGACTTGCAATGTTGTATTCACTTGCTGTGTAGTTTTCCATTGGAGCTTTGGAATGTGGCTCCCGATAGTTCAATGTATCACCGATAAAGGCTTTTCGTGACATCCGCCATGTCCGTGGTGATTATGTTTTGCAAGGTTTGATTTAAGTTTTGATTTATGCAATAAGGAGGAACTGTGCCTACTATCGCACAACTGGTGAGAGAGGGAAGAAAACAGCTTGAGAGGAAGACGAAGAGTCCCGCCCTCAAGAACTGCCCCCAAAGGAGAGGTGTTTGCGTGAGGGTCTATACGACGACTCCGAAGAAGCCTAACTCTGCACTGAGAAAGGTTGCGAGGGTAAGGTTGACCAATGCCATGGAGGTGACTGCGTATATTCCCGGAGTAGGGCATAACCTGCAGGAGCATTCGATTGTGCTGATAAGGGGCGGTAGGGTGAAGGATCTCCCCGGGGTCAGGTACCACATTATCAGAGGCACCCTCGATTCTGTCGGTGTTGCAGATAGAAGGCGCAGCAGATCGAAGTATGGCGCGAAAAGGCCGAAATAGGGAGAAATGTAATGCCGAGGAGAAGAGTTGCAGAAAAGAGGGAGATACTCCCGGATCCTAAGTACAACAGCAAGCTTGTGAGCAAGTTTATCAATATAATGATGGAAGACGGCAAGAAGTCTATAGCCGAGAAGATCATGTACGGAGCCTTCGACATCCTCAAGGAAAAGACGGGGAGTGATCCTCTCAAGGTATTCAAGACGGCTCTTGAGAATGTGAAACCGGTTTTGGAGGTAAAGCCGAGAAGGGTTGGTGGGGCTACATACCAGGTCCCGGTCGAGATACGCTCTCAGAGGAGGGCTGCCCTTTCATTCAGATGGATTATCAATTATTCCCGTGCCAGAAATGAGAAGACGATGAGGGAGAGACTCGCAGCTGAGCTCCTGGACGCCTTTAATAGCACAGGGGTTTCCTTCAAGAAGAAGGAAGATACCCACAAGATGGCTGAGGCAAATAAGGCCTTTGCCCATTATAGATGGTAAGAAGGTTAGAGGAAGAGAGATTTGCTGAGATTTCCTTTAGAAAAGACGCGGAACATCGGCATCATGGCTCACATCGATGCAGGAAAGACGACAACAACGGAAAGGGTCCTCTACTATACAGGGGTTACCTATAAGATAGGAGATGTTGATGATGGTACCGCTGTTATGGACTGGATGGTGCAGGAGCAGGAAAGGGGAATCACAATTACTTCAGCGGCTACCACCTGTTACTGGAAAGACCACAAAATTAACATCATTGACACTCCAGGGCATGTCGATTTCACTATTGAGGTAGAGAGGTCCTTGAGGATCCTCGACGGCGCCATTGCGGTTTTCGATTCGGTAGCCGGTGTTGAGCCCCAATCAGAGACCGTCTGGGGGCAGGCGAATAAATACGGTGTACCAAGAATAGCCTTCATGAACAAGATGGATAGGGTCGGGGCAGATTTCTTTATGAGCAGTAAGAGTATGGTTGAACGTCTCGGAGCAAATCCTGTACCTGTGCAGATCCCGATAGGTATAGAGGACAAGTTCAGGGGCCCCATCGATCTCGTCAGGATGAAGGCGATTTATTTCGATGATGAAACACTTGGAGCAAAATACGTAGAGGATTCTATACCTGAGGGGCTGTTGCCTCAGGCCCTTGAATACAGAGAAAAGATGCTCGAAGCGCTGGCGGACATAAATGAAGGACTTATGGAGAAGTTCCTGTCAGGAGAGCCCATCAGCGAGGATCAGATAAAGGCAGCCTTGAGGAAGGGCACCATCGAGCTGAAGCTCACCCCGGTGATCTGTGGTTCTGCTTTTAAAAACAAGGGAATACAGCTTTTACTCGATGCGATCATTGACTATCTTCCTTCACCTTTCGATGTCATACCGGTAGAGGGCGTTGTCCCTGGAGACGGAGACGGGGTGAAGGTGGTAAGGAGAGCGAATGACGATGAGCAGTTTGCAGCCCTCGCATTCAAGGTTATGACTGACCCATATGTCGGGCAGCTCACATTTATCAGAGTGTACTCGGGCATCCTCTCCACAGGATCATACGTGTATAACTCCTCTAAGGACGTAAAAGAGAGAATAGGCAGACTCGTCCGGATGCACGCCAACAAGAGGGAGGAGATAAAAGAGGTGTATGCCGGAGATATTATTGCAGCCGTAGGGTTGAAGCACACCCTCACAGGGGATACCCTCTGTGATGAAAAGTCACCCCTGATCCTTGAGTCCATTGAGTTCCCTGAGCCCGTGATCTCTGTAGCCATTGAACCCAAGACAAAGGCCGACCAAGAGAAACTCGCACAATCCCTCGCTAAGCTCACACAGGAAGATCCGTCGTTCAGGGTATCCTACAATGAGGAGACCGACCAGACGATAATCTCCGGCATGGGCGAACTTCACATCGAGATTATTGTCGACAGGCTGCTCAGAGAGTTCAAGGTAAGTGCGAATGTCGGGAAACCCCAGGTGGCTTATAAAGAAACAATCAAGGCTCCTTCAATGGCGGAAGGAAAGTTCATACGCCAGAGTGGAGGGCGCGGGCAATACGGGCATGTGTTCATCAAGATCGAGCCTTTTGGGGTCGGCAAAGGGTTTGAATTTGTAAACAGGATTGCCGGTGGGATCATCCCCAAGGAATACATCCCTGCCGTCGAGAAAGGGATTAAGGAGGCCATGGACTCGGGGGTGTTGGCAGGTTATCCCGTTGTTGATGTGAGAGCGATCCTCTATGATGGCTCCTATCATGAAGTTGATTCATCAGAGATTGCATTTAAGATTGCAGGGTCCATGGCGTTCAGAGAGGCTTCGAAAAAGGCCAGGCCTGTCCTCCTCGAACCGATTATGAGCGTAGAGGTAGTAACGCCCGAAGACTATATGGGTGATGTCATGGGTGATCTCAATTCGAGAAGGGGTAAGATACTGTCGATGGAACGAAGAGGGAGTACCCAAGTCATAAGGGCAAAGGTACCCCTTTCGGAGATGTTTGGCTACGCGACGGATCTAAGGTCGAAGACCCAGGGGAGAGCGATCTACACGATGCAGTTCTCCCGTTACGAAGACGTGCCGCAGGGCATCGCCGATACGATCATAGCGAAGGTGAAAGGATAATGAGAAAGATGTAAGTAAGGAGGGATTATGGCGAAGGCGAAATTTGCGAGGACGAAGCCTCACTGCAATGTTGGGACGATCGGGCATGTTGATCATGGGAAGACGACGTTGACGTCGGCGATCACGAAGGTGATGGCGTTCAAGGGGCTGGCGAGTTTCCGGTCTTTTGACAGCATAGACAATGCACCTGAGGAGAAGGCGAGGGGGATCACGATTGCAACGGCGCATGTGGAGTATGAGACGGAGAAGCGGCACTATGCACATGTAGACTGTCCCGGGCATGCCGATTATATCAAGAACATGATCACCGGTGCGGCGCAGATGGACGGTGCGGTCCTGGTGGTGAGTGCGGCAGACGGGCCGATGCCGCAGACGAGGGAGCACATCCTCTTGGCGAGGCAGGTGGGGGTACCGTACATAGTGGTATTCATGAACAAGGTGGACATGGTGGATGATCCGGAACTCCTGGATTTGGTGGAGCTTGAGGTAAGGGAGTTGTTGTCGAAGTATCAGTTTCCCGGGGACAAGATTCCTGTAGTGAGGGGGAGTGCGCTGAAAGCGATGGACAGCGCGAGCAACGATGCGAATGCACCGGAGTACAAATGCATCCATGAACTGATGGAGGCGGTAGACAGTTATATACCGACGCCTGAGCGGCCGGTGGACAAGCCATTTTTGATGCCGATAGAGGATGTATTTTCGATTTCCGGGCGTGGGACGGTAGTGACGGGGAGGGTGGAGCGCGGGCTGATCAAGGTAGGGGAGGACGTGGAGATAGTAGGGTTGGGGGAGACGAGGAAGACGGTAGCGACGGGCGTTGAGATGTTCAGGAAGCTCTTGGATGAGGGGCGAGCGGGGGATAACATAGGGGTTTTGCTGAGGGGTATAGGGAAGGACGACGTAGAGCGCGGGCAGGTATTGGCAAAGCCTGGGAGCATCACGCCGCACACGAAGTTCAAGGCTGAGGTATACGTATTGACGAAAGAGGAGGGAGGGAGGCACACACCGTTTTTCAATGGATACCGTCCGCAGTTTTATTTCCGGACGACTGATGTGACGGGGGTGGCGAAGCTGCTTGAGGGGGTGGAGATGGTGATGCCCGGGGACAACACCAACGTAATAGTGGAGATGATTGCGCCGATCGCGATGGAGAAGGAGTTGAGGTTTGCAATCAGGGAAGGTGGGAGGACGGTCGGAGCCGGGGTAGTAACGGAGATTATCGAGTGAGGGGAGCGTAACGATTGCTATGAATCAGAAAATAAGGATAAAATTAAAGGCCTACGACCACAGGATACTCGATCAGTCTGTGAAAGAGATCGTCGAGACTGCACAAAGGACAGGAGCGAGGATAAACGGGCCTGTCCCGCTTCCCACGAGAATCAATAAGGTGACGGTCCTCCGTTCCCCCCATGTGGACAAGAAATCAAGGGAACAATTCGAGATAAGGACGCATAAAAGGTTGATCGACATTTATGACCCCACCCCTCAGACAGTAGACGCATTGATGAAGCTTGAACTCGCCGCAGGGGTTGATGTGGAGATCAAGCTATGACAGAGATCATTGGTAAAAAACTTGGCATGACGCAGATCTTCACCAATGACGGCAAGGTGGTCCCTGTGACGGTGATCGAGGCAGGGCCTTGCTGTGTCATTCAGGTCAAAACGGTCGAAAGAGACGGGTACGAGAGCGTGAAGCTCGGGTTCTCAGAGATCAGGAAAGTGAAAAGGGTCAACAAGCCCATGGTGGGGGTGTGTAAAAAGGCTGGTGTGAAACCCCACAAGGTACTGAAGGAGTTCAGGATTGGTAATGTGAAGGTGGGAGAATTCGTGAACGTCGGAATCTTCAGCAAAGGAGACAGGGTAAAAGTCTCCGGAGTATCGAAAGGAAAGGGTTTTCAAGGGGTGATGAAGCGGCACAACTATGCCGGCGGTCCTGGTTCCCATGGTTCCATGTTCAATAGGGCACCGGGTTCGATAGGTGCAAGTTCCTATCCCTCCAGGGTCTGGAAAAACAAGGGGATGCCGGGCCACATGGGGAGCGCGATGGTGACAGTGAGGAATCTTAAGGTTGCCGATGTGAAACCAGAGCAGAACCTGCTCCTCATTGAGGGAGCGGTCCCCGGTGCGAACGGTTCCATTGTCGAAATAAGAAAGGAAGCATGAGATGCCAGAAATAGAACTGAGGGATATACACAACCAGCCAAAAGGGATGCTTACCCTCCCCTCAGTCTTCGGGTACTCGGCAAGAAAGGACATCCTTCACACATCAGTGAAAAATTACCTCGCAAACAAAAGACAGGGAACCCATGCGACCAAGACGAGAGGACTCGTGAGCGGTGGCGGCAAGAAACCCTGGAGACAGAAACATACAGGAAAAGCTCGTGCGGGGAGCATCCGTTCACCGCTCTGGAGAAAGGGAGGGACAATATTCGGTCCTCAGCCGAGAGAATACGGATATTCCCTTACCAAGAGCCTGAAGAGGAGGGCCCTTGGAGAGGCTCTCTCAGCGAAATTTCTGGATAATGAGGTGCTCATCGTCAACAGCATCACGATACAGCCACCGAAGACAAAGGAGATGATCGGTATTCTCAAGAACCTTGGTATCCTCGGAAAGAGCACCCTCATTGTCCTTCACGAAAAGGATGAGAATATAATGCTCTCTTCAAGAAATATCCCGGGAGTGGAGACAATCGTGGCGTGTAACCTCAACCCCTACATACTACTCACCCATACTATGGTTCTCTTCACCAGGGATGCGATAGACGCCATCAGCGGGGTGCATTCGTCATGAAAAATATCTATACAATCCTAAAAAAACCACTCTTAACCGAGAAGGGGGGGATACTGAAGGAGCAGGAGAATAAAGTACTCATCGAGGTAGCGAAGGATGCGAATAAGTACGATATCAAGAGGGCCGTTGAAGAGATCTTCAAGGTTAAAGTCGAAAAGGTGGCCACGATAATTACCTTTGGGAAGTGGAAGAAACAAGGGAAGTCTCTTGGGAAGAGGCCCGATAAGAAGAAGGCAATCGTCACGCTGAAAAAGGGAGAAAAACTCGATTTCATTGAAGGTCCATAATGGCGATAAAAAAGTACAATCCAACATCACCGGGAAGAAGGTTTCAGACAGTCTCTGACTTTAAGGAGATCACATCCGAAACACCTTATGAACCCCTGCTAAAGTCCATAAAGAAGAGCGGCGGGAGAAACAACCTTGGTCGTGTAACTTCTTGGCATAGGGGTGGGGGGAATAAAAGGCTTTACAGGATCATAGACTTTAAGAGGGACAAACACAATATCCCAGCAACGGTGGAGACTATCGAGTACGACCCAAATAGGGCAGCAAGGATCGCTTTGCTGAAGTACAGGGATGGCGAGAGGAGGTATATCATCGCGCCATCAGGGTTAAAGGTGGGTGATGAGATTGTTTCAGGGTCTGGGATTGAGATCAAGGCTGGGAATGCCATGCCCTTAAATGAGATGCCCCTCGGCACATTCATACATAATATAGAGCTTCGCCTAGGTCAGGGTGCGAAGCTCACGAGGAGCGCCGGCATGGTTGCACAGCTCATCGTAAAGGCACAGGAATACTGTCATGTGAAACTTTCTTCAGGAGAGGTGAGGCTCATCCCTTCCTCCTGCATGGCGACGATAGGACAGGTGAGTAACCTCGAGCACGAGAACATCTCTTATGGTAAGGCAGGGAGGAACCGGTGGCTCAGGAAGCGGCCCCACGTGAGGGGAGTTGCGATGAATCCCGTAGATCATCCCCTCGGCGGCGGAGAGGGAAAAAGCTCGGGCGGCAGGCCTCCGTGCACGCCATGGGGCAAGCCTGAGGGGATAAAGACACGGCATAACAAGAGAACCGGCAGATTCATCGTGAAGAAAAGAGGAGGAAAATAAATGCCGAGGTCCTTAAAGAAAGGCCCCTTTGTGGATGAAAAACTTATGAAAAAGGTGAAACAGATGCTCGATTCGGGGGAGAAGAAGATGATCAAGACCTGGTCGAGGCGTTCGACGGTAATTCCGGAGTTCATCGGTTTTACCTTTGCAGTCCATAACGGCAGGAAATTCATTCCCGTCTATATCACAGAGAATATGGTCGGGCATAAACTCGGTGAGTTTTCACTAACAAGGACATTCAAGGGCCATGCCGGCTCTCAAAAGTCAAAGGGCTAACTATGGAAGCGAAGGCGATACTGAGATATGTAAGGATAACCCCCCGGAAAGCGAGAAGGGTTGTCGACCTCATAAGGGGCAAGAAGGCGGGTGAAGCCCTTGTCGCCCTCAGATTTATGCCTTATAGGGCTTCTCATTTTGTTGAAAAGATACTGAAATCGGCAATGGCGAACGCGGAGATGAAGAAGGCCCAGAAGCCTGAAGAGATGATCATATTGAAGGCCTGTGTGGACCAAGGGCCTGTGATGAAGAGAATGGAGCCGAGGGCAATGGGCAGGTCAAACATGATCAGGAAGAGGACATCCCATATTACCCTGATCTTATCGGAGAAAGAATAACGAATCGTCGGGAGGTATTGCGTGGGTCAGAAGACTCATCCCTATGGGAACAGGCTAGGCATCATACGATCATGGGACTCGAGGTGGTTTCTCAAGAAGGGGTATGAGGACCAACTCATTGAGGACATTAAGATAAGGAAATCGATCAAGGAGAAGCACTTCCATGCGGGGTTGTCACGCATAGAGATAGAGAGGGCAGGACAGAAGATAAGGGTTATCATCCACACTGCGAGACCCGGGATCATAATCGGGAAAAGGGGAGCAGAGGTCGAAAAACTCAGAAAGGGTGTGGAAGCCCTCGCAAAACGGGAAACCATTATCGATATCAAAGAGATAAGGAAACCAGAGGTCGATGCCCAATTAGTCGCTGAGAATATCGCCTTGCAGCTCGAGAAAAGGATTGCCTTCAGGAGGGCGATGAAGAAGGCAGTCGCATCTGCCCGGAGATTCGGTGCGCTCGGAATAAAGGTTGCTTCCTCCGGAAGGCTCGCCGGTCACGAGATCGCAAGGTCAGAATGGTATCGGGAGGGGAGGGTACCTCTCCATACCTTCAGGGCGGACATCGAATATGGGTTTGCAGAGGCAAAAACTACATATGGGATTATCGGAATCAAGGTTTGGATATATAACGGTGACGTACTCCCTGAACCCGTCAGGCCAAGCGAGGTATAAACGCAGCAGAGGAAAGATGATTAGAGAGGAAATCGAAGCATGTTGTTAATGCCAAAGAAGGTAAAGTTCAGGAAGATGCAAAAAGGCAGGATGTATGGAAAGGCCGAGAGGGGTTCCGCTGTCTCCTTCGGGGAATTCGGGCTTAAGGCCCTTGAGCCGGCCTGGGTTTCTTCAAGGCAGATAGAGGCTGCAAGGATAGCCATCACGAGATATGTAAAGAGGGGATGCAAGGTGTGGATCAGGATCTTCCCGGACAAGCCGATCACTAAGAAGCCCGCTGAGACGAGGATGGGGAAAGGCAAAGGATCGCCGGAATACTGGGTAGCCGTAGTAAAGCCGGGGAGGGTACTCTATGAGATGTCCGGTGTGAACGAGGACGTGGCGAGGGCAGCCATGAGGCTTGCGTCTTACAAACTCCCCTTAGCGACGAGGTTTGTGAAGAGGGGGGTCGATATATTATGAAGCCTTCGGCCTTGCAGGCAATGACAGTCGATGAACTGGGACAGAGAGAGCAGGAACTTAGGAAGGAGCTCTTCAACCTAAGGTTCCGTCTCGCAACGGGAGAGATAGAGAACCCTATGCGAATCCGCGATGTCAGAAAGGATATCGCAAGGGTCTTAACGATCACGACACAGAAATTGAAAACACAGAAGTGAGCCCTTTGTGAAGAATCACAAAGGGCTACTGACCTTGCTTCATCTCTTGAAAGATATGCGTTACTTTTATATGAAAGAATAAAGACCCTTAACTGCATTCTAGGGTAATAAAGTGGTGGTGAGGTAAAATGCCAAAGAAGCTCTATACAGGTAAAGTTGTGAGTGACAAGATGGACAAAACAGTGGTCGTGGCCGTGACAAGGCTTGCGCAGCATCCGCTCTACAAAAAGGTCGTCAAGAAGGTCACGAAATTCAAGGTTCATGATGAGGAGAACAGGTGCAAGATAGGGGATAAGGTATCAATCATCGGGACCAGACCGCTGAGCAAAGAAAAAAGATGGGCAGTACTGGAGATCATCGAACAAGGGTAAGGGGAGTGAGGAAAAATGATTCAGCCAAGGAGCATGCTTGAGGTTGCAGACAATTCGGGGGCAAAAAAAGCCCAATGTATAAAGGTTCTTGGCGGTTCTCAAAAGAGGTATGCGAGGATTGGAGATGTGATCGTTGTGAGTATAAAAGAGACGATCCCTGACAGCAACATTAAGAAAGGTGACAAGTCCAAAGCAGTTGTGGTGAGGACAAAAAATGAACAACGGAGACCTGACGGTTCGTATATCCGTTTTGACCAGAATGCCGTCGTGCTCATTAACGCCCAAGGGGAGCCCATAGGGACAAGGATATTCGGTCCCGTTGCGAGAGAACTCAGGTGGAAGGAATTTATGAAGATCATCTCACTCGCCCCCGAGGTTCTGTAGGTGAAAGACCTTTGTCTTCGGCTCACTGAGGAGGTTTCATGGGTTTAGGAATAAGGAAAGAGGATACAGTGATTGTAATCGCCGGCAAGGAGAAAGGGAAACGGGGCAGGGTACTTTCAGTAATGCCTTCTACGGATAGGTTGACCATAGAAAAAATCAACATTATCAGGAGGCACATGAAACCAAGCAGAAAGTATTCCCAGGGCGGAATCATCGAAAAGGAGGCATCCATCCATATCTCCAATGTAATGCTTCTCTGTCCGAAGTGCACTAAGCCTACAAGGATTGCGAACATGATCCTCGAGAGCGGGAAAAAGGTGAGGTCATGCAAGAAATGTAGGGAGGTCATAGACAAGTAATGGCTCCAAGGTTGAAGCAACGGTATAAGGGCGAAATGGTACCTGCGCTGATGAGGGAGTTCTCCTATAGTAATATTATGCAGGTTCCGAGATTGGAGAAGATCGTGGTGAATGTCGGCATCGGTGAGGCAATCCAGAACATCAAGCTCCTCGAAGCCGCACAGAAGGAGCTGTCCATGATCACGGGCCAAAGGGTGGTGACAACAAAAGCGAAAAATTCTATCGCAGGCTTCAAGCTGAGAAAAGGCATGCCCATTGGCTGCAAGGTGACCTTGAGAGGTGACCGGATGTACGAGTTTCTCGATAGGCTCATCAATATCGCCCTTCCGAGGATCAGGGATTTTAAGGGTGTGTCGGTAAAATCATTTGACGGAAAGGGGAACTATTCCCTTGGATTAAAGGAGCAGTTCATCTTTCCTGAGATCGACTATGACAAGGTAGAGATGGTGCACGGGATGGATATTACATTATGCACCTCGGCACCTAACGATGCAGAAGGTAAGGCATTGCTGAGGCATTTTGGTATGCCCTTCCGAAAGTGAATGAGCATCAATGAGCTATTACAAGGCCTTTACTACGTATTCTGTTAAACCATCCATTCATTGATCTGAGAAGAGGTGACTATGGCGAAGAAATGCATGATGGAGAAGGTAAAGAGGCCTCCGAAGTTTCAAGTGAGGAAGTACCACAGGTGTAGGCTCTGCGGTAGGTCGAGGGGCTATCTCAGGAAATTTGGGATGTGCAGGATCTGTTTCAGAACATTCGCCCTCAGGGGGCAGATACCTGGAGTGACAAAATCGAGTTGGTAGGAATAATCGGGAGGTGAAGTGATGGTGACCGACCCCATAGCGGATATGCTCACGAGGATAAGGAATTCAGCTCTCATAAGAGTGGAAAAAGTCGATATCCCTGCATCGAGGATTAAACTCGAGATCGCGAAGATCCTCAAAGAGGAAGGTTTTATCAAGGCCTATAAGATACTCAAGGATAAGAAGCAGGGTATCCTGAGGTTGACCCTCAGATATCTCGAGAGCGAGAATGTGATCTCCGGATTGAAGAGAGTGAGCAAACCTGGCAGAAGGGTTTATGTGGGAAGGAACGAGATCCCGAGAGTAATGGGCGGTTACGGAATCGCCATCATGACAACGCCAAAGGGCATATTGAGTGACAAGGGCTGCCTCCGAGAGGGTGTCGGCGGTGAGGTTATCTGCCATATCTGGTAGGGAGAATTGAGCATGTCGAGAATCGGTAAGAAACCCATCGAGATTCCTTCAGGGGTGGAGGTGAAGGTAGCGGGAACGACTGTCATGGTAAAAGGGCCTAAGGGAGAGCTGAGCTGGAATTACCCGGAGGCGATCCGTGTGGAACTCCAGGAGGGGAGGATTGTGGTGCAAAGGGACAGCGATCTCAAGAGGGAAAGATCGCTCCATGGCCTCACCAGAAGCCTCATTTCGAATATGGTGACAGGGGTTTCGACGGGGTATGAGAGGGTACTCGAGATCCATGGTGTTGGGTACAGGGCTCAAGTTCAGGGCCCCAAGATTACGTTCACCATCGGATATTCCTATCCCGTTGAGTATCCCATTCCGGAAGGTGTCACCGCTACTTTGGATGCGAGGCAGACGACCCTTACCCTTAAGGGAATTGACAAGCAGAAGCTTGGTCAGATGGCGGCGAATATTCGTGCATTAAGGCCTCCAAACATATACAAGGGGAAGGGCATAAGGTATGCTGGTGAGAGGATCAAGCTCAAGGTCGGCAAGGCAGGAAAGAAATAAGGTGTGTGAGAACCACGTCATAAGCTGGAGGAATGTCCCTTGGAAAGTGAAAGAGAAGCAAGATCGAGAAGACATAGGAGGATAAGGAAAAAGGTCTACGGGAACCCTGAAAAGCCCAGGTTTTCGGTATTCCGGAGCCTCAATCACATATACGCCCAGATCATCGACGACTCCAGGGGCAACACAATCGTTTCTGCCTCTTCCCTCGACAGGGAATTCACCGAGCAAGGACACAGAGGGAATGTGGTTGCAGCAAACAAGGTGGGTGAGCTCATTGCAAAACGGGCTATGGAAAAAGGTGTCAAGAGGGTTGTGTTCGATAGGGGTGGGTATCTCTACCACGGCAGGGTAAAGGCCCTTGCAGATTCGGCAAGGAAAGCAGGACTCGATTTTTGAGAAAAAAGGAGGCATGGTGGGAAGGATTGACCCAGAGGGACTGAGCCTGAAAGACAAGGTAGTATACATCAACAGGGTTTCAAAGGTCGTCAAGGGTGGGAGGAGGTTCTCTTTCAGCGCCCTTGTAGTGGTGGGGGACGGCGGCGGCATTGTAGGAATCGGTAAGGGAAAAGCGGCTGAGGTTCCCGAGGCCATCAGAAAGGCCGTGGAGCAGGCAAGGAAGTCCCTCATTAGATTCCCAATCAAGAATGGCACAATCCCCCACAGGATCATCGGGAAGTATGGGTCAGGCTCGGTCGTGATGAATCCCGCCATCAAAGGCAAAGGACTTATTGCAGGTGGTGCTGTCAGGGCAGTCCTTGAGGTATCAGGGATACAGGATATAGCTGCCAAGTCTCTCGGAGGACATAACCCTTACAATACCGTGAAGGCAGCCCTCGATGGATTGATGAAACTTAAGGATCCTACAGTCGTTATGAAGTTGAGGAAAAGACCCGAAGAAGAAATGGACACACACGAGACGAAGGGATAGCATCATCATGAGAATCGGTGATCTTAAACCAGCAGAAGGCAGCACCAAGAGGCCTAAAAGGGTAGGACGGGGCGTAGGCTCGGGCCATGGAAAGACCTCATGTAGAGGTCATAAAGGGCAGAAGGCCAGGTCGGGAGGTACCAAGGGGGTAGGCTTTGAAGGAGGCCAAATGCCCCTGAAGAGGAGGCTCCCGAAGAGGGGGTTTAAGAACTACCCCTTCAGAAAAGAGTTTGCGATTGTAAACCTGAGGCAGCTCTCAAAAATACAAGATGTTGATGTGATTACTCCGGATCTCCTGAAAGAGAGAGGGATAGTGAAGGATCTCAAAGACGGCTTGAAGATTCTGAGTGTAGGCGAGATCTCGAGACCGCTCACAATCAGGGCGGTTGCCTTCAGCAACGCTGCGGTGGAGAAGATAGCCAAGGCAGGCGGTAAGACAGAGGTAATGTAATTTGAGAGGTATCACTGCCTTTCAGAACATTTTTAAAATTGCAGAGTTGAAGAGCAGGGTGCTGTTTACCCTTGCCCTTCTCGCAGTATACAGGATCGGGGCCCACATCCCCACCCCCGGCATCAACGGTGAAGAGTTAAGCAAGTTCCTCGCAGAAAGAGGCGGGGCGCTGATGGGTTTTTTCGATATGTTCTCCGGCGGTGCCCTGTCCAGGGTGACCATCTTTGCACTCGGTATCATGCCTTACATTAGTGCTTCGATTATCCTCCAGCTCCTCACTGTTGTTATCCCGGCGATAGGAAAAATGGCAAAGGAAGGCGAGTCAGGCAGGAAAAAGATCATCCGTTATACACGTTATGGTACGGTTGTCATTAGCGCCATTCAGTCCTTTGGTATCGCTGTAGGCCTGGAAGGAATGGCAGAGGGTGCATTTATCCAGAGTCCCGGTTGGTCCTTCAGGATCCTGACCATGATCACCTTGACCTCCGGGACTGCCTTCATCATGTGGCTTGGTGAGCAGATCACCGAGAGGGGCATCGGAAACGGCATATCTCTCATCATCTTTGCAGGAATCGTCGCGAGATTCCCGAATGCCGTCATCGATACCTTCAGGCTCGTGAAGGCTGCTGAGATATCAATCTTCTTCATCCTCCTGCTTGTAACCTTAATGATTGTGGTCGTCGGGGTGATTGTATTCATGGAGCGAGGACAAAGGAAGATCCCGATTCAATACGCGAAGAGGGTGGTCGGAAGGAAGGTCTATGGCGGACAGAGTACGCACCTTCCTCTCAAGATAAATACCTCTGGTGTGATACCTCCCATCTTCGCCTCATCAATCATCATGTTCCCTGCAACCATTGCGGGCTTCATCGCTGTTCCCTGGGTTCAGAGCATTGCAAAACAACTCTCCTTCGGGACTACCCTTTACACCATACTCTATGTTGGGATGATATTCTTCTTCAGTTACTTCTATACTGCCATTATCTTTAATCCTGTCGATATCGCCGATAACCTCAAGAAATACGGCGGCTATATACCAGGCATCAGACCTGGCCAGAAGACATCTGAATACATTTATAGGGTTCTCACGAGGCTCACCTTTGTGGGGGCCTTATATCTCGCTGTCATCTGCGTCCTGCCGGAGTTCCTGATCAAGAGATTTAATGTTCCTTTTTACTTCGGTGGCACCTCTCTTTTAATCGTGGTGGGTGTTGCCTTGGATACGGTATCGCAGATTGAGTCACATCTTCTGACGAGATCCTACGAAGGGTTCCTCAAGAAGGGAAGGATCAAGGGCAGGAGATGACTGATGTAACATTTTATCTACGAATATCGCATATCGACAGCAGTTTTAGCATGTCCAGGACATCACAGAGGCCTGACGGGCATGAACTAAAGAATGATAATTGTGAAGTCTCCAGCGGAGATTGAGAGCATTGCCCTGGCCTGTCGGATCGTGGCCGAGACCCTCGCTACCCTCAAAGAGATTGTGAGACCGGAGATATCAACGAAGGAGATCGAAAAATTCGCAGAAAGGCATGTTGCCGAGAGGGGTGGGGTCATGGCCTTCAAGGGATACAGGGGATACCCTGCGAGCATATGCACCTCCATAAACAACCAGATCGTACACGGTATCCCGTCGCAACGCCAGCTCAAGGAGGGCGATATTGTCAGTATAGACATAGGGGTATACAAGAACGGGTTTTATGGAGACGGAGCATACACCTATCCGGTTGGCAAGATAAACAGGGAGACAGAGAGGCTCCTCAGGGTGACAGAAGAGGCGCTCTATGTCGGCATCTCGCAGGCAACACCGGATCACAGGGTTTCCGATATCTCCTCTGCGATTCAGAAATATGTAGAGTCGAAAGGTTTCTCTGTCGTGAGAACCTTTGTGGGACACGGGATAGGGAGGTCATTGCATGAGGAGCCCCAGGTTCCCAATTTCGGCAGCCCTGGCCAGGGACCGAAACTAAGGGATGGAATGACCCTTGCGATAGAACCAATGATCAATGAAGGTACCTATGAAATCGTCATACTCAACGATGGATGGACTGCAGTGACTGCAGACGGGAGACTCTCTGCACATTTTGAGCATACTGTCGCCATCACAGGAAAGGGACCTAGAATCTTGACTATAATAGATAATTAAATTATAATTTTTGTTTATGGCAAAAGAAGATAGTATAGAAGTCCAAGGGACTATCGTTGAGACCCTTCCAAATGCGATGTTCAGGGTGGAGCTGGAGAATGGAAAGGTTATTCTTGCCTATGTATCTGGCAAGATGAGGATGCATTTCATCAAGATCCTTCCGGGCGATAAGGTACTGGTCGAACTCTCGCCTTATGACCTCACAAAGGGAAGGATCACCTACAGATTCAAATAAAGGTAACTGAGAAGAGATGCAATAGATTAAATTTTAAATCTTGATGGAGTGAGCATGAAAGTCAGGTCATCAGTGAAGCCGATATGTACGAAATGCAAGATTGTGAAAAGGAAAGGCGTGGTACGGGTCACCTGCGAGAACCCGAGACACAAGCAGAGGCAGGGATAGGGAGGAGTAATGGCACGGATAGCTGGCGTTGATTTGCCTAAGAATGAACGCATCGAGATAGGTCTCACGAGGATATTCGGAATCGGGAGGTCACTCTCGAAGAAGATATTGCAAGAAACGGGTATAAACCCTGGTATCAGGATCAAGGACCTCAAAGATGAGAACATCGTCCAGATAAGGGCCATCATCGAACAGAATTTTAAAGTGGAGGGCGATCTGAGGAGGGAAATAGGGATGAATGTCAAGAGGCTTCAGGACATTGGCTCCTACAGGGGTCTCAGGCACCGCCTCGGACTGCCGTTAAGGGGGCAGAGGACGAAAACGAACGCCCGCACCAGAAAGGGTCCTCGCAAGACGATCATGGGCAGGAAAAAGGAGGCATAACATAGATGGCGCAGCGTAAAAAGACAGCGAGGAAAGAGAAGAAACACATAACGGTCGGGGCTGCCCATATTCAGGCGACGTTCAACAATACCATAGTGACGATTACCGATCAGGTTGGAAACGTCGTCACATGGTCAAGCGCAGGCAGCCTTGGATTCAAGGGTTCCAGGAAGGGCACTCCCTATGCAGCGCAGATAGCGGCCGAGGCTGCAGCAAAAAAGGCAGTCGATGTAGGAATGAAACAGCTCGATGTCTTTGTGAAAGGTCCAGGAGCCGGCAGGGAGTCTGCGATAAGGGCATTACAGGCAGCAGGGTTGGATATCAATCTCATAAAAGACGTGACACCGGTTCCCCATAATGGGTGCAGACCCCCGAAGAGGAGGAGGGTATAGGTGGCGAGATACACTGGTGCAATCTGCAGGTTATGCAGAAGGTCAGGAGAGAAACTTATCCTGAAAGGCGAACGGTGTTATACCGAGAAATGCGCAATAGAGAGAAGGAAGTACCCCCCCGGACAGCATGGCCAGGGCCGGGGGAAGCTCTCCGACTATGGCATTCAACTTATGGAGAAACAGAAGGTGAGAAGGGTTTATGGCCTCACAGAGAGGCAGTTCAGGAGATACTTCCACACTGCTGCGAAGCGGAAAGGGGTTACCGGCGAGGTATTGCTGCAATCACTTGAGTGCCGCCTCGACAATGTAGTACATAGAATGGGATTCTCTGACAACAGGAGACAGGCACGCCAGCTTGTCTGCCATGGGCACTTGCTGGTCAATGGGAGACGCGTGAATATCCCTTCCTACAACGTGAAGACAGGAGATACGATTGAACTCAGGGAATCGAGCAGGGGGATTGCATCCATCCAGGAGAGCCTTGCAAAGGTCGAGCACCGCGGTGTTCCCATATGGATTGAGCTCGATGCAGTGAATTTCAAAGGGAAGGTGCAGCACATCCCTTCACGGGAAGAGATCCCGCTGCCAGTCAAGGAACAGATAATTGTCGAATTCTACTCAAAATAACATATCCCAACACTTCACTATGAAGACATGAGACAGGAGGCCTTATGGATTTAAGGAAAAAAGGCTTTCAATTCCCTGATAAGATCCGTTTTGATGAAGAGACGCTCTCCGAAACTTACGGGGAGCTCGTGGCAGAACCGTTTGAGCGCGGTTACGGTACGACTATGGGGAATGCGCTCAGGAGGGTATTGCTTTCGTCCATAGAAGGTGCAGCGATCACTGCAGTGAGGATAAAAGGTGCGCTCCACGAGTTAACCCATCTCACCGGAGTCAAGGAGGATGTCCTCGATATCATCCTTAACCTGAAGGAATTGAGATTCAAGATATACGGGGACGGGAGGAAGACCGCTGCAATAAAGGCGGTGGGTCCAAAAGAAATCAGGGCTGGTGATTTACATCTCGATTCAGGGATGGAGATCCTGAATCCCGACAGACTCATCGCGACCCTTGAGAAAAATGCCTCCTTTGATGCGGATCTGTATATAAAGAAGGGAAAAGGGTATGCACCTGCAGAACTGAATAAAGAGGATGACCTCCCAGTCGATATGTTTGCAGTCGATTCCGTCTTCAGCCCTATCAAAAAAGTCAATTTTCAGGTGGAAAAAGCGAGGATAGGAAGGGCCACGGATTATGACAGACTCGTGATAAAGATCTGGACGGATGGGAGTATCACACCCCAGAAGGCGATTTCCCAGGCTGCTTCAATAGTGATAGACTACATGGACATCTTCATCTTCGAATATGTGAATGGAGACAGCGAATTGGAGTATATGGAAAGCTCAGCTTCTTCCTCAACATGGAGCAACGCTGCAGTAAGTGAGAACCTGATGAAGAGTGTCGATGAGCTCGAACTGTCGGTAAGGGCATCTAATTGCCTCAAGAATGCACAGATAAAGACAATTGCAGAACTTGTCCAGAAGACGGATCATGAGATGTTGAAGACAAAAAACTTCGGCCGCAAGTCCCTGAACGAGATAAAGGATCTACTCCATTCTATGGGGCTTCGTCTCGGAATGAGGCTTGATCTGGAAGCGATGTAGAGAGCTATTTCGTTCGTGAAGGAGAGATAGAGATGCGCCACAGGGTTGCAGGCAAACAATTCGGGAGAACGGCAAACCAGAGGAAGGCACTCCTTAGGGGGCTCATCGCTTCGCTTTTCGAGCACCAGAGGATAGAGACGACACTGGTGAAGGCAAAAGAGGTGAAAAAACTTGCGGAAAGGATCGTCACCCTTGGGATCAAGGGAGATCTTAATTCAAGGCGCGTTGCCCTTTCCCGTGTCCCCAACAGGAGTGCGGTAATGAAACTGTTCAATGAGATAGCCCCTCGTTTTTCAGGGAGGAATGGAGGGTACCTCAGGCTTGTGAAGACAAGGAATAGGGTAAACGACGCTGCACCAATGGCAGTCCTCGAGTTTGTGGATTACGAAGAGGTAAGGAAGGTGAAGGAGACAAAGAAAGAGGAGAAGGAGAAGAAAAAGAAGAAAGATGAGACTAAAGATAAAGAATGATCTATCTGATTTTGATTTCACAGATACGTGAGTTGATATATTTTTTTACGCATCAGAAAGGAGAGGAGCTATGCCGAATATTGATTTTCAAGGGAAACAGTACGAAATTGACGAAGACGGGTATCTCACGAATCTTGATGACTGGTCGAAGGAGCTCGCCGAGCACCTCGCGAAGATGGAGGATGTCGTGATGACCGATGCGCACTGGGAAGTGGTGAACTTTCTGAGGGAGTACTATCAGAAGTACCAGATTGCGCCGATGATCAAGATCCTGGTGAAGGAGATAGGGAAGGTGATGGGGCCTGACAAGGGGAACACGAAGTACCTCTATGAGCTCTACCCAGGCGGACCCGCGAAGCAGGCATGCAAGATCGCAGGGCTCCCAAAGCCGACGGGGTGCGTGTAGGAATACTCACAGTCATTTCTCACAGATAGTGTGGCGTTGTTCTTCGTTTGTGCGAGGAGCGATGTATGAAGTAAATAGAGGGAGGGGATATCACTCGATATCCCCTCCCTCTATTTAGAGAAAGATAAAAGAATTAAATGTTCTGTTTTATCGCACCGGAAAGGTTATCGCTTCTCGATGTAGAGTTCCCAGCACCCCTTGTCTTCCAGCTTGATCGATTCAACCTTGTATCCATGCTTCTCGGCATACCTGGGGATTGAGTCCTCGGCAGAGGCAGGAGCATCGCAAAGAACCTTGAGTATACTTCCAATGGGCATTTTTTCGATTGCCTTTTTCGTCAAAAGGAGGGGGTAGGGACATACCCTCCCGAGGACATCAAGGGTTTCTGTCGGTGGCTTGCTGCTTAGTTCTCCCATCGCAGGTCCTCCTTAGAAGAATAAGAGATGGTCTGAAGATTCCATCTCCTTTTTTATCTCGTCAAAGGGTGTGATCTGTGCCTTTGTCTCGCCTTCTAATTCTTCCGCATCCATGATCAGGGAATCTTCAGATATGCCAAAGGCTTCTATATCCTCTTTACAGATGAGGACCTTGAGATCAAGGAATAGTGCGATCCTGATATGCTGCTCGATGCTGGTAACGCCGTATATGTTCATCGCCTTTTGGTTCTTGAGACAATTTAACACACCGTCCCCTATGAATGCTAGGACTGGCTCGACCATATCCCCGTTCTCAAGGTAGATCTCTGCAGACTGGCTTGCAAGTGCATGGGTCAATGCCAGCCTTGATGCCTCAGTCTTGTAGGGGAGGCTCTTGACGATAAATGCAAGTCTCCTTGTCGCCATACTAATCACCTCCTATATGCAGGACCCTGTCAGCGCTGAAACAGCTCGCGAGATACCAGTCCATACTGTGACGTTTCCACCCCTCCATCGTATCTTCCTTGTGATACCCTCTCGCCTCAGCACAGGCCTCACAGGTAGTGGCCCTGAATTTGCCTGTTGCAAAGAGCTCTTTGACCTTCTTTTCGAGGGCCGAGTAATCCTTGAAGGCCTTCTGACCCTTCTTCGAGAGCATTGTGGCGTTTCCTGAGACCCACATATCTACGGAGTGCCCCTTCCTTATCGCGGCTTCAGCCAATTTCACCGAAAAATCGAGGGAAAGGGAACCAACAAGGGATGAAAATACACCGATAGTTAACTTTCCCATGACAGCCCTCTATATCCAGATTACCTTCTCGTAGTCGTTGAAGATCAGATCTACGAGATCATCATATGTTATTGTTTTGACGCGTTTATCTATGTCCGAATCGGAAAATCCCCTCGTCTGGATATCCTCTGTGAGTGCATAGATCTCATGAGTGAAACCAAGGACCGGTGATGTCATTCCCGCTTCCTTTATTGTTGCATGATAGATACCGTTGCTGACGAGGATCACACCCATTCGCTCAGCGTTCAGCCTGGAAAGGGTGGCATCCATATTCCTGTAGTCACTCACAATGATCCCTAACCTCATGAAACACCTCCTCTGGAATCACTTCACATTTTGGAAATCCAATTATATACCACTTGCGTGGAACCATTGTCAACTGAATTGCATTTCAAAATAAAGGGGTTCAAGGAAAGGAAAAGCCTCTGCCGGGGAGAGGATGTTACCACCACCAGTATGGTCCATACCGCCACGGCCTGTACCACCAGTGCGGATAGGGATAGAGGGAGTGCGGATAGGGATAGAGGGAGTGCGGATAGAATGGATAGGAGGGATAATAGTACGGATACCTGTAAGGCTCATATTCTGCCCAGAGATGGATGTCTTTGATCTCAAAGAGGGGGAAGATATACCCCATCTCATCTATCTTACCCTCTCGAATCCCGAGGAATTCTCCTGCGATCGTGATATACCTTCCGCGACGGAAGACCATCGGATCGAGAAAGCCCATTTCTCTCGGATACAGGGCATAGAATCTCCCTTCAGATGCCGAGACTGAATTAATAGAACCCCTCGAGTCAACCGATGCATAGACCGCCTCTATCAGTGCGCCTTCTTTTGTGCCCTTTGTCTGAACAATGACTCCCCCCAGGACAAAAAGCCTTTCCCTATAGAGTTCAGGCCTTTCCTTGAGCTCAGAGAGGGATGGATTCAGTGTTGAGATATCGATGAGGTCTTTCCTGATAACAGGGGCACAGGAGAGCAGCAGGATCGGGATCATGAATAAATAAAAGCCCTTTCTCATAGTTCTATTATATCCAAAAGGGAGAGTGAATATGAGACCCAGGAGGAGGCTCATGAGAACAGTGGGCATCATCAGCCCTTTCTCATTCCCCTTCACAACCACTTTTTCCTCTTGAAGTATATCAGCATCAGGATACCTACTGCGAGCATGAGGAACAGGATAAGGGGGTAACCCCAGCGCCACTTGAGTTCAGGCATATACGTGAAGTTCATGCCGTAGACGCCGGCGATAAAGGTCAGGGGCATGAAGATGGTGGCGATGATCGTGAGCACCTTCATGACCTCGTTCAGCCTATTGCTCATGCTCGAGAGGTAGATATCGAGCATGCCGGAGAGTATATCACGGTATGTCTCAATCGTATCGATTACCTGTATCGTGTGGTCATACACGTCCCGCAGGTACGTCCGGGTAGATCCCTTTACCAAAGAGGATTCGCCCCTCTCCAGGGCACTCACGACCTCCCTAAGGGGCCATGTGGCCTTACGGAGGAATATCACCTCCCTCTTCACGTGGTGGAGCATTTGCAAGGTCTGGGGCATCGGCTTCAGGACAAGATCACTCTCTATCACCTCGATATCCTCACCCAGTTTCTCAAGTACGGCGAAGTAGCCATCGACGACCGCATCGATCAGGGAATAGGCGAGGTAATCAGCACCGAGGGCCCTTATCTTTCCCTTCCCGCTCCTGATCCGTTCTCTCACATGGTCAAAGACATCCCCCCTGAAACCTTCCTGGAAGGAGAGGACGAATTTCTGTCCCAGAATGATGCTGGTCTGCTCAGTCACGACCTTGCCGTTCTTGTGATTCAGGTACAGCATTTTTAAAACAATGTACAGGTAGCCGCCGTAATCCTCCACTTTTGGACGCTGGTCTGTGTTCAGGATGTCTTCCAGTACGAGTGGGTGGAAGCCGTAACACTTGCCGAGATTCTCAATAAAGCCGACATCATGAATCCCTTCTATATCGATCCACGTCGTGGTGGGGCTCTCTCCCAGAGGGATGCACTCGTCAACAGTGTTCACTTCCTTTTCCTCAAAGGCTGTTTCATTGTATCGGAGAAGGGTGATCTTTACCTCTCCAGACCTCTTTTCCCCTATATGGATAAGGGTCCCCGGGGGAAGACCCGCCTTGCTCGACCTCTTCTTCACTGCCCCTGGCATCAATGTAATTTTTTGCAGAGTTCGGCTACCCTGATGCCAAGATTGAACCCGTCATTCAGCCCCTCTTGTTCAGGCTCGCCTACGCAGGCAACCCCGTAATGCCCTGAAGCTGTCATAGGGTCGCCCACGATGATCATTCCATAGATGAGCATGCACTGGAGTATAGAGATGATGGTCGTTTCCTTTCCGCCGGTATGATGGCCACCTGTGGCGAATGCTGCTCCCACCTTGTTCTCCATCTGCTTCCGGATGCCGACGAATTCCTCGAAGACCCTCTTGAGCGCTGCCGCCATCACCCCGAAATAGACCGGTGAACCGGCGATGATCCCGGCAGACTGGAGAAAGTCCTCCTTTTTTACCTCGCTGGTGCTCCGCAGGAGGGCACTCACACCCGATGATTCAACGCCCTTCGCGATCTCTTCTGCAAGCCTCTTCGTATGTCCGCCTTTGGAATAGTAGAGAATCAATACCTGCATCCTTTCATCCTCCTTTTCCGTTTATTCATTATTTATTTATACAGGACTGGTTCTCTTTTTGCAAATCGCTTCAGTGCATTCCTGTGCCTGCTGACCATCCATCGGAACAGCTTCTCGATAGAGGTATTTTATCTAATTGTTGCAAAAGAGACATGGCAGACATCCCTCAACGCTTTATAAGGCGATGAAATGTCACTTATTCGGCTTGCATGGTCATACCTCACCTGGGGTGTGGTCATGCAGTCAGGCTTGGAACGTGGCTTCCGATACTTCAAGGTATCGCCGATAAAGGTTTTTCGGGACATCCGCCATGTCTCTGTCGATAATATTTTTGCAACTGGCAGGTTTATTGAAAGAGGACATGATCTCATAGAGAAGACATCGCACTGTGCAGCCCCCGCACGAGTTCTGCCATCTTTTTGTAGTCGAGGGTCTCACAGGTGTCACCCGGTGCATGATAGTGTGGGTTCCTGTAGAATGCCGTATCTGTGATCATGAGCGCCTGATAGCCCATCTTCCAGAATGAGCGGTGGTCTGAAAAGTCGACTCCAGGGATGATCGAAGGGGAGTTGAGGGACTCGACAGGGAAGTCGGAAACGCTCTTGAAGGCCCTTTTGAGGTCTTGCGTGAAAGCCCTTGATGTGAGGTTCCCGACAAAGGCGATGAAGTTCCCTTTATTCGGGTAACACAGACGGAAGAGTGGGAAGGGATAAAACTGGGAATCCTCTTCTTCCGAGAAGTACCCTAACATCCTGGTCCCGAAGGCTCTTCGCGTACACAAAACTTCCCATCCTGCTCGTATAGAACACAGGTGGTTCTTCGAGACAGAAAGCGACGAACCTCACCGGCCTCTTGTAACGCATATGCACTGAAAGTCTCGCGAGCTCCAGGAGTACAGCAACCCCGCTTGCATTGTCGTCAGCCCCCGGTGTTCCAACCACCGTATCATAATGGGCCCCGATGACGAGAATCGGCTTCTCATGGCCCTTCTGCGCACCGATGATGTTCCAGTAGGTGTTTCCTCTGTAGGTGAACGCCTGTCTCTCAACCGTTAACCCGAGGGAAGAGAACTTTTCCTCGATATAGCCGGCAGCATCATCGAGTTTCCTGATATCAAGGAAACTCCTCTGACCAATTCCTTCCGAGAGGTAGGATACTGTAGCCCTCTGGTTCTCCTCGATTTCCTGCAGCATGTGATGGGACATTGATTGCTGATTCTGTAGTGGCACAATCGAAGGCC
>Ga0315295_10000667_pt1 | contig 29796 bp, 26 predicted proteins | sample YL17G14_0_MG_FD_204453 | JGI IMG/M metagenome (GOLD analysis project Ga0315295, IMG submission 204453) | Sediment microbial communities from Yellowstone Lake, YNP, Wyoming, USA - YL17G14_0 | ecosystem: Environmental > Aquatic > Freshwater > Lake > Sediment | place: USA: Wyoming | collected... | reverse complement strand
GTTGGGTCTTGCGTTTTCTGGTCATCCGTGATCTCCTGCGGCACACCAACGTGCCTCAGGAGTTATCGGCAAAACCACGCCTACTGGGATAGGCTCTTAATCCGGTACCCTGTGTACCCTCCAAAAAAATCTTCCTCTTTTCGATAAATGCTTCCTGCAATTTTTCTATAGTATTGCAAGTATAAGGATTTAACTCTTTATAATCCTTAGCGAGCTTTACTTTGCCAGGTTCCCGATATCGAATTCTTCTTGCGGTTGCTGATCCAACTCCCTGCCCTGTAGAACCCATTGTTTCAACTAACGAACTTTCTGTTCTTCTATCTCTGTTTGTAATTATCATTGCCTGCTTATCGATATATAAACGGTCTGGAGAGATACCAAACTTGTTTATTTCTTCAAATAACGTTCTGATATATAGTGTTGCACCTGGTCCTATTAATATCTTTGATTCAGATGAATTTTTGCAACCCGAAGGAAGATGGTGGAAATTTAGATGCTCTGGTTCATCATATACTTTGTGGCCGGCGTTAGGACCACCAACTCGTAGTAACATGTCATATTCCGGTGCTAAATAAGCTGATATGTTTCCTTTGCCCTCACTTCCATATTGGCCACCAATTAGAACGTCAACAAGTCGGGAGTATTCTCTTCCATAAAGCCCTAGATGGGATGCTGCTTTTACTAAAACATCATCTTCTGTGCAACGCTTAGTGTCTATTACAATATCTGCAACTTCTTTCAGGTTATCTATCAGTTTTTCCGTTTTGTTACTCAAAACTTCCTCAAATGAACCTAACTCTTTAAAGTATCTATTCTTTCTTCTTTTTGCGTATCTTATTTTTAACTCTGACTCAGGTACATGCAAATGTACATGTACAACTCTATTTCCATAGGCCCGTCTTATACAGTCAATCTGATCTTTTATCCTAACTGCATCTACGATAAACAAATATGTGCTATTATTGCTGTTGTTCTCATTAATGGTCTGCGACAATCCATCACATACCCAAGACCCTTGTGTTCTTTTGTCGAGAACATCTCCTAAGTTCTGCATTGCAGATCTTTCTGATTCTATGTCAATCTTAAGCCTTTTAAGATATGTTCTGGTTTTGAATACGATAGCTCCATAATTCTCCGAGAGCATATCGCATAAGGTTGTCTTGCCTGATGATACATGGCCAGACAGAAGGATTATCTTATCAATCATTAATCAAATCCTCTCCCTCTATATTTACTGCTATTTGAATAACACTGCTTGACTTGCCTTCCTATTATTTCCTCTTTTTGGAAGATCATATACAAATACTTCAATTCCCTTGGCGCATAGATTGTTTTCAATTAGTTCTTTTATGATCAACCAATTGCCTCCTGCCTGTCCACAGCCAATTCTAGGCATATGCACCGTTGCATTCTTGCTTTTAGCTTCTTCCGAAAGCTTGTATAAACAGTTTTCAAGTGCTTCATATCGTATTCTAGGCTTAGCTGATTCTCCGTAACCTCGCTGACATATCATATTGAATGTTGATATATCTCCTTCAAGTCTTGACGTAAAAACATTACCAAGCTTAAACTCACTTCTATTGTAGTCAACCCAGTGTTTGAATTCATCCAGGGTCAGAGGCCATTTCTTTTGAACTTCCCGTGCGAAACCAGCGCCCCATGAACGACCTTTATCGTTGATGATAAAAGCAATAATTTTATTCTTTTCACCCCTAGGGCAAGTTGCGTCACCTTTAAGGAATTTGATTTCATAGGTCCTTTTCTTTTCTTTCTTTGGTAAAGTGCCTATGCCAACAACTCTTGGGTACTTATGAAAAGGATAAGGTGCTAAGCCCACACATTCGATATGGATATCCTGATTATGTAACCAACATTCATTACCTTTTGCCGTAAAGCCGACCGCTAAACACTCGCCAACGATGCTTGTCTCTGGTAACTTCATACCTGTATTAAATTCAAGAGGCATGGTCCTAGATGAGACACAATAGTCTAAATTATAATACTTTGGTTTGTCTATATCTTCACGTTTTGAACAGCAAAAAACAAAGCAAGGTTCTGAAGTGACTTTTACTACTCTTAAGAGCAAGGCTTCACATGATACTGCAAATTTATCATGAAGCTCTAAGAGATGGTCAATGCCAAGCTTTTCGTTATTTAGCTCGGGAAAACTGCCGATAGGCATGAGTATTTCTGCTGCGCCAATATTGCAAAGCATTTCTAATTGCCAATCATCCTTATGCATAGCACTCTTTGATTTTCTTTCTCTTACACTATTTCGGTAATCGGGAAATAAAGTGTGTGCTATTTCATGGGCAATTGAATATCTTATTCGAGCCTGTGGACAATAGGGATTATACTCAATCAATACCCTGTTATTTTGTATTGGAATAGTACGTGCATCCAATACCCTCTGATTAGGTCTAATATGAATATTGAGAAGTTCCCCAAGGTTAAAAAGATTAAACGGAGGCCCACTCCATCCTTTTTCTATGGCTTCGTAAACTAGTTTTCTCGCTTTGCTTGTAATGGATTGTATTGGGTCTTCATTTGTCTCAATGGCCTTAACAGATGGATGTGTCCAAATGAAATTCTTCATAATGATCCTCTAATGGGTATCCGGGTGCGCGGTACCTTTCCTGAGGTATCCGCTTCATTTTTTGATAAAGCTTGTTTGTCGCTCAAAAAACTCGAATTTCTACTTCCGTCTTCTGCTGCTTCGTCAAAGTTACTGGTTGATATTATACCCCTTGTCCCGTCCGGTGACGACTTTATTCAGCACTTCTATTTGCGAAGGCGTTTCTCATGCGGCAATTACGTACGGGAAAAATCCAAGAATTTGCACAAAAGGCAAATTTTTCATGGCTCATCGCGCGCACTTCATATTTCGCTTTCAGATGTCCCCGCTCGTCCTTCGTGAATTTCAAAATAGCGTAAAAGCAGGGGAAAGGCAAGGGGAATTTTAGAGAATTAGGGAATTCGTGGATTAGTTAATTGGACGGAAACGATGAGAGGGAAGATTGCCGCGGCCTCCGGCCTCGCAATGACAGGTAATTAGCAGATTTCTCCACTCCGGCCCACCCACGGTGGACCTCCGGTCGAAATGACGGTGTCTATAGATGAAAAAAATGGTAGGGTGGGCCGGAGCCCACCCTACCTTTTACCGGTTAACCGCTGTCCGCCGTGCACTAAACGTGCTCGGCGGCTCTCCCAACAGTTAATAATCAGATTATAAACTATCGACCATCAATAGTCAATACCAAGCTCATGGCTTAGCCATCACCAATCGTCGGTCGTCCATCATCTGTCGTCCGTCGTCTGTTATCTCAGCGCCGCCTGGGCTGCGGCCAGCCTTGCGATGGGCACTCGGAACGGCGAGCACGAGACGTAATTCATGCCGACGCGATGGCAGAACTCGATACTGGCCGGCTCGCCGCCATGCTCGCCGCATATCCCGACTTCCAGGCCCTTGTTCGTTTTGCGCCCGCGCTGGATACCTATCTTGATCAATTCGCCGACGCCCGCCTGGTCGATGCTCTGGAACGGGTCCTGCTTCAAGATGCCTTTCTGCAGGTAGTCCGGCAGGAATCCGCCTATATCGTCGCGCGAGAAGCCGAAGCTCATTTGCGTCAGGTCGTTGGTGCCGAACGAGAAGAACTCGGCGTGCTCGGCTATCTTATCGGCCAGCAGTGCGGCACGCGGAATCTCAATCATCGTGCCGAGCTTATGCCGGATTTTCTTGAGGCCATATTTCGCCAGGACTTCCTTGTAAACCTCCCGGGCCAGGTCGAGCTGAGCGCTCAATTCCTTCGCCTCGCAGACGACGGGAATCATGATTTCCGGGTAGGGCTTTTTGCCTTCCTTGATGAGCTCAGCGGCGGCCTCGAAGATCGCCTGGATCTGCATCCTGCTGACCTCGGGATAGGTAATGCCCAGCCGCACGCCGCGATGGCCCATCATCGGGTTCGATTCGTGCAACTGCTCAGCCCGCTTGGCCAGCTCTTCGAGCGTGATGTTCAGCTCCTTCGCCAGCGCTTCGAGCCGTGCGGCTTCCTTCGGCACGAACTCGTGCAAAGGCGGATCCAGAAGGCGAATCACGACGGGCAGGTCGTCCATCGCCTCAAGCGTTCCTTTGATATCCTTCTTGACGAACGGGAACAGCTCGTCGATTGCGATTTTCCTCTCGGCGGCGTCCTTCGAGACGATCATCTTACGCAGAAGAAACAGAGGCTGATCGCTGCCCTTGCCGTAGAACATGTGCTCGGTTCTGAACAGGCCGATGCCCTCGGCGCCGAGCTGGCGGGCCTTGCGTGCGTCTTCGGGGGTCTCGCCGTTGGTCCTGACGCCGAGCTTCTTGACCGAATCGCAGACCTTCAGGAAACCGTTGAGAAGCTCGTTTTCCGCTGTGGCGTCGAGCATGGGCAGCTCGCCTTCATAAACGGCGCCTTTGGTTCCGTTGAGCGTTAGCTGGTCGCCTTCCTTGAACGACTTGCCGCCGACGTGGACTTCTTTTTTGGCGGTGCTCACTTCGAGTGCTCCGCAGCCGACGATGCAGCACTTGCCCCAGCCGCGTGCGACCAGTGCGGCGTGGGAGGTCATGCCGCCCCGAGCGGTCAGGATGCCCTGGGCTGCTCTCATGCCTTCGACATCCTCGGGGTTGGTTTCTTCGCGCACGAGGATGACGTCTTTGCCTTGCTTGGCCCAGTCAACGGCCGTCTGCGAGGACAGGACGATCTGCCCTGTGGCGCCGCCCGGACCGGCGGGCAGGCCTTTGGCCAGCGGCTTGTGGTCGCGCTCGGTCTTCGGGTCGATGATCGGGTGCAGCAGCTCGTCGAGCTGGCTGGGTGTCACTCGCATGACCGCCTCTTTTTTGGTGATGAGTTTTTCTTTGAGCATGTCCATCGCCATTCGGACCGCTGCGGGACCATTGCGCTTGCCGACGCGGGTCTGGAGCATGAATAGCCGGTCGTTCTCGATTGTGAATTCGATGTCCTGCATGTCGTGATAATGCTTCTCGAGCTTTTTCTGAATGGCGAAGAGCTGCTTGTAGAGCTTCGGCATTCCCTGCTCGAGCGAGACCAGACGCTCGTTGTGCTCGGACTTGGAGTATTCGTTGACGGGCGCGGGCGTGCGAATGCCGGCTACGACGTCTTCGCCCTGGGCGTTGACGAGGTACTCGCCGTAGAAGTGGTTCTCGCCGTTGCCGGGGTTGCGGGTGAAACCGACGCCGGTGGCGGAGCGGGCGCCCATGTTGCCGAAGACCATCGTTTGGACGTTGACCGCCGTGCCCCATTCGTCGGGGATGCCTTCGATGCGGCGATAGCTGACCGCTCGTTTGCCGTTCCATGAGGCGAAGACGGCGTCGATGCCGCCCCACAGTTGAGCGCTGGGATCGTCGGGGAAGTCCTTGCCGAGGACCTTTTTTATTCTGGCCTTGAACGCAGAGCAGAGGCTCTTGAGGTCGTCCGGCGTCAAGTCCGTATCGGACGTGCAGCCCTTTTGCTTTTTCAGCTCATCCATGATTTCTTCGAGCTGTCTGCGAATGCCTTCGTCGTCTTTGGGTTCGATCCCGGCCGCTTTTTCCATCACGACGTCAGCATACATCATGATCAGCCGTCGATACGCATCGTAAACAAACCTCTCGTTGCCGCTCTGCCGGATAAGCCCCGGTATTGTCTTCGACGTCAGCCCAACGTTCAGAATGGTCTCCATCATCCCGGGCATCGATTTTCGTGCTCCGGAACGCACCGAGACCAGGAGCGGATTTTCAGGGTCGCCGAATTTTTTGCCCATGATCTTCTCGACTTTCTTCATCGTCTCGGCGACTTTTTCCTTAAGCCCCGGCGGATATTTCTTCTTGTGCTGATAAAAATAAGTACACACGTCCGTGGTAAGGGTAAAACCCGGCGGAACCGGTACACCCAAACTGGCCATCTCCGCAAGATTCGCGCCCTTGCCGCCCAAACGCTCCTTCATCTTCGCGTTGCCTTCGGCCTTGCCGCCGCCGAAAAAGTACACCCATTTCGCTGCCATTCTAAAAATCTCCTTTAGCGTAACGTTTCATACTGACCAGGTCCCAGGAATCGCCGGCGGCATACGAACCTGCCGCACCTGCCCGGCGAAAGACTCCTCAAGGAAACAAAGTGATACCTTATATTACACCCCGCCCGAGATGTCAAGAGCCAAGCTCCCAAAAGCGGGAAAATCGTCGTTTCTCGATGCTGGATACTCGATCCTCGATTCCTGATGCTCCGCCGTAAGCGCCGTCTGGCGTCCCTTGCGGGAGCGTCCCATAGGGAGATTCTCGAACCATCTGACCGCGAAGGACGCGAGAATCCTGAGAAATCGCTTGACAAAGCCCAATAATGTGGTATAAATGCTATCGTACAAAAGATTAGAAAATCTGCCGCAGACGAAGACAACTAACCTTTTGCAGCTTTTTCGTTTCTTGGTTTACCTATAGGAGTAACGATGGCAAAAACGCTAAAAACTTCGGCTGAGGGCAGGAAATGTTCTTTTCCGCACTGCCAGCGCCTTTTGAGTATCTACAACCACGAGCCGTACTGCCATATCCATCGGGATCAGTTCTCTCGCGAGCGAATGGTTAAGGTACCCTATCATCATACGGCCTAAACCGGGACGAGGGGGTCTCTTTGGGTTCGCACCAGGGGGGTATGTCTTTTTTCATTCCGGCCGGGACTGAAATATTTTCAACCGCGGTTTAACGCTGATAAACACAGATCAAGTCTAACTACGAATCAACCCGAATTAACACAGTTTTTTCCCTTCGACATTGGACATTCGATATTCGATGTTGGATATTCAAGGCTTGCCGATCCTGTTATCCTGTCTGCTCGTAGGATGGTGCAGCTTCGCTGCCCATGCCGTTTCTTGAAATTAGACCCTGTTTTCGGACAGGGCTTTTTTTATTTGTGGCTTGACGATTGCCACTGTGCATTGTATCTTTGTCGCTCAGCGGAACGGTTTGACGAGTTGCAGGTAAGGGCGAGAATCGTCCGTGGGCAAGAAGTGACGTGAGGTAGCGATGGCGAGAAAAGCACATTTTGAGATACGTGTGCAAGCTGAGTTTTCGGCTGCCCACCACCTGAGAGGATATAAGGGCGATTGCGAGAGAACGCACGGACACAACTGGACCGTTGAAGTTTTCGTGGAATGTGCCGAACTCAACAAAGCTGGGATTGGCATTGACTTTTACGACGTGAGAGACGCGGTGCAAAGTCTCTTGACAGAACTTGATCACAGAGACCTCAACACGCTGACCCAATTCCAAGATAAGAATCCGACTTGCGAAAACGTGGCAGCCTATTTGTACGCCGAGCTGACGCGCAAACTGAATAACGGAAAGACTCGCCTGACAAAGGTGGGTGTCAGCGAGACACGAGATTTTGGGGTCTTGTACAGTGAAGGATGAAACAAACGGAGAATACAGACAATAGGCCAGCCGGAGAACTGCTGATTCTCGCTTGCTCTAAAAGGAAGAACGGCAGTATATCACCCGCGCCAGCACTTCATCTGTACGACGGGGTGAACTACCGTGTCCTTCGCAAGATGTTATTGGAACGCGGCTGGCCCGCCGGCCTTCAAATCAAAATCCTTTCCGCCAAGCACGGACTCATTGACGGCGCGAGACTCATTGAGCCTTACGACCAACGGTTAGATAAAGACAGAGCAGCAAAAATCAATCCGAAGGTCTTGGCAGAATTGAGGAAGCTACCCGCACCACGCACCGTCTTTGTCAACCTTGGCCAGGAATACATGCCTGCTATCGAAGGATTGAGAGATGTGTTTCCTGGTTCGCAGATTATCGAGGCTGCAGGGCCGATTGGCATGAAGATGCAAGCCATGAAACAATGGCTTGAGGGACTGGATTACCGAACCGCTGCCGTGAGAGGACGCCGGGGGCAAGGAAGAGCCTATCTATATTTCTTCCCTGACTGGGACGATTTTATATATGAACCGTTCGAACCCGATGAAGGAAACGGCACAGAGGTAACAAAAACCTATGCCCACGAAGCATGTGGGGACAGAATCCCCTTCGACGGTATCCTGTTGAGTCTGGCTCACCTTCACTTTGGCAAAGGCGCACTGCACAGGTTTGGCAACTCCAATGGGCGTAAGGTCCGGCTCAGAAAGCGGCTTCGGATTCCGCCCGACATTCTGCTTTTTGGCGACTGTGGGGCATTCTCTTATGCGGGCGAAACAGTACCGCCGTTCTCGCCGGAACAAGCTGCAGATCTCTACGACAAGTTCGGATTCGACATTGGAGCATCGGTAGATCATATTCCTTTGCCCGAAATACCGATTCGGGAAAGGGATGGGACTATCCGCAAGCGGCCACTCTCCAAAACCACGCGATACAAACGCATTTATCTCACACGAGACAACGCGCAGACGTTTATTCGCGTGTGCAGAGAGCGTAGATATGGCTTTACCCCGCTCGGCGTAATTCAGGGGATCGGCGTTCGATCTTATGTCCAGCGCCTTCACGAATATCTTGATATGGGCTATGAGCATGTAGCGCTCGGCGGGCTTGTGCCTCGAACGGACAAGGAAATCGTGGCAATAGTCTGTGCCGTCAGACAAGCGCTTCAGACGCGGACAAGAGGCATGGGGAAGAATACCTGGCTTCACCTTTTTGGCATTCTCCGCCCCAAGATTCAGGCTGTTTTCAGAGAGATGGGGGTCTCAAGTTTTGACAGCGCATCCTATTTCCGCAAGGCATGGCTCCGATCCGACCAGAACTATTTGGCTCCGGATGGACAGGGTTGGTACGGGACTATCCGCGTACCAATAAGTACATCAAAGCCTATGCGTCTGGCCGCTCAAGCGGCACGCATCGAGGCCGATGAACTGGCAGCGATGGAACGGCGCTGCCTCGACGCAATCAAAGCCTGTGACGAAGATCCGTCGGCCAGAAGCAAGGTGACCAGGAGCATAAACCATTATGGGCCGCTGCTGAACCGCAAAAGCGAGGACAACCACTTTGCAGAGAAGCATAAAGTCCTCTTGGGGGAGAGGCCGTGGGAGAAGTGCTCGTGTCCCTTCTGCAAAAGTGCAGGGATGCACATCGTTGTGTTCCGCGGGGCAGCTCGAAACAAGCGGCGGGGACTTCACAACACATGGGTTTTCTACCACAAGGTACTACATGGGAATGGTATGCCCATTTCAACAAGAGCAGAAAATATTAGCTTGAATAATAATTTGGTGGATAATGAAAAATGAGCATAGCGATTGATGAATTATTCACATCGCTTGAATCATTCTTAGGGCATCAGTTGAATGATGAACAGCAACGTGCAATCAGACACGGAGTGGGGCCATTATGGATTATTGCCGGACCTGGTACCGGGAAAACAGAGGTACTAATTAATCGATGCTTGAAGTTACTATGTGTTGATGGAGTTTCTCCGCTTTCCATATTCGTGACTACCTTTACAGAAAAAGCATCGACTAATCTTGAGGATCGCCTCTATGATTATATGGGGCGTCTGCAGCAAAATTACTCGCCTAGGTTAGATAATGTAGATATATCTGATCTGTATGTTGGTACTTTGCACAGTCTTTGTAATGAGATTATGCAGACATATAGACATATAGGCTATCAGAATGTACGACTCCTTGACGAGATTGAACAATCTCTTTTTGTCTACGACATTAGGGCACATGCTCTGCGGGATAAGCCTAATATTTGGTCTCAATTTCAATATCTTGTAAGAGGTCGTGATCCTCGAACTGGCACACAACCAAATCTTTGGCAGATTTCTAAAGCAGGCAAAGCTCTGTTCAATAGAATAATTGAAGACCGTATTGATATTGAACGGATGCGAGTTGCTGGCGGGGTATGGCTTGAAATTGTTGAAGAATATGAAACGTATTTAACCGAACTCCGAGACCAGCATAGGTGTGATTTTGCACATCTCCAGAGCCATTTCCTTGATTTTCTTGGGTCTGAGCGCGGTAGGATTTTTCTTGAGGGGGACCGTAGTATTCATCATCCTGGAATAATACATGTCCTCGTGGATGAGTATCAGGATACTAATCCAATTCAGGAAGAAATTTACTTTAGATTGGCCGAGACAACGCCACACAATCTAACCGTGGTAGGAGATGACGACCAAGCACTTTATCGATTTCGCGGCAGCACTGTTCAATGTATGGTTGAGTTTGGCCAACGATGCCAAACCCGATGGCCAGGTGTGCATGTCGAGGAAGTGACGCTAACTGACAACTATCGCTCACACGCAACAATAGTTCAGTGGTGCAACGACTACATCATATCTTTCCCATCAATGCGTCAAATAGGTGCGCGAGCTCCCGGAAAGCAGGAATTGATACCTCGGGCAAGAATAACCGGAGCTTACCCCGCTGTTGGTTGGCTCGAAGCCAATAGAGCGATAGATCTACCTGGGCGTTTTGTGCCGACCATTCAAGGACTGGTTGCGAATAACATTGTGACGGATTATTCTCAATGTGTTCTTCTCCTTTCAAGTGCAAAGGAAACCGCACACTATGCGGGGCCATATGCCCAAGCACTTCGTTTTGCTAACATTCCCATTTACAATCCACGCTCAAAGGCCTATGTGGAACGAGAGGAAATAGCTGTTTGTATGGGAGCTTTCCTCGAAATTGTTGATTCTGATCAATCTGTTATTAACCAGATTCGCATACCGGGCGTTCGTCAGCTTGCACAATTGTGGAACCAACAATATCGGCAAATCATAACCGTGTACCCTCAACTTAGTCATTATGTCCAACAGTCACAACAGTACATTCAGGGACTCCATGCTGATGAGGAAATACGTCCGGCAATGCCGACAATACTTTATCGTATTCTATCCTTCGAACCTTTTATCACCTGGCAGAACGATATTGACCGAGATGGTCGTATGAGCAAATTGACGCGAATTTTTGAGGCGTATTGTTCTTTGGTGGGACGTTCTATCAAGATTGACCGTGACCAAAATGGTCAAGTATCGAATTCTTGGCTACGCCGATTCTACTATCAACTTTTGGGCTATCTCGAAGCTACTGGTATGGATGACGATGAGATCGAAGAAGAAATCTGTCCCCCAGGTCGATTGCCAATTATGACAATTCATCAAGCCAAGGGACTCCAGTTTCCTTTTGTATTTGTAGCTGGTTTGGGAATGGGTTCAGCAATTAGTAACGTGCATCAGCTTGAAGATGACTTTGTCCGATTCAGAACAACGCCACCAACGCACCAATTTACATCCTCTGAACGAGCTGAACACGATATGGCTAGGATGTTTTATGTGGCATATTCCCGCGCTCAGTACGCATTGATACTATTGGGCACTCGATCGCAATTGCAGCCCGCTAACAGAGCAGCAATAGGTGGAGAAGGATTAGGATGGTTTAATCAGAGAGTTCAACGATTGTAAAGTAGAGAGGTATTTTATGACATGGCAGCATTATAATGGGATACGAGTGCCACATAGAACCGCCTCAAGCGTGAAACGACGATACAGTGTAACATCTCACATCTTGGCTTATCGGCGATGCAGCAGACAGTATGGATTCTTTGGTGAGCGCAAATATGAACCAGCTCTTGTTGTTCAAATGTTCTATGGAACCATTGTACATCAGGTTTTGGACCTAGCTCATGCTCATTATGCTGGTCTGCTTGATCCATCACTTCGTGGACAAATACCTACCGATAATGATATTGACGATTACTTCACCGAAGTTGAGAATGGACTTAGGGCCAGGCGGATAAACGCTGTGCAAAATGTTAAAGAGCATGCTCGGAAAGTGCTAAAGCGTTTCAATAGCCTTGAAGGTCCTATTTTATATCCAAGAGTTGTCGACACAGAGTGCAGACTACAGGCGGATCGTGGTAATTATATCTTACATGGCAATGTAGATGTCTTGGCCCGGACAGAAGCTGCAGCGCAAATTCAGACTCCTGACCCTTCCAATATGGAATTGTGGGATTACAAAGGTACTCGCAAACCTAGCATCACTTCACCGGACTTTAATAACTATAGATTCCAGATGCTTGTTTATGCCGAACTTTATCGCATGAAAACGGGTAGCCTGCCAGAAGCGGGAGTCTTATATTTTTTGAGCGAACTGTCCGATGATCCGTCACCTACGGCGAGGCCAATTAATGCTACTCTTGAAGTTAGCTTTGAACTTGCGCAAGTCCAAAGGGCAATGGAGGAGTTTGGAAGCACCGTAGCCGACATTGAGCGATGTCGTTTACTACGTCAATGGCCCGACCCGAACGCGGCACCTACTGAGGAAACTTGTGATGCTTGCGATGCCCGTTGGAATTGTCAAGCCGCAATTCGATTTGGTCGACGGTATAATATGCTTTACCCGTAACGGAGTGCTATTGTCATGAACGGTACAAACAGTCCGCGACAAGAATTTATCAAAGAGATGTACGGTGTTTACTGGGCGAACATAACGCGATCGATGGAAGGGGTCTGGAAAGTGCTCGCGCCCGTAACTGTTGTAGGCACAATTCTTGCGGGAGTCCAGAAGGAATATCTGCCTATCCTCTTTGGCATTTATCTTGCGTTTCTTATTATCTTCTGGGCCTTGAACGTGATGATAGACCTCAACGACTGGCACCGGCGCAATTTGTTCTTTCTGACAAAGGCCGAGCACGAGTTCCTAAATCCCGATGATTATGGAAAGTTACTCCCGTCAGCATACAGGATACCCAAGAATGAATGGATCACATTCTATAAGATCAACGCAATAGTATTTCTCGCCTTATTGGTCTTAACGCTGCTGTTTGCGTGCTGCAAGCTCGGTTGGGACGACCTCATAGTTCTGGCTATTGGGCTGATCGTCGGTGCCGTTCTCACTTTCTGCAATAAACGGCGCCAGGACAAGCGAGCTACCAAGAAACACGAAGAACTTTTCGGCAACACAAAACAGCAGGTCCCTTGATAGGGTAAATGGTGCGAAACATCGCACCCTACCGATCTTGAAGTAATAGATTCCTCGACTACGGCCCATTCGGCTGCGCTCAGGGCAAGCTCTACCGGCCGGGCTCGGAATGACGGCATTTATCAGGGTTAATCCGTCTCCATAAGGGATAAATATGCCCGAAGGGGCTACGCCGGACAAGTCCGCGGTTGAATTTTTCGACTGGATGACAGGATGGACAAGCCTTCAATATCCAATATCCAAGCTGTTTCCAGTAATCGCGGGCGCGGTCCAGGGACCGGGCAGGATCGCTCATATCCTGAATGCGCTCATAACCTACTTTGGCAAGCCACAGTTTGATAGGTTCTGCCCTGGGACTGGGAACCGATTGAATGAGCCGAAAAAGTGTCTCGGGGCTGGCCGCATCAGTCAGATATCTTTTCCCGTCCGCAGCGGGTAATTTCAGTTGGTGACAATTTGTCACCGACTGACAGCCTTCTTTTTTGAGCCGTTCTTTGAGTTTATTCCAATATTTCCGTGCCGTCTGATAGTCCGGCTGTCCGATCAGCGCCGCGATAATATCGACCACAGAAAAGAACCATGTCTCGGACTTTTCATCATAAGTCCTGCGAATTTCATAATTTTCAAAAACCGCAAGAGCTTGTTCTTTATTCATTGTTTTGTTTCCGCCATTTCGCCGACTCCCAAATTATCTCTTCGTGATGCACGCCGCTCAAGACTTGAATTTAGCACGCCGGAGCGGGAAAGGCAAGCCAAAAGACAGAAGGACCGCATGGGCAAGTAAGCTTGCCCATTTTACGTGTTCATTCGACGGTGACGCTTTTGGCGAGGTTTCGGGGTTTGTCCACGTCGTGGCCGCGAAGGACGGCGGCGTGGTAGGCCAGAAGCTGCAGCGGCACGACGGCCAGCATCGGCTGCAAATGCTCCGGGGCCTGCGGTATCGTGATCAGATGGTCGGCGTATTGGGTGATGTTTTCGTCGCCTTCTGTGGCGACGGCGATGATCCTGCCGCCGCGAGTGCGGACTTCGGCGATATTGCCCAGAATCTTGTCGTATTGCGGCCCGGCGGTGGCGATGAAGACGGCGGGCATCTCGTCGGCGATCAGGGCAATCGGGCCGTGCTTCATCTCCGCGGCGGGCAGGCCCTCGGCGTGAATGTAGCTTATCTCCTTGAGCTTGAGCGCCCCTTCGAGCGCGACGGGGTAATTGAAGCCCCGGCCTAAGAAGAGCCAGTTGTCCTTGTCGATATTCGCCGCCGCGATGTCTTTAATCTGTTCGGACTGCGACAGAATGGTGCTTATCTTCTCTGGTATTTGGGCCAGCTCGTCGATGAGCGCATCGGCCTCGGTGCTGCCGAGGTGCTTTCTTCGGCCTAATTCGGTGGCTAACATGGTCAGCACGGCCACCTGGGCGGTGAAGGCCTTCGTGCTTGCGACGCCGACCTCGGGCCCGGCGTGCAGATAGACGCCGGCGTCGGTCGCGCGGGCGATCGAAGAGCCGACGACGTTAACGACGCCGAGCACCGTGGCGCCGCGCTCTTTGGCTTCTTCGACCGCCGCGAGGGTATCGAGCGTCTCGCCCGACTGGCTGATGGCGATCACGACGGTGCCGTCCTCGATGATCGGGTTGCGGTAGCGGAACTCACTGGCGTATTCGGTCTCGGCGGGGACACGGGCAAGCTGCTCGAAGAGAAATTCGCCCACTAACGCGGCGTGGAAGGCCGTGCCGCAGCCGGTCAGGATGAGGCGCTTGGTTCGCGTCAATTCGCGCAGGTAGGAGGCGATGCCGCCTAATTTGATGCGGCGGTTTTGGCGGTCGATGCGCCCGCCCAGGCAGGTGGCCAGAGACCTGGGCTGCTCGAAAATCTCTTTGAGCATGTGGTGCGCGAAGCCGCCCAATTCGATTTGCTCCAGCGAGAATTCGATCTGCTGAAGCTCCTTGCTGACGGTGACGTTGTCGATGGTCTTGGTGCTGAATCCGTTCGGGGTGACTGTCACCATCTCGTTGTCGGCTAAGTAGATGGCCTGCGTGGTGTGCTCGACGATGGCTGCGCCGTCGGATGCTAAGATATATTCGTTCTCGCCCAGGCCCAGAATGAGCGGGCTGCCCTTTTTGGCGCCGATGAGCATATCGGGAAAATCGCAGCAGACGATGGCCAGGCCGAAGGTGCCGTGCAATTCGCGAAGGGCTTGCTGAACGGCCCATTCGAATCGGTTTTGCCTGCCGGGCAGGGCGTCTGCTTCCTCTTCGAGGCTCCTGGCGTAGAAATAGCCGATCAGGGCGGCGATGACTTCGGTATCAGTTTCGCTGGCGAACGAAGCGCCTTCGTTTTGCAGCCAGGTCTTGAGCGTGGCGTAGTTTTCGATGATGCCGTTATGAACGACGGCGATTTTGCCGGTGTAGTCCAGGTGCGGGTGGGCGTTGAGCGTGTTCGGCTCGCCGTGTGTGGCCCAGCGGGTGTGGCCGATGCCGAACGTCTCGGCGGCCTCGGGCTTATCGAGAATCTCTTCGAGCGCGGCGATCCGGCCGCCGGTCTTTTTGATTTTCAGCGCGCCGCCGCCTAACAGCGCGATGCCCGCCGAGTCGTACCCGCGATATTCCAGCCGCTTGAGCCCTTCGATCAGGATCGGCTGAGCGGGTTTTTCGCCCAGATATGCTACGATGCCGCACATTTGCTATTTACTATTTTCTATTTATTATTTACTATTGTTTTCGGTCTTTTCGGGGCCGGACTTTTGTCTTTTTTCAGTGGTAAATCGTTAATTCACTGGGCGGTTATGATCACGGTGATTGATTACAGCGTCGGGAACGTCAAGAGCGTGTGCAACGCGCTGGAGCATATCGGTTGCGAGGCGAAGCTCAGTTGCGCGCCGAAGGATATCGAGGGCGCCTGGGGCATCGTCCTGCCGGGCGTGGCGGCCTTCGGCTACGCCGTCAGCGCCTTAGGCTCGCTTGCGGGATTGGTGAGGGACGTGGCCCTGGCCGGCAAGCCGCTGTTAGGTATCTGCGTCGGCTACCAGATGCTCTTCGAAGAGAGCTGCGAGTACGGCCTGCACAAGGGCCTCGGATTGATTAGCGGCCGAGTCGTTCCCATCCCGCCCGGACGGGTGATTCCGCACATGGGCTGGAACTTGGTTTCGCTGCCGGAAGATATGGATTTGTTCGCCGGGCTTGGAGCGGCAAAGCATTTCTATTTCGCGCACTCGTTCTGCGCTGACGTCGCCGACGCCGGAGCGAAGATCGCTTACGCCGACTACGGCTTCGAGCTGACGGCGGCGGTGCAAAAGGCTAACATCTACGGCACGCAGTTCCACCCCGAGAAAAGCGGCCCGGCGGGATTGACGGTCCTCCAGAATTTCTACGACATTTGCAAACGGAAAGCACAGTAATGTTAACACGACGAATCATCCCCTGCCTCGATGTGAAAGACGGCCGCGTGGTCAAGGGCGTCAATTTCCTGAACCTCCGCGACGCGGGCGACCCGGTCGAGCTCGGCGCGCGATACAGTGACAGCGGTGCCGATGAGCTGGTGTTCCTCGACATCACCGCCACGATCCGCTCGCGCAAAACGATTGTCGAGCTGGTCCGCAAGGTGGCCGAGAACGTCTTTATCCCGTTCACGGTCGGCGGCGGCATCCGGACGGTCGAGCAGATGGACGAGCTACTGCGAAGCGGCGCCGAGAAGGTCTCGGTGAACACCGCCGCGGTGGCCAATCCCGACCTGATCGCCGAGGCGGCCCGGCGGTTTGGCAACCAGTGCGTCGTCCTGGCCATCGACGCCCGCCGCTCGAAGGACCGGCCCGGCCATTGGCAGGTCTGTGTCAAGGCGGGCTCCGAGCCGACCGATATCGACGTGGTCGAGTGGGCGGCCCGCGGCGAGGAATTGGGCGCTGGCGAAATCCTGCTGACCAGTATGGACGCCGACGGCACGCAGGCCGGCTACGACAACGCGCTCAATAAAGCGGTGACCGACGCCGTCAATATCCCCGTGATTGCCTCCGGCGGGGCGGGCACGCTCGAACATCTTTACGACGCCATCGTCGAGGGCGGCGCCGACGCGGTCCTGATGGCCTCCATCACCCATTTCGAGAATTACACCATCACGCAAATCAAGCAATACCTCCGCGACCGCGGCATCCCCATGAACCTCTAAGACTGAGCCACAGAGGTCACAGAGGCCACAGAGAAATCGTGGATGCTCGATTCTCGATCCTGGATACTCGATGTCATCTTGAGCGCAGCGAAGCGGAGTCGAAAGATCTGGCCGGGACTGAAATATCTCACCACGAAGGACACGAAGACCGCAGAGAAATAGTCAATCCGTCAAACGAAGTGCCGGACAAGTCGCAAATAGTAAATGGAAACGCCATCCTGATTGCCCGATATCCTGATACCCTGCGCCCTCATTCCCCGATGACCTGATCTCCTGTATTCTTTTCGTCCCAAATCTTCTTGTTGCCGGCTGGGACGAGGCGTATGATATGAACCAGCAACATTGAAGAAGCGACAGATGGCGAAAATGAAGAAGTGAGTTATTCGCGCGAGAAGGAACAGATCATGGCCGAGACGAGCGGTGGGGACCATTCGGGAACGGGCGCGACGAAGCCGGAGCGGCGCCGCGGCGTGTACCTGGACTGGGCGTTCCGCGTGCTGCTGGGACTCTTTGCCCTGCCGTCACTGGCCTCGACCATTATCTTGATCGGATACTTCGCGCACGACCCGCCCGGCCTGACAAAGGTATTGCTTGACTCGTTGCCGCTTCCGTTGGCGTGCGCCGTGCTGATATTGCCTTGGCGCATCCTGTTGAAGAATCGTGCCATGAAGGCTGTAGCGCTAATCGCAGGCTGCGTTGTTGCACATCAGCTCTACGCCTCGTTCGGGACCTTCAAGGCGCTCGCTCGCAGCCCGGTGCTCTTTGCGCTCAGTGGCGGGTTGCTGCTCGCCGGCGTCCTTTCGCTGGTCCTGTACACCTATCATACGCGGCGAAAGATGTGGCCGGCCGCGTTAAGCGCGGCGCTCGTGCTGGTCTGCTTCATCTTTGGCGCGGGCAATCCGCAGTGGTCCCGATTCATCTTCGTCTGGCAGGTGCATTATTCCCCCTGGAAGCGGGACTCCGCCAACCTGCCGACCAATCGCGGTGACGTTCGGCTGATATTGCCGAAGTACACGGAATGGGACGCGCTCGGACGCAAGGTCGGGGAATGGACGCACCCCAATGGCGAGCTGCTCAATACGCTGTACTACCCGAACGGGCAGAAACGGATGGAACGGCTCTACGTCGAGGACCAGTTTGTCACGTCGTGGTATCCCGATGGGCGGATGGAATACCAGTACGACCGGCAGACCCGCCGGCGACGCGCCTGGGACCCCAACGGCGCGCCCCGTGAAGGCCGGATCCGCGAGAACCTGCCGGGCTCGGATAGTGTCGAAACCGTCCGTCAATACAAGGACGGATACTTTGACGGCGTGCACCAGTACTGGTCCGGGCGAGGCGATCGGCTGATTCGCGAGGCGCACTATCGCGACGGGCGTCAGGACGGCGTCAGCCGGGAGTGGAACGCTCAGGGCGTGCTCATTGGGGAAGAGTACTACGCCGACGGGTACCGTCACGGCCCGCGCCGGCGCTTCCGCCAGGATGGGTCGCTCGACTGGGAAGAGACATACGACCAGGGCGTCCTCCAGGGCGGGCGCAAAACCTACCCCCCACCAAAGTAGCTAACACAAAAAACCACGGACTTCATCCTTCGTTATCCTGTCGAAAATTCTTAGACACGGATTAACACGGATTCACCCTGTTTGGATTTGCCACAGATGATACCGTGAGAAAGTCAATAACCGCTGATTAACGCAGACGCCGTCCTGAGCTTGCCGAAGGATAAACGCGGCCTTTTCCTTCGATATTCGATATTCCTTGTTCAGTATTCGATATTCAATCCTGATTCTCTGATATCCTGATCCCCTTGTCTGCCAATTAACTAATCCTCCAATTCACAAATTCACTCCTTTTTCCCTTGCCTTTCCCCTCCTTCTATGCTATCCTAAATTTCACGAAGGACGAGTGGGGACACCTGAAAGCGAAATAGGACGTGCGCGCGACGAGCCATGAGGAAATTTGCCTTTTTAGCAAATACTTGGATTTTGTTTGTCCACATTTGGCCCTCCACAAACGCCTTGTATAGTGAAGGGGTAAATGCACTTGCTGAAATTACCGCTGTCAGCATTCTCAACGTCCGAAAAGAACGCCGCTGCGAGCGACAAGAGAGGTTGAATATATGGAACTGCGGGAAATAGACGACAGAGCCAAGTTGCAGTTTGATTACGCCTGGAAGTGGTTCGAATCCCATCAGAAGCAACGCATGGTAATGTTCTACTACTATTGCATCATCGTAGGGATCCTGGCCAACGCTTTGGTCGCTTCTTACAAAGAAAGTTACTCTAACATCAGGGTCCCAATCGGGATAATGGGTGTCATCACATCGTTGGCGTTTTTCTTCCTCGATATACGAAATCGCCGTATGGCAACAGCAGGAGAGAATGTACTTGAGAAGTTGGAGAACGAACTCATCTTTCCTCCGGATTTTGTGGATAAGGACGGCAACAACATGGGACCGCTATCGGTGGACACAAGAATGGGAATGAGGGAAGGCCAAAAGCAGTCTTTAAGAGCCAAATTCTTAAAGCACAAGTGGTGGATTCGAGGGATGCAACTCGTCGTCGCGTTATGGTTCTCAGTCATTGTTATCAAGGCAATAATTGGCTAATCGATACTTAAATAGACGGAGCATTTATTTTGACGATGACCGCGGGTTTAGGTAGTGTATATATTTCACGTTCGATACTTTAAACGTGTAATGTAGGAGATAATAAGATGGCAGAGGAAAGAATACACGAGGTACCTTTAAAAGATATAAAAGACTCTCCTAAGTCTGGATTGAATGTTAGGCAAACTGACAGAGATAACGGCGTAGAAGATCTGGCAAAGAGTATCGCAAAACATGGACTGATAAATGCCATTGTTTTGAGGGGCGAATTCGGCAATCCGCCATACGAGTTAATTTCCGGGCATAGAAGATTAACGGCGCATAAGCGCATACCTGGGAAAACAACTATCAAAGCCACTTTCAAACCTCCAAGCTACGATGACTTTAAGGCGAGAGTTGACTCGTTAATTGAAAACATGCAAAGGGTGGAACTTAACCATGCCGATACAGCGGAAGCTATCACGGCAATGTACAGAAAGTACAAGAAAGATGACCGCAAAGTGGCCGATGATCTGGGGCTGCCTTTGCGGACGGTTAGGGATTACATCAAGATTGAGGAACAGGCTTCACTTTATGCGAAGAGGCTTCTGCGTGACCGTAAAGTCACCAAGGCAGATGTAAAGAGAGCCATAATTGCAGCACAAGGAAACCTTGAGAAAGCAGACCGCTTGTTAGACGGGATGCCGGATTTATACACACACGAAAAAAAAAGAGCTGTTGACTACGGTAAAGACCATCCTAAAGCAAATGCCGATGAGATAATTAGTCAGGCGAAAAAGGGAAGAAATGTTAAGACCGTCATACTTAGTATAGAACCCAAGATAGACGATGCTTTGAAAAAAGCGGAGAGAAAGCTTTATATGAACAGAGAAGAGATTGCTGCGAAAGCCCTCGAAGAGTGGCTTGCAGAGAATGGTTTCTTGTCCCTGGAAAAGTAGGAAAGGATTGAAGGTGGGCTGCAGTCGAAAGCTTGAAGAGGCGCTCGCAATCATCATCTCTTGCACTCGGCGGGTCAAACGCCCCATAGATCTTGTGGCATTGGCTGAAAATATTCTGTACGCGAAGAAGTGTCTGGGTAGCCTGGAGGCAGTCGGCGAAGCAGTCGGACTTTCAGTTCAGCAGTTAAAAGATTTTCTGGCGGTGGAAGATCTATGCGCGGATGCCAAGATTCTAGTTTCAAAACGCACAATAGATAGTGTTGACGTTGTGAAAACCCTCAGCAAGTTACCGGCCCCAAAACAAAGGCTTTTGGCTGCGCATTTTGTTGCCGGCAGGCTTAATTCAAAGGACGTGCGAGTCATCACCACGCACGCTAAAAGGTTTGCTCACAAATCAATGGAGAGGATCATAGCAGACTATTATAAATCCAGAGATGTTAGGCTATATGTTGCTGAGTTTCGGCTACCACCACGTTTCAGCAACTGGGCCAGATTACGCGAACGATTTGAGAAAATTATTGGAAAGAATGAGATCAGGAAACTGGAGTCTGAGAAAAAGATTGCGGTCATAGAGATTACTGCACTCGGACATAAAAAACTGAGAGAAGCCGTTCGCGAGCGAGGAACGACACTGAGGAAGTTTATCGCAGCGCTCGTTGATGAGCTTGGGGAGAGAAAATGAGCAAAAAGGTTATTAAGAAGAAAGCAATAGGAGGGGTTGGTGATCGACTGGACTTGGCACTGTATCACCAGATTTGCGCGGATCTCTGGAATTGGAGGATGGATGACTTCATAAGAGAGATGGAGGAGGGCAAAATCCTGGGATTTGTCAGGGGGTTGCATTTTTCCACGCAACTTATATATGCGATTCGTGAACTAATTCAACAGCAGGCAGGTCTGAAAGTAGATTGGGGACATTTGTTGGACAAGAGCGAGAAGCATTGCTCTCGTGAATGCGATATCATAATTCATAACGGAGAGCGGAACCGATGGAACGGTCACGAAAAGCCTATCATGGACTTCAAGTTTGTTGAACAGGAGAACGTAGTAGCTGTGATAAGCTGCAAATCGTATCTGAGGTCAGGTTGTATAGATAAGCAGTATGTGACTTGCATGGAACCTTTTGTGAAAAGGATTTGGTTAATTGCCGAATGTTGTGAACCTGGACATATCAGAGGAATCAAACGACAAACACAGGATGCAGGATATCAAAACTTTTGGTTCATGTATAAATGGTCCCGCGAAACCGGAGGACAAGAAAGCAACGAAGCTGGGTGGCTGGATTTTGTAAAGAGGTTAAGAAAGCTAAAGGCTTAAGCACGCGACCGCCGATAGAAGATAATGGTAAATCGGTTAGTTATGTGTTCTGAGTAAAGGCCGGAAGTGGTAACAATACCAAATCATGTGTCCAAGTGGGCGGATAAACTTCACAGCTTGATGTCGCCTTTTCATTTAAGGGGCGTCCGAGTTGCCTGTCCGGCTTGTGGGGAAAGGGGCACAGCGACGTCGAGGTGGGTCAAGGGACCGACGGTCAAGCCGATCTATGTTATTCACAACAATAACGGAACTGTCGAGAGTGTATGCGGGCTTGACGAGGAAAAGGCCGAATGTGTTCGGCCGGAGGTCCAGGTGTATAGGAGCGACCTTCGCAAGATTCTGAAGGGCGCCAAATGTTTTGTGCTAACGAGCGGCGGCAAGGATAGCTTGGCGACAATGGTCTATATGAAGAAGGTAGCCGAAGAAGCCGGAGCGGATCTGCGAGCTATTCATGGCGATACGACGGTCGGTTTTCCTGAGGTGACGAAGTATGTAAGGAAAGTATGCCGGCAGCTTGGGATTAAACTCTCGATTGTACGACCTGAAAAAGACTTCTTTGACCTTGCAGAAGATTGGGGAATACCAAGTTTCCGATTTCGCTGGTGCTGCAGAGAACTAAAGATTAAGCCCATACAGGATTTCCTGGCTAAGATCCCCGGACGCAAGGTCGTTATAGACGGCATCCGGGCTGAGGAATCCAACTTACGGGCAAAATATTTGCCGATCTGGTATCATCCGAGCTTCAAATGTTTATCCGTAAGCCCCATTTTCCGATGGACGAGAAAACAAGTCGAACGCTACGTTGATGCAGCGGGCCTGCCGGAGAATCCGGTACGACAGTTAGGCTGTTCGGCGGAGTGCTGGTGCGGAGCATATAAGACACAGTCCGATTTTCTCAAGCTCAAAGAGATTAAGCCGGAGCTGTTTGACAAACTGTCAGATTTGGAGGAACAAAGTCCGACAGGATATACATTCCTCTATAAGAAAGGCCGACGGCTTCCTCTGCGAGAACTCGAATCGAGCTCACCCTAAATTTTGAGCGTTCACGAAGTGCCGGACAGGTCTTTCAATCGGAAATCGTAACCGTCAAACGAAGTGCCGGACAAGTCGTAAACAGTCAATTTATGGCTTAGCCATGATAAGGCTTTCTTCATACGACCTGAGGCAGTTCGTCCCAGCCGGTAGTGTAGTGATTCGAGCGTCTTTTGAATTGCACCTGCCAGGGCTGCTCCAGCCCTTCGGCCGCCCAGTGGATAGGGCAGCCCACCCTGGCATTTATTCTGTCCACCGCCTGCATCAGCCGTCTGGACTTCGCCCGGTCGATATGATCGAATAGGCCGTGCTGAATCCTGTCCTGGCAAATGAGGCCGGTAAGGATAACCCCGCATTTTTTGAACTGATGGCCCTGGCGAAATAACCCGTCGATGCAGGCCGCAGCGCCGTCAATAAGCTCTCTCGTGTCGTTGGTGGCGACGGCAAATCGGGCCGTTCGAGCGTTGAAATAGCTATTTTTTATGAATCGGCTGGTCGTGACAAAAACGGTCATCAGGCCGGCCGCCAGACCCTGCTGCCTCAGCTTTTCGCCCGCCCGTGCGGCGTAACTGGCGGCGGCTTCTTTTAGCTCGTCGATGGATTGCACCGGCGTGCCGAACATGCGAGAGACGCATAGAGACTTTTTCGGCGGCGGATTATCGTCAAGCGGATAACAGCATATACCTCGCAATTCGTAAACGGTCCTTACGCCGTTTACGCCGAACTGACTTCTAATCCGGCTTATATCCGCGTCTCTTAAATCACGAGCGGTTTTGATGCCGGCTCTTTTTAGCCTGATGGTTGTTTGTATGCCCACGCCCCAGACCTTCTCGACGGGTGTTTTGTCTAATGCCCTGTCCAGATAAGCTGAATCCGTCAAAACCAGAACACCTTTTGTCTGAGCGAAGTGCTTTGCGATGTAGTTGGCTATTTTCGCAAGGGTTTTGGTTTCAGCAATGCCGACGGATACCGGCAGGCCGGTCCATTGCCTGACGGTTCGCTGTATTTGACAGCCGTAATCGCTCAACGAGCAGGTAAAACCTGCAAGGTTCAAAAACGCCTCATCAATCGAATAGACCTCGATGTCCGGCGTGAACGTGGACAACGTTTGCATCACCCGGCTGGACATATCGGCATAGAGGGTATAGTTCGACGAAAAAACCTCGACGTGGTTTTTCTCCAGGACGTCCTTTACCTCGAAGGCGGCGACACCCATACCGATACCCAGTGCCTTTGCCTCATTGGAACGGGCTACGACGCAGCCGTCGTTGTTGGATAATACGACCACCGGCCTGCCTTCCAGCCGGGGATTAAAAACCCGCTCACAGGAGGCATAGAAATTATTACAATCCACCAGTGCGAATAGTTCCCTGCTCATAGCGGATGTATGACGCTGGTCACAACGCCCCAAACCTCGAATTCGGCATCTTCAGCGATTTCCTGAACAGAGTAGTGTTTATTCTCCGGCTCCAGGGTGATTTTCCTGCCTTTGATCCGGATTCTCTTGACGGTCAGCTCGCCGTTTATCACGGCGATGACGATGTTTTTGTCTCGCGGCTCAATCGAGCGGTCAACGACCAGCAAATCCCCGTGATGGATACCTGCTCCCTCCATCGAATCGCCGGTGACCCGCACAAAGAAGGTTGCGGCGGGATTCTTGATCAGGTGCCTGTTCAGGTCGAGCCGGTCTTCTTCATAGTCGGCCGCAGGAGAGGGAAAACCCGCCGGAACTTTGGCCTCAAAGAGCGGCTGATCGTATTTCGTGGATGTATCCGGGCGATAGATTATTTCGACTTTGGTTTTCATACCCTGATTATACCCGGTACGGCAGCGATATTTAACCCCCTCGTTCCTTAAAAAAGAGGTTTATTTGAAGCAATCTGGGCCAGTTGCGGATACGCCTGTAGCAGCCCATCCGGAACGGGCTGTTTCTGCCCGCTGATAAGGCATTTTAGCTCAAGAGCGTTGGCGAGCTCAGCGCCTCGATAGTGATTATTTGCTATGACAACGAGGTATTCGTATGCCCTGGCCAGATTGTCGATTCGGTCTTTTAATTGGGCAAGCTCTTTGCTGTTGTAATAGTAATTATAGACGTCATCCCTGCCGGCATCTTTGCTGAACCACTTTTCCGCGTTCCTGCCGTGCATGCGAAAATACCCGCTTTTGCCGACGAGGCACTGCGGCAAATTAAACGAGTTCCAGGTTGTAGGATAGTCAAGATTACAAACGGTTACCCCTTGATCCTCAAGATACTCCAGGGCTTGCGGGTTCTCCCAGGATTTATGTCTGACCTCTACGGCCAGATGAAAGGCGCCGCAGAAGGCCTTTGTTATCTTTTCCAGTTGTTGGCGGTGTTCCTTCGTGTCGTCGAAATCATATTTGAACTGAACGAGGAGCGCCCTGAGTTTGCCCGCTTCGAGCAGCGGCTCGAGACCTTTATGAAAGTATTTGACAATTTCAGCGTCGAATTTGCCCTCGTGGGTAAAGCTGCGATGCAGTTTCGCCGTGAAAAAAAAGCCGGGATGCTTCGAAGTTTTTTCCAGCCATGTTTGTGTCGTTCTCTCAAACGGCGGGCGGTAAAAGGTGCTGTTAATTTCGATACAATCGACGAATGAGCTGACAAACTGAAGCTGGTCGATTTTTGAGCTTGTATAGACGATTCCGCTCCAGTCCGGGTATGACCAGCCTGCTATGCCTATGTACACGGGACAATTCATCTTCGTAAAAGTCCATAAAAGTTGTGTGTCGGCGATTACATTCTATCATGTCTGCTGTTAAAAACTTGTGAAAAAAAGTGTGTGTTTTGTGGGACAGACCCGATTGAATTCCGGGACATTTTACTCATTCCCAAGTCCGGCAATGGCGGGAGGGACGAAGAACCTTTGAGGTCAGGATGCTGAAGTCTGCAGAGAGACTACAGTTATAGCAGCGCTTCTATGTAACGTTGCAGCTCCGGCAGATCATCCTCTACGACCGATCATACTACATCAAGATCGATTCCGAAATAGTTGTGGATCAAGACATTCCGCATCCCGACGATCTTGAACCAGGGAATATCGGAGTGTTGTTCCTTGAAAGAGTCCGAGAGCGCCGCGACGGCTTCTCCTAAAATCAATAAATGGTGGATGATCCATGTTTGAATCAAGTCTTCTTTCTCAAATTTACCTCTGCCGCATTGTGCGTATTTCTGGATATCGGCTATCGCATCCTGAATGTCGAGTAATCTTTCTCGGTCGTCTCTCATAATTGTACGGCCTGGCTTAGAACCGCTTCGCGGATTCGCTTACGAAGTCCATTTTCGGTTACCACATCCACCTTGCGATCGAAGAGTTCCTGTAAGTCCATGAGCAGTCCGCCCACATCAAACAGGCTGCGTCCTTTTTCCATATCCACCAGGAAGTCGATATCACTTTTTTCGTCGGCTGTCCCCTTCGCCACCGAGCCAAAGACGCGCACGTTCAAAGCTCCGTGTTTAGCCGCGAGTGCAAGTATCTGCTCTTTCTTGTCGGCGATTATTTCCCGGATACCCATACGCATAACCTCATCCATTCAAAGTACTTATTAAAAAGTATAAACGCTGCCTTGACGATGTCAAATCTAAATCTCATGCAGCACACAATGAAACTGGGTATTTACGATTCCTTTGACTATTTCTCCATGTCCTCTATGGTTAAAATTCTGACGAGATTACAGGATGGTTGAATTCCGGATGCGATTGCAGTATCATAGCCCTCGAACCGTGCAGAAGTCTCTGGCGTACATAAGGACTGTGGCGGCGATGAATGCCTCCCGCCCCGCACTGGAAGGAAAGGAGTCCAAATGACCGAAAACGACGGAATCACCGACGACCAGGCAGAGCATTCGAGCGACGAAATCGAGAGCCTGCTGGACGGCATTACCGACCGGATCGGCGAGACCATGGAAGGTATCGCCGAGCTGGCCGACGACATTGAGGAGCTCAGCACCGACATCAAGCTGCTCCTGGACGACCTTCGGGCCATCCAGGGCAGGCTCAAGCAGCAGAACCGGGAGAAATTAGAGCCGCTGATCGACCAGTTGGAAGGCGTATCCAAGGAGCTTGAGAACGCCGTCTGGACGATGGACTGCGCCACGGAGGGTCTGCCGGAAGACCGCGATGTTGTGCAGATTCTCCAGCAGCCGGCCGACAATCCGGATTAACAAGCGCAAGAGACCGGGCCGCACGGCATTCACCTGCTGCGCTTCCCGGAATATTGCGGCTATTTCTTGCGGCTGTTTTTCTGCTGCGCCTTGGCCTTCTGGGTTTTCTGGCCCTTCTGAGTTTTTGGCGAGGGCCGTATCGGGCACTTATCTTCCTCGGTCAGTTTGTTCCATTCCGCCAGCATTTTTCGGTGCCGCTCTATCTCGGCGGTGAGCGCGGCCTGTCCTGCCAGATTTTTCATCTCGCCGGGATCCGCCTGCATATCGAAAAACATCTCCGACTTCTGTCCGGCCGTACCGGGGAAGACCATGTACTTGTATTGCTTTGTTCGCACCATGAAGCTGCGTGCCGGGCCGTTCGCCATTTCCGAGACGACGTATTCGTGCCCCGCCTGCTGCGGCTTTTCGATGATCGGACGCAGGCTCTTGCCTCGCATCACCGCCGGGCCTTTAACGCCCGCATAGTCGCAGATCGTCGGCAGCACGTCCAGCGCCGAGACCAGATGCTCGCGGTCGATCCGCCCGGCCGGCGTCACGCCCTTCCAACTGACAATCAGCGGCACGGCGGCCTCCTCCTCGTAGTACATCATCTTGCCCGTCCAGTGATGCGACGCCAGACCTTCGCCGTGATCGCTGGTGAATATGATGACCGTATTTTCCTCCTGCCCGCTTTCGCGCAGCGCCTGCAAAACCAGCCCGACCTGCCGGTCCACGTCCTCCATCATGCGGTAATAGGCGTAGATATATCGGCGCCAGTGATTCTCGTCCCAGTTTTCGTGCAGGGCCTTGCGGATGGCTCCTTCGGGCGCATCTTGGGTGGCGGCGAAATTAGCCGGCAGGGGAGGCAGCTCGGCTCCGGCCGGCGGATCGTACCGCTTCCATACCTGGTCCAGGATCGGGCTGGTCTCACCCGCCGGCAGGCAGATGTCGTGCGGATTGATGAACGAAGCGACCGCGATGAATGGCTTTTCGTGTTTGCGCCGGATGAACTCGACGGCCGCGTTCATCGTCCCCTCGTCCACGGCCTGGGCCAGTTTGCCGGTTCGTGTGGTTGTGTTCAGCGCCTCGTAGCCGGCGAAGGCCTCGGTCGGATACACCTCCGGGCAGTGCCACTTGCCCGCGTAGCCGGTCTCGTAGCCGGCCTCGCGGAAGACCTGGCCCGAGAGGGGAATCTTCGCATCGACCGGCACGCTGTTGCGATCCACGCCGATCTCATGGGGCATCCGGCTGGTGTGCAGCGAGGACCGCGCCGGGCTGCACAATGGATACGGGCTGTAGGAGTTCGTGAAGTACACGACGTTGGCAACGAGCGAATCCATGTTGGGCGTCTTGACCCACTTGTTGCCGACCGCGCTCATGACATCGACGCGCTGCTGGTCGGTGGTGATAATCAGCACGTTGGGGCGCTTCCTGCCTTGCGCCGCCTGAAGTTTTCCGCCGAGTGCCAGTGCAAAAAGCCCCGCCGCACCGGTCCCGATCAATTGCCGTCTCGTGATTGTATTGGACATCGTTTTAGCCTCCTCGGGTCCGATTGGCCCGAATTCCCCCTTTAGTCTCATTTCCTCCCGGCCATGCTTTATTCCTGGACCGGCACACGTCGTGATTTACATCCGTCCACACTCAGGGACGACTCGAACCATTATGCCGTAAACACCCGAAAAATGCAAGCCAAATCGGTAGCTAAAACCGGTCATTGCGAGGCCGGAGGCCGTGGCAATCTTCAACGTAGTTTTCTTTTTCTCCCAACCGCAGATGAACGCGGTTTGGGGTTCACCACGAAGGGGGCACGAAGACCACAAAAAATAGTCAATAGTAAACTTGTCCTGAGCAAGGTCGAATGGGTCGTAAATAGTCAATGACCGGGTTTCCTGATAACCTGATCTCCTGTATTCTGTCTCCTGTATTCTGTATTCTTTTTTTGCCTTTTCTCTTGCCTTTCCCCTTCTTCTGTGCTATTTTTGTATTTCACGAAGGAGCAGCGGGGACATCTGAAAGCGAAGTAGTGACGTAGGCGGATATTAGGGATGTTTAACGAATTCTACGGGAGGATACTTATCATGGCGAGAAACGTATGTGATAAATCACGAGGTTCACTCTGTTTAGTCTTATCCTTACTTCTATTGATTTGCCTTGCGTCTTGTTACCCTGAATTCAAAAATCCTATTCCTCCGCCGGCGGAGCTGAAGGCGGACCCTCAAATATTGGGAACATGGGTCAGAACATACAAAGCAGGTCAATCCGAATACAAAGAGCAGTTGTCTATCTTCTCACGAAGCAGTGGGTGGATTGACGTGGTGTGGATATACGATATTGATAAGAAAGAGTCCACGGAGGGAATTAGCCTGCTTGTTTTGGAAGGCTATGGCACGTTTGTAAACAAACAGCGGTTCTTATGCCTTCGTGTTCGAAAGAGGGATTTCAATTGGGCCGGTCAAAGAGATCATAGCCCGAGCGAAAAGGAAGCTGGAGAGCAGCGTTTTACTGAGAATTGGATTATAGTTAATAGGGGTATCCTATTCGTTCAAGTAAGCCCTATATGTGGGCCTATTTGGGTTTTGATCCTCGTAAGTGCCTGACCATTGTGCTGTACGGAACCGGATCAATGTTCGCCGCCTGCTGTACCAGAC
>Ga0315295_10000665_pt1 | contig 29817 bp, 16 predicted proteins | sample YL17G14_0_MG_FD_204453 | JGI IMG/M metagenome (GOLD analysis project Ga0315295, IMG submission 204453) | Sediment microbial communities from Yellowstone Lake, YNP, Wyoming, USA - YL17G14_0 | ecosystem: Environmental > Aquatic > Freshwater > Lake > Sediment | place: USA: Wyoming | collected... | reverse complement strand
AGACCGGCGCCGTGCCGGCCACGACGACGCGGTTCCCGACGCGCACCGCGCGGCTGAAGCCGATGACCGGCTCGTAGGGCGAGCCGGAGGAGATGCGTGTCCTCTCGTTCATGTCGCTCCTCCCGGGCGGCCCGCTGCCGCCTCAGGCGGCGGGCCCGATCCCGATGCGCGGGTGCTCCCGCGTGATGAGCTCGTGGCGCACGTGCCCGCCGCAGAAGCGCGTGACCAGCTCCTCGACCTCGCGGCAGACCTCCTCCACCTCGAGGCGGGTCACGGGGGGGAGCCCGTCCACGTTGAACTCCACCGCCGTGGTGGTCGGCAGCGTGAGCGTGTGGTTGCCCTGCCGCCAGCTCCAGCGCCGGGTCAGCACGGTCCGGCCCTCCACGAAGACGATCTCCCCGGGCGCGGGATGCTCGACCTGGTCCGAGCCCATGGGCACGAACTCCTCGTCGCCCGTCGCCGCCCGCAGGGCCAGGTCCCGGGTGACCACGTCGATCGCGTGCCCGCCCGTGGGCACGAGGTGCCGCAGCGACACGATGGTGCCGATGTCCACGAGCGCGTTGATGGAGGGCAGCTCGCGGTCCCGCAGCACGCGCCGCACCAGCGCCTCGATGGACGAGCGGAACTCGGAGGGCTTCACACCCAGCGCGCGGAACGCCTCCCGCCACGAGGCGATGCGCGGCTGCCCCGCCAGGCCCTCGAGGTCCAGCCGGTCGCGCACCGACGCCTCCGCGGCCCGGAGCATGCCGAGCAGCTCGGGGGGCGACTCGCCGTTCGCGACGCCGTGGGCGAGCACGACCCCGCGCACGTAGCCGGGGAAGCGGGCGAACACCTCCCCGGCGACGGAGTAGGAGAGTCCCGGCACGGCTGCCTCCCGCGGATCCCCGCGCGCCTCAGAGCGTCTTCGGGATGGCCGCGGTGAGCACCTCGGGCGCTCCAGCGGTCACCAGCACGTCGTCCTCGATGCGGATGCCGCCGAAGCCCAGCAGAGCGTCCACCTTCGCCCAGCCCACCGCGTCGCGGTAGCGGCTGCGCCGCTCCGGGTCCTTCAGCAGCGCCGGGATGAAGTAGAGCCCCGGCTCCACCGTGATCGCGAAGCCCGGCTCGAGCGGCAGGTCGCAGCGCAGGAAGGCGAGCCCGAAACGCGTGCTGCGCTGGCGCCCGGGCAGGTAGCCGCTGGCGTCGCGCACGCCGAGCCCGACGAGGTGCCCGAGCCCGTGCGGGAAGAAGAGCGCGTGCGCGTCCTGCTCGACCAGCGAATCCGGGGAGCCCCGCAGGATCCCCAGCGCCACCAGGCCCTCGGCCATGTCGCGGGCCGCGGCGAGGTGCACGTCGCGCCACTCCATGCCCGGCCGGCAGCGCTCGACGCCCCGCACCTGCGCGTTCAGCACGACCTGGTAGAGGTCGCGGAAGAAGCCGTCCTTCGGGCCGGCCCGGAAGGTGCGCGTCACGTCGCACGAGTAGCGGCCGACCTCGGCCCCGGCGTCCACCAGCACCACGTCGCCCGCGCGCACCTCGCGTGCCCCGGGGGCGAAGTGCAGCACGCCGGAGTTCGAGCCCGCGCCCACGATGGTGCCGAAGGCGGGGCGCTCGCCGCCGGCGCGGGCGAAGGCGGCCTCGAGCTCGACTTGGAGCTGTCGCTCGGTCACGCCGGGGCGGATCAGGCGCTCGATGGCCGCGAAGCCCGCCGCGGTCGCCGCCGCGGCGCGCCGCATGCGCTCCAGCTCCACGTCGTCCTTGGGCCGGCGTGCCTGAAGGAGCCCTTCGCGTGCCTCGGCGGTGAAGCCGGCGTCGGCCTGCACGTCGGGCAGGGGGGTGCCCAGCGTCGCCACGCGGCGGCCGCGGCGCGCGACCAGCCACGCGGGGAGCCCCGCCAGCGGAGTGCCCTCGCTCTCGGTCTTGCCCTCCCACACCCGGTCGTCCTCGGTCACCTCGGGCACGAAGTCCGTCCAGCCCTCCCTCGGGTCGAAGGCCACCACCCCGTTCACGCATTCGCGGTCGGCGAGGAAGAAGTACTCGGCGTGCGCCATGAACGGATAGGTCTGGTCGGCTCCGCCCGGGATCGAGATGGGTCCGCCCGCGCCGACGAGCACGACCTCGTCGGAGAGGTTCCAGGCGGCGGCGACGCGCGCGCGGCGGCGTTCGAGGTAGGTGGTCATGCATGACTCCAACGGGACCGGCGGTGGATGCCAAGGCGCGCGGGAGTCCCGTGCCCGCGCGCCGGATCGTCGTGGTTCAGACCTGCAGCGCCTGCGTGGCCCGCTCGTACTGCTCGGGCCTCACGTAGATGATGTAGCCGTAGTGCCCCTTGCCGTCGGTCACGGCGGTCGAGGCGTACACGTTGACCTGGGCCTGTGCCAGCTTCTCATGCACCCCGGCGAGCGCCCCCATCTCGTCGTCGCCCTGGACCAGCAGGGCGCGATGCGGTCCGTCGAGGGGCAGCCCGGCCTGCTGGGCGGCGGTCGTGAGCCGATGCGCGTCTTCGGGGAACAGGGTCATCTGGGTGTTGTCGGGCCCGATCGGGACCGCGGTCAGGGCCAGCAGGCTGACCCCGAGGCCGGCCAGCGACGACAGCAGCTCGTAGGCCGCTCCTGGCTGGTCCACGACCGTGGTGAAGTAGTAGTCGATCCGCCGGATCTTGAAAGCCATGGTTCCTCCTCCCACGGGCGCGGCGGCCTCGGGCGCCAGGGTGACTTCGGACCAGCCCCTCGGACGAGGGCGGCGAGAGCGTAACCCCGTCGCGTTCAAGCCGCCAGCGGTCTCGGGGACCGGCCCGGTGGCGGGGGCCGAGCCCACCGAGCGGGTGCGCCGGATGTACAGGAGGGCGCCCAACCGTCTCGGAGTCGCGACCTTGGGAACCCCCGGCGGGACGAAAGAGGGTGGACGCGCACCCGGCCTCCGGATCGGCCGGGCCTTGCCCGACCCGCCGGGAGAGGTCCGGCGGGGCCTGGACCCGGAGGCCCGGGCCGGCCTGACGCGGAGGTCCGCGAGGCCCCGGGCGACTGCTTCCTTGACGAAACCGGGACGAGTATGTAACCGTTTTCATCACACAGAAGGGACCGTCAGGGAGGACGGCGGGGCCGGTGCGCTGCCGACCGATTCAGGGGCGCGCCATGAGCGGTGAACCTGGCCCCGTGGCTGGCGGGTGCTCCCCCTCGAGCCGCGCACCCAGCGCGGGGGCGGGACCACCGAAGGGATCGCAGCGGGTCGGCCCGCAGACCGCACGCCTCCGGCGTGCGGGACGCTGCGGCGCCACCGCCTGCCGCTGTCGTACCCTTGCGATGTACGGGAGTGGCCGCATCGCCTCGGCGAGGAGGTCTTGATGGAGAGAACTGGACTGCGGCAAGCAGGTTCATCCCGGTGACAGGTCCTTCGGCAGTCGGTCAGTGCGCGGTCCCCGCGTCCGCTTCCGTTTCGATCGCCTCATATCCGCACCTTGGGAGGCTGCAACCATGAGATCAGGATCGACCACCGTGTTGCTCGTGGGCCTGGCGCTGGCGTGCGTGGCGCCCGCCTTCGGGCAGTCCAAGCGCCTGGACGCCATCTGGGCGCGCTCGACAAACGGCTCGCCCATCACGCTGGACGGCGTGCTGAACGAGCCGGAATGGGCCTTGGCCGAATCCGTCCTCGTCCGCTACGGGTACGACAATGGGATTCCCGGTAGTGGCTTCCAGTACGAGGGCGGCAAGATCGTCAAGGACAGCACGTATGCCGTGCTCAAGTTCCTGACCGTGGGCAACCACCTCTACGTGGCGGCCACCGTGCGCGACAGCTCGACCGGCGGTGACGTGGACTTCAACCGCGTCGACGGCTTCCTCATGCAGATGAAGGACCACACCACCGGCGCGCGCCCGGCCCCGCCGCGCGAGTACATGTACTCGTGGTGGTCCCCCACCGACACGGTCGGCGCCCACACGGTGGGCAAGCTCCCGTGCATCCGCGGCTACTGGGCGCCGCCCGACACGAACTACGTGAACGGCTGCGACCGGCCGCGCACGCCAGCGCAAATCGACGCCTGGGACGCGGCCTGCGTCGTGAACGGCATCTCCAACCAGGACACCGTGCCCGGGGGCATCACCCCCCAGGCGGACAAGGGGTATGCGGTCGAGATGAAGTTCGGCCTCGGGGCCATGGGCTACGACATCACGAAGTCCGCCGGGGACATCGTCGAGTGGGGCGTGTCCATCAAGGACGCCGACTGGGTGTGGGACACCTACCAGCGGTTCCTGAAGCGCTTCGGCTCCAACCGCAGCTGGTGGCAGAGCCCGTGGGGGCTGGACGCCTGGTACGGCGAGGTGCGCATCTACGCGCGCCCCGACGTGTACGTGGGCTCGGGCCCCGTGCCGACCATCCAGCCCGAGGCGCGCGTGGCCAACGCCTCCTACTGGCCCGCCCCGACCATCGACGGGCACCTTACCGACGGGGTGTGGGCGGTGGCGCCGAAGTTCGACATCCGCTGGGGCGACGACGCGCTGCGCAACGCGTACCCCGGCGTGGGACCCTGGCGCTCGGGCCAGTGGCAGCCGGAGGTGAACGGCGGCGCGGCCCCCGTGTCGGACGGCGGGGACGCGACGGTGCGCTGGTTCTTCAAGGGCGACACGCTCTACTTCGGCTTCGACGTGCGGGACCAGTGGGTGCAGTACGTCCCGCTCTCCACCCGCTACGACGGCTTCAGCGTCAACCTGAACGACCGCGGCGCGCGCTGGCGCGACAACAACCTCGAGGCGCGCTGGCTCACCTACATCGTGGGTCCCACCGGGGGCGGGCTGGCCCTCGACTACCTGCCCTTCCTGCGTGACACGGCCCACGGCGCGCGCGTGGCGCTGGCGCTCAAGGGCGGCACGGTCCCCGACACCATCGGCTTCGAGCCGGACTCGGGCTACACCATCGAGATGGCCATCGACCTCACGAAGCTGGGCTACCCGGCCGGGCTCGGGGACCGGGCGCTCTTCGTCGGCCTCAACCTGATGGACGGCGACTCGTTCAACCCGCCCACGGACTCCTATGGGACGCACACCTGGTGGTTCTGGCACCAGCAGAGAGAGTGCTGCCCGGCCTGGGCGTACCTGGATCCGGCCTACCCGTTGCCCACGGACGTGCCGCCGGGCGGCGGCGAGCCGCGCCTGGCCCTGCTCGGCAACTACCCGAACCCGTTCCGGTCGCTGACCACCATCCGGTACGCGCTTGCGGCGCCGGGCGAGGTGGCGCTCGAGGTCTACGACCTGCAGGGCCGTCTCGTGGTGAAGCGGGCCCTGGGCCTGCAGACGGCGGGCGAGCACCGGGTGACCTTCTCGAATCCGGGCATGCGCACCGGCGTGTACCTGTATCGTGTGCGGGTGATGGATCCGCTGGGCGGCTCGCAACGGGCGACGCTGTCCGGCAAGATGCTGCTCGTGAAGTAGACGTGCGGACGTGAAGGAGCCGGCGGGGCGGGCCGACATGGCCCGTCCCGCCCGGACTGCGATGGTGTCGGGACCCATGAGGGGCAGGACGTCATGCGTCGCCAGGGGAGCGGGCGTGCGGTACTGAAGGCGTCGGTTCTCGGCGCCTTGTTTCTGTCGCTGGTCGTGGCCCAGGTCGTCTTCGCCGGGACGAGCGGCAAGCTGTCGGGCCGGGTGCTCGACAAGAGGAAGCAGCCGCTCTCGGGCGTGAACGTCGCCCTCCCGGCCGCCCGGCTGGGGGCCGCCACCGACGCGGACGGCCGCTACGCCATCATCGGGATCCCGGCGGGGACCTACGAGGTCAAGGTCAACCTGCTCGGCTACGGGCCGGTGCTGGTGAAGGACGTGCTGGTGTCCGCGGACAACACCACCAGCCTCGACGTCGAGATGACCGAGATGACGGTGATGACGAAGGAGATCGTGGTCACCGCCCAGCGCCCGGTGGTGGACCTCAAGCTCACCAGCACCATGTCGGCCATCAGCCGCGAGGACATCAAGAAGCTGCCGGTGCAGGAGCTCGCGGACATCGTCAACCTGCAGGCCGGCGTGGTGGACGGGCACTTCCGCGGCGGCCGCAAGGGCGAGGTCCAGTACCAGGTGGACGGCGTCTCGGTGAACAACTCCTACGACAACACCTCGAGCCTGCGCATCGACCGGTCGCTCATCGAGGAGGTGCAGGTCATCAGCGGTACCTTCGACGCCGAGTACGGGCAGGCCATGAGCGGGGTCGTGAACGCCGTGCTGCGGCGCGGGACCGAGCAGTTCCGCTGGGACACCGAGATGCTCGCGGGCGGCTTCGTCTACTCGGGCGACCGGCGGGCCGTGGCGCCCTACTTCCACGAGCTGCGCCCGGCGGGCACCCAGAACTACCAGGCCAGCCTCAGCGGCCCGACCGGACTGCCGAAGACCTTCTTCCTCGCGAGCGGCCGGCGCTACGTCTCCGACGACTACCTGACCGCGGCGCGGGATTTCCGGCCGACCGACCGGCCCGCCCTCACCGGGCGCGCCACGGGCGACAACGAGAAGATGCCCCTGGGGTACAGCCACGAGTGGTCGGGCGTGGGCAAGCTCACGAACCGCTCGCTCAAGGGCGTCGAGCTGAACTACCAGGCGATCTTCAACGTGGTGGACGCGCAGAGCGCGAAGTACGCCTTCCGGCTGAATCCCGACGGCATGCCGAAGCAGCGCACCTTCTCGCTGGTGCACGGGCTGGACTGGACGCACACGCTCTCGAAGACCCTGTTCTACAACGTCAGCCTGCGGCAGAACTACTTCGACTACAAGGACATGGTTTACGACGACGTCTACGACCCGCGCTACGATGCCTCCGGGCCGCCGGTCGGGTACCCGGACTACCAGTACGGCGCGTACGTGCAGGGCGTGGACTTCACGCGCTTCAAGCAGAAGACCAGCACGATCGTGTGGAAGAGCTCCTTCGTGAGCCAGCTCACCCGGGACCAGCAGATCAAGGTGGGCGCCGAGTTCCAGTGGCCGCGGGTGTGGTTCGGCAACCCGGGTGCCCTGGTCTACACGCAGGTGGGCGGCCGGAACACGCTGGTGCGGCACGTCAACGAGCCGCCGAACTACCCCGGCGTCCAGTACTACCGGCCCTACCAGGTCGCGGCCTTCGCGCAGGAGGACCTGGAGTGGAACGACCTGCGCATCCGGGCCGGGGTGCGCTTCGAGTACTTCAACGCCCGGGCCACGCTGCCGGGCGACCTGGCGAACCCCGCCAACTCGATCGCGAGCGCGCCGGAGCCGCCCATCAACCCGTTCACGGGCGAGCCGGCGCGGTACTGGCCCACCACGCGCAAGGTCACGCTGGCGCCACGCATCGGCGTGTCCTACCCGGTCACGCAGGACGCGGCGCTCTTCTTCGCCTACGGGCACTTCTACCAGATGCCGCCGCTGGGGGACGTCTTCAGGAACGCCGACTACTCGCTCCTCAAGGACCTGCAGGCCAGCGGCGTCACCTACGGGGTGATGGGCAACCCGGACATCCGGCCCGAGCAGACGGTGCAGTACCAGTTCGGCTACAAGCAGGCCGTGACCGAATGGCTCGGCGTGGACGTCAACCTGTTCTACAAGGACATCCGCGACCTGCTGGGCGTCGAGTTCGTCTCGACCTACAACGACGCCGAGTACCCGCGCATGACCAATGTGGACTTCGGCAACGTCATCGGCTTCACGGTGGCCCTCGAGCAGCGCCAGCGCGGCCTGATCAGCACGGCGCTCGACTACACCTGGCAGCTGGCGCAGGGGAACTCGAGCGACCCGCGTGAGACCGCCACCCGCGCCTCGGCCGGCGAGGATCCGCGCCCGCGGGAGATCCCCTTCAACTGGGATCAGCGGCACACGCTCAACATGACGGTGACGCTCGCGCGCCCGAACGACTTCTCGATCAGCTCGGTCGTGCGCGTGGCGAGCGGCCAGCCCTACACGCCGGCCATCGCGGCCGGCTTCGGCGGGAGCCTGGGCACGAACTCGGGGCACAAGCCGACCTCCGTGCTCGTGGACCTGCGCGCCGAGAAGAGCCTGCGCGTCGGCGGGACGAGCCTCGGCACCTTCGCGCGGGTGTTCAACGCGTTCGACACGCGGTACTTCAACGGCTTCGTCTTCGCCAACTCCGGCAGCCCCTACTACTCGCGCTACCCCGGGGCCGACCGGGTCGTGCTGGCCGATCCCACGCGGTACTACGGGCCGCGCCGGATCGAGCTGGGGCTCAGCCTGGGCTCACGGCGCTAGGAGGCGGGGACATGGACGAGCGGGGGATCCTGCGGATGGGAGGCCAGGAGCGGGTCATGAAGGGCATCCGTCGCAGCCTGTGGACGCTGGCGCTGCTGGCGCTGGCGGCGCCGGCCGCCGCCGAGCTGGCGCCGCTGGTGCCGCCCGGCCAGCGCGGCCAGATCGACGCGGAGCGCTCGGGCTTCCACGACGCCAACCGCATCCGCACCGTGTTCTGGAACTTCGGCATGGTCGGCGACTATCCGCCCGACCCGGGCAACGTGGACCTGAGCGTCTTCCATTCGGTGGAGGTGCCGAAGGGCAGCGGGATGAACTACACGGACGGCATCACGCCGTTCGTGCTGGGGAAGATCGTCCAGACCTCGGGAGACACCGCGTACATCATGGAGACCGGCTTCCGCGAGCGCCAGGCCCTCAGCCCGCGCTACAACCGCATGATGCGCTTCGAGCCGCGCCCCGGCTACTTCCAGGCCGATCCCACGATCAACCGGGGGCGTTCGCCGGCCATCAGCATCGACCCGCGGACGTGGCCGCCGACCTGGCCCGACCGGCTCTCCGACCCGGACGACCCGGGCTGGAGCGGCAGCTGGGACGGCTACTTCGGCAAGCGCCCGGCCGCCGACCAGGAGTCGTTCACGGTCATGGACGACGACTTCTACGACGCCTGGGACTACCAGCCCGACAGCCGCGATCCCTCGCGCTTCGGCCTGGGCCTGCGCGTCGAGGTGCGCGGCTTCCAGTGGTCCAATCCGCAGGCGGGCAACGTCATCTTCTGGCACTACGACATCACCAACGAGGGCACGACCGACTACGACGACAACATCGTCTTCGGGCTCTACATGGACTCGGGCGTGGGTGGCTCGGCCCTGTCCTGCGACGGCATCTACGAGTCGGACGACGACAACGCCTACTTCGACCGGTCCTCGGGCCTGAACCTGGTCTACACCTGGGACACCGGGCGGAACGGGATCGGGCACGGCGTGGACCTCTCGGGCAACTGCGGCAGGACGGGCTACCTCGGCTACGCCTACATGGAGACGCCGGGCAACTCCTACGACGGCCTCGACAACGACACCGACGGCATCACCGACGAGGCCCGCGACAGCGGCCCCGGGACGCTCGTCACGGGGCAGGAGGCCATCCGCGCCTACGCCGAGTCGCACTACGACATGGCGAGGTTCCTGGCCTTCTACGGCCCGCTCGAGAAGCGCCCCGCCTTCCGCAGCGGGCGCTGGTGGACCGGCGACGAGGACATGGACTGGACGGCCGAGTTCCACGACGTGGGCGCGGACGGCCTGGCCGGCACGGCCGACACGGGGGAAGGGGACGGCATCCCGACTCCGGGCGAGCCCTACTTCGACCAGACCGACAAGGACGAGTCGGATCAGATCGGACTCACCAGCTTCAAGATGAACCGCATCAAGGCGGGCGCGGGCAACCCGAACCCGGCCGTCGACGACATCCTCTTCTACACCGACAGCCACCTGTGGCCGCAGCGCCTGTGGCAGCACTTCACGGCGCCCAATCCGTCCGCGCGCTTCGACTCGGCGGTGGCCGCGAACTACAACATCGGCTTCCTGTTCGCCTCGGGGCCCTTCAAGCTGCCGGCCGGCAAGCGCGAGCGCTTCAGTCTGGCGCTGGCCTACGGGCAGGACCTGACCGAGCTGCGCGAGACGGTCCGCACGGTGCAGCTCATCTACAACGCGAACTACCAGTTCGCCGTGCCGCCGCCGGCGCCGACGGTGACGGCCGAGGCGGGCGCCGGCTTCGTGCGGCTGGCGTGGGATGACGTCGCCGAGCGCGGCGTGGACCCGGTGACCGGCGAGTTCGACTTCGAGGGCTACCGCATCTACCGCTCGACCGATCCCGAGTTCCGCGACCCGCAGATCGTGGAGACCGGCTCGACCTCGCTGTGGATCCCGAACGGCAAGCCGATCGCGCAGTTCGACCTGAGGGACGGGAAGACGGGCTGGTCGCGCAAGGTCATCGGCGGCGTGGGCTACTACCTGGGCAGCGACCTCGGCATCACGCACACCTGGACGGACAGCGCGGTCACGAACGGGCAGCAGTACTACTACGCCGTGTGCGCCTACGACTATGGCTTCGATCCCGGGCTCGACTCGCTGGCCATCTTCCCGTCCGAGAACTCAATCCCCGTCTCGCGCACCCCGCGCGGGGGCCTCATCCTGCCGCGCAACGTGGTGGCGGTGCGCCCCAACTCCAGGGTCCCGGGATTCCAGCCGGGTAAGGCGGGTGGCGTCACGCAGGTCGCCGGGAGCGGCACGGGCTCCGTGGACGTGCAGGTGGTCGACTCGGGCCGGGTCCCGGACGGCCACATCTTCACGGTGGGGTTCATCCCCGTCTCGCCGGAGAGCATCCGCGCCGCCAGCTACTACCTTCGCGACAGCGCCTCCCTGAACCCGCGCGACACCACGGGACACCGCACGCTGTTCTCCACCGGGGCGGACTTCGACGGGGTGGGCGTCGGACCTACCGGGAGCGGCCTGCTGCCCGTCGTCCGCACGGCGGTCAAGCCCTACGTGGACAGCCTGCAGTCCGGCTTCCGCGCGGGGAGCGCCACCAACGCGCGCTTCTTCGCGGGCTACGTGGGCGTCATGTCGCAGAACTGGCGCCGGGTCGGCTACCCGGAGGACCTCTACATCGTCTTCAGCGACACCTACGCCGACACCGGGCTGGGTTGGGGCGGGGTGCCGCGCACGCCGGCCAAGTTCCGCATCTACGCGCACCCCGACACGGGGGACGACGTCCGGCTGCGCTTCCGCTTCCGCGACCGCAACGCGAGCGGCGTGCTCGACACGCTGGCCGAGTACATCGACGTCGTGCCCTACGCGCCCGGCGTGCGCGTGGACTCGCTCGTGGCCTGGCGCCTTGAACTGGACCCTCGTGGCCCCACCGGCCGGCCCCTGATGGTCGCGCCCACTGCGGGCGACACGTTCGACTTGAAGGTCGTGCGCCCGCTCAACGCGTCGGACGTCTTCCTGTTCACGACCGCGGGCGAGGCCGTGGACCCGGCGCGGGCCGCGGACTACGGCGGCAAGCCCTACGTGGTGCCCAACCCCTACATCGGCTCGGCCTCCTTCGAGCCCGCGCGCTTCGCGATCTCGGGGCGCGGCGAGCGGCGCATGGAGTTCCGGGACGTGCCGCTGGGCGCCACGATCCGCATCTATACCGTGCGCGGGGACCTGGTGCGGACGCTGCGGCAGGACGGCTCCCGGGACGGCTATGTCCCGTGGGACCTGCGCACCAAGGACAACCTCGACGTCGCGCCCGGCCTGTACATCTTCCACGTCGAAGCCCCCGGTGTGGCGGCCCACATCGGGAAGTTCGCGGTCGTCAAGTGAGCGCGGGAGCGGCCATGAGCCAGCGGATCCTGACCTGGACGATGGTGATGATGCTCGGGGCGCTCCCGGCCTTCGGGCAGAGCAAGACCGGCACGACCATCGGCCAGTTCCTGCTCATCGAGCCGAGCGCGCGCATCGCCGCCATGGGCAACGCCGGAGTCTCGTTGTCGGACGGTCTCGACGCCGTCTACTACAACCCGGCCGTCATCGGGCTGCTGCAGCGCTACAACGTGGAGTTCACGCACAGCGCCTGGCTGGCCGACATCACCTACGACTACGTGGCGGCCTCCATCCCCGCGGGCCGGTGGGGCAACTTCGTGGCGTCCGTGACCGCGCTGAACTCGGGGGACATCGACGTGCGCACCGTCAGCCAGCCGCTGGGCACCGGCGAGCGCTACTCGGTCTCGGACGTGGCCATCGGGCTCGGCTACGGACGCCAGATCACCGACCGCTTCTCCGCGGGCGCGCAGGTGACCTACGTGCAGGAGACCATCTGGAACAGCTCGCTGAGCACCGTGGTGCTCGGTTTCGGCACGCTCTACCAGGTGTCGGAACGGGGCCTGCGCATCGGCGCGAGCCTCGCCAACTTCGGCACCCAGGGGCGCTACGGGGGGCGCGACCTCCGGATCGTCTACGACGGCGATCCCGGCCGGTACGGCGACAACGGCACCCTGCCCGGGGACATCTACACCGATGCGTTCGCCGTCCCCACGCTGTTCCGCGTGGGGGTGGGCCTGCCGGTGCGCCTCGGTCCGCAGGCGAACCTGAAGCTCGCGGTGGACGCGTTCCATCCGAGCGACAACACCGAGGGCATGAGCGCCGGGGCCGAGCTGGAGTACGCGCGGCGGTTCGCGCTGCGCCTCGGCTGGCAGGACGCCTTCCAGGAGGACGTTGATCACCACCACACGGAGCTGTGGCTGACGGCGGGGGGAGGGGTGCGGGGCAAGGTGGACATCTACGGCTACCAGGTGGACTACGCCTGGGCCGATCACAGGCGGCTGGGTGGCACGCACCGCGTGACGCTCGGGCTGCTGTTCTGAGTCCCGTCCCGGGATCTCGGCCCGGGCCGGGGGTTCGAAGCTGACGGAAGTCGGCAGGAAGGCACACATGCGCAAGATCATCCTGGCGCTGGCCCTGGTCGTGCTGGGCGCCGCCGACGCGAAGGCCGTGACCACGGTGGCCCTTCTGGACACCGTTCAACATGCTTCGTTCCAGTACTTCTGGAGCGAGGCGAATCCCGCCAACGGCCTGATCAAGGACCGCAGCACGTCCGGGTCCCCGTGCAGCATCGCCGCGACCGGCTTCGGGCTGTCGGCCATCTGCGTCGGCATCGACCACGGCTGGGTCACTCGCACGGCGGGACGGGACCGCGTGCTCACGACCCTGCAGACCTTCTGGACCATGCCCCAGGGGAGCGGCGCGAACGGCACCATCGGCTACAAGGGCCTCTACTACCACTTCCTCGACATGAGCACCGCGGTGCGCACGTGGAGCTGCGAGCTGTCCACCATCGACACGGCGCTGCTCTTCGCGGGCATCCTGGACTGCAAGCAGTACTTCTCGGGCAGCGACCCGGCCGAGGTCTCGATCCGCGCCCTGGCCGACTCCATCTACTACCGGGCGGACTGGGAGTTCATGCGCAACGGCGCGTCGGGCATCTACATGGGCTGGAAGCCGGGCACGAACTTCTCGGGCTTCGGCCTGTGGCAGGGCTACAACGAGGCCATGATCCTGTACCTCCTGGCCCTCGGCTCGCCGACCCACCCGGTGCCCACCACGACGTGGAACTACTGGATGAGCGGCTACCAGTGGACCACGCAGTACGGCCAGACCTACGTGATCTTCCCGCCGCTGTTCGGCCACCAGTACTCGCACTGCTGGGTGGACTTCCGCCTCGGGCAGGACGCCTTCATGCGCTTCCGGGGCATCACCTACTTCGAGAACTCGCGCCGGGCCACGCTCGCGCAGCGCGCCTACGCCGCCGCGAACCCGGGTCACTGGATCGGCTACAGCGACAGCCTGTGGGGCCTGACCGCCTCGGACGTCCCGACCGGCTACAACGCCCGCGGCGCGCCGCCGGCGCAGAACGACGACGGCACCATCACGCCGACGGCGCCGGCCTCGTCCATCGCGTTCGCCCCGGAGGCGGTCATCCCGGTGCTGCGCAACATGTACATGAACTACCCGCTGCTGTGGGGGCCGTACGGCTTCCGCGATGCCTTCAACCTGAGCACGACCACGCCCTGGTACGACACCGACTACCTCGGCATCGACCAGGGGCCGATCGTGCTGATGATCGACAACTACCTGCACGGCGGAGTGTGGAACCGTTTCATGGGGAACACCGACATCCGCGTGGGCCTGTCGCGCGCCGGCTTCACGCCCACGGTGGACGTGGGCGAGCCGCCGGTGGCGGCGCGGCAGGAGTTGCAGGCATGGAGCGAGCCGAATCCGTTCGCGCGCTCGACGAACATCCGCTTCCGGCTGCCCGTTGCGGGCCCCGTGCGGGTGGTGGCGTACGACCTGGCCGGCCGCGAGGTCGCGCGGCTGCTGGACGAGACGCGCCCGGCGGGCGAGCATGCGGTGCGCTGGGAGGCGGGCGACGTCCCGAGCGGCTTGTACTATGTCCGGCTCGAGTCCGCGGGCCGGGTGGTGACGAAGCGTTGCGTGCGGCTCCGGTGAGGGCCGGGTTCGGAGGGGCGGGGGACGCCGCCGGCCGCTGAGGGCCGCGCTCCCTGACGAGAGGCATACATGGCGACGATCCGCGACGTGGCGCGCGCGAGCAACGTATCCATCGCGACCGTCTCACGCGTGTTCAACAACAGCCCGCTGGTGAGCGAGGAGACGCGGCAGCGCGTGGTCGCCGCGGCGTCGACCCTGGGCTACTGGCCCAACGGCATCGCCCGCAGCCTCATCACCAACCGCACGCACACGCTCGGGCTCCTGCTGCCCGACCTGCACGGCGAGTTCTTCTCCGAGGTCATCCACGGCGTGGACCTGCTGTCGCGCGAGAAGGGCTTCCACCTGCTGGTGTCCCGGTCGAGCGGGAACGCCGAGGAGCTCACCGACGCCCTGCGCTCGATGCGGGGGCGCGTGGACGGCCTGGTGGTGATGGCCCCCGACGTGGACGCCTCGCGCGCGCTGCGGCACTCGGCGGGGAGCGTGCCCATCGTGCTGCTGAACCCGGAGGTCATGCTGCCGGGCTGCGACACGATCTCGATCGGCAACGCGCAGGGCGCCCACGCCGTGGTGCGCCACCTGATCGGGCTCGGCCACCGGCGCATCGCGACCATCACCGGGCCGACGCAGAACATCGACGCGCGGCAGCGGCTGGAGGGCTACCGCAGCGCGCTGCGCGAGGGTGGCGCCGAGGCGAGCCCCGACCTGGAGTTCCACGGCGACTTCACCGAGCGCTCGGGCTACGAGGCCGCCCTCGAGATGCTGCGCCAGCAGGGGCGGCCGACCGCGGTCTTCGTGGCGAACGACCACATGGCGGTCGGCGTGCTGGGGGCCCTGCAGGAGGCCGGCATGCGCGTGCCGGACGACATCGCGCTCGCCGGCTTCGACGACATCCAGATGGCCCGCTACCTGACGCCCCCGCTCACGACGGTGCACGTGGACATGCTGCGGATGGGCCAGCGCGCCGTGCAGTTGCTGCTCGACCCGGAGCGGGTGACGGGTCCCGCCGAGGGACGGCACGAGGTGCTGGCCACGACGCTCGTGGTGCGCGCCTCCTGCGGCGCCAACCGCCCGTACCGGGGCGGGGGCGGGACGCGCTGGGACCGCGGCGGCCCGATCCCCGGGGCTCGGTAGGTGCGCTGGCCGCCCGTCGAGGTCCCCCGGTGAGGCTACGCCGCGCGGCGCTCGTCGCGGTGCTGGCCGTGGCGACCTGCCTGTCCGGCTGCCGGGCCGGTGTTGGCGAGCGCGCGCGGACGGCGCCCGCGCCGGGCGGGACGGCCTTTCTCGACACGCTCGAGCAGCGCACCTTCCGCTGGTTCTGGGACCTGAGCGATGCCCGCACGGGCCTCACGCCGGACCGCGCACCCACGAAGTCGTTCTGCAGCACGGCGGCCGTGGGCTTCGCCCTCACGGCCTACCCGATCGGCGCCGAGCGCGGCTGGGTCACGCGCGCGCAGGCCTGCGAGCGCGCGCGGGCGACGCTGGACTTCCTGTGGGAGGCGCCGCAGGGCCCGGCCCCGGAGGGCTGCGCCGGCTACCGCGGCTTCTTCTACCACTTCCTCGATCCGGCCACCGGGCTGCGCTTCGAGCAGGTGGAGCTCTCGACCATGGACACGGCGCTGCTGCTGGCCGGGGCCCTGTTCTGCCAGTCGTACTTCGACCGGGACGACCCCCAGGAGGCCCGCGTGCGGGCCCTGGCCGAGTCGCTCTATGCCCGCGCCGACTGGCGCTGGGCCTACGTGCGGCCGCCCCTGGTCGTGCACGGGTGGGACCCCGAGAGCGGCTTCCTGCCCTACGACTGGGGCGGCATGAACGAGTCCATGATCGTGCCCATCCTCGCGCTCGGCTCCCCGACGTACGCGCTCCCGCCCGAGGTGTGGCCGGGATGGCTGCGGGGCTGCCGCTGGGGCGAGTTCCAGGGCGTCCCGCACGTCGGCTTCCCGCCGCTCTTCGGCCATCAGTACTCGCAGGTCTGGCTCGACCTGCGCGGCGTCCAGGACAGCCTGACGCGCGCGCACGGCATCGACTGGTTCGAGAACTCGCGGCGCGCGACCCTCGCGCAACGGGCCTACGCCGTCGCCAACCCCGGCGCCTTCCGCGGGTACGGGGAGCGCCTGTGGGGGCTCACGGCCTGTGACGGTCCGGTCAACGACACCGTCACCATCGAGGGACGGCGGCGGCGCTTCGAGACCTACGCCGCGCGCGGGGCCTCCTTCCGCGAGATCATCGACGACGGCACCGTCTCGCCGGCCGCCTCGGGAGGCTCGGTCCCCTTCGCCCCCGAGATCGTGATCCCGGCGCTCGTCGCCATGCGCCAGACCTACGGTGAGCGCGTGTACGGCGAGTACGGCTTCGTGGACGCGCTGAACCCCACGCTGAACGTGCCGGCGCGCGTCCAGCACGGGCGGGTGGTCCCGGGCGTGGGCTGGTTCGACACCGACCGCCTGGGCATCGACCAGGGACCGATCCTCGCCATGATCGAGAACCACCGCAGCGGGCTCGTGTGGAGGACCATGCGGAGGAACCCGCATATCGTGCGCGGCCTCACGGCCGCGGGCTTCAGCGGCGGATGGCTCGACTCCATCCCGAAGGGGCGCTAGGCGTGTTGGAGGCGCGGGGCGCCATGGCGGGCGTCGCGAAGGCGGGCGGAGCCGTTCACGGGCGGCCGGGCGTGGCCCGTAGCCGGCTTGCGACCCGGCACGAGGCCCGGCGTGGCCCGTGGCCTCCCGGGCGACGCCCGCGCCGCGGCGAAGCCATGGATGGCGGAGCCGCGACCAGCGCGGAAGAGCGAACCCGCGCCCGCAGGACGAAGCGGGTGAGCGCTCGCCCGGGAGGCCACGGGCCACGCCGGGCCGCCCATGCGTCGCTCCGCCTGGTGTTCCTCCTCCCCTTCTTCCTGACCCTCGCCGGCTGCGCCGGCGCGGGGCGCGAGGCGCGCACCACGCTGCGCTTCTGGGCCATGGGGCGCGAGGGCGAGGTCGTGCAGGAGCTGGTGCGCGATTTCGAGCGCGAGAACCCGGACGTGCGAGTCGTCGTGCAGCAGATCCCGTGGGGCGCCGCGCACGAGAAGCTGCTCACCGCGCACGTCGGGGGCTCCACGCCCGACGTGGCCCAGCTCGGCAACACCTGGATCCCCGAGTTCGTCGCCCTGCGCGCCGTCGAGCCGCTCGGTCCGTGGCTGGCCGGCTCGCGCGCCGTGGCCGAGTCCTGCTACTTCGCGGGCATCTGGGACACCAACGTGGTGGACGGCGTGCCCTATGGCGTGCCGTGGTACGTGGACACGCGCGTGCTGTTCTACCGCCGCGACCTGATGGCCCGTGCCGGCTGGGACTCGGTCCCCGGGGACTGGGACGCGTGGCTGCGCTCGATGGAGGACGTGCGCCGCGTGGCGGGGAAGGACCGCTTCGCCATCTTCCTGCCCACGAACGAGTACACGCCGTGGATCATCTTCGGCCTGCAGGCGGGCTCGCCGCTGCTCAGGGACCGCGACTCGCGCGGCGACTTCTCGGGGCCCGGGTACCGGCGCGCGGCCCGCTTCTACATGGAGGTCTTCCGCCGCGGCCTGGCGCCGAACGTGGCCGGCGCCAACATCGCGAACCGCTACCAGGAGTTCGAGCGCGGCACCTTCAGCATGTACATCAGCGGGCCGTGGGACGTGGGGGAGTTCGGCCGGCGGCTCTCGCCGGCGATGGAGGGCGCCTGGGGCATCGCGCCGCTGCCCGGCCCCGACGGGCCCGCGACCGGCCTCTCGACCGCGGGTGGCTCGAGCTTGGTGCTGTTCCGGGCCTCGCGCCACAAGGCCGGGGCCTGGAGGCTCGTCGAGTACCTGTCGCGCCCCGACGTGCAGCTGCGCTTCCGGAGCCTGTGCGGGAACCTCCCGGCGCGCGTGGAGGCGTGGCGCGACACCACGATGACGCGCGACCCGTTCGCGCGCGTCTTCGAGACGCAGCTGCGCCGCGCGGTGCCCACGCCGAAGGTGCCCGAGTGGGAGAACATCTCGCTGCGGCTGCAGGACAAGGTCGAGGCCATGGTGCTGGGGCACGTCCTGCCCGACTCGGCGCTGGCCGCGCTGGACCGCGAGGTGGACCGCATCCTCGAGAAGCGGCGCTGGCTGCTGGCACACGAGCGGCGCGGCGGACCCGGCGGGACGGGGACGGCGCCATGAGGGGCTCGGTCGAGCGCCGCCAGCACCGGGCCGGCTGGGCCTTCGTGACCCCGGCCCTGGTCCTGATCGGCGTGTTCTTCTTCGTCCCGGTCCTGGCCGGGCTGTTCCTCTCCTTCACCGACTTCGACATCTACGCCATCGGCCGCCCCGAGACCGTGCGCTTCGTGGGGCTGGCGAACTACGCGCGGGCGCTCTCGAACTCGCTGTTCTGGCAGGCGCTCGGCAACACGCTCTTCTTCGTGCTGGTGGGCGGGCCGCTCTCGGTGGTGACCTCGCTGGTGGCGGCGCTGCTGGTCAGCTCGAAGCTCACCCGCTTCCAGGGCCTGTTCCGCTCGATCTTCTTCATGCCGGTGGTGACCACGCTGGTGGCGGTGGCCATCGTCTGGCGCTACCTGTACCAGCCGCAGTACGGCCTGCTGAACTGGCTGCTGGGGGCGGTCGGGATCGGTCCCGTGGACTGGCTGGGGGATGCGCGCTGGGCCATGCCCGCCATCATCCTCATGACCGTCTGGAAGAACTTCGGCTACAACATGCTCATCTTCGTGGCCGGCCTGCAGAGCATCCCCGAGGAGCTGAACGAGGCGGCCGAGCTGGATGGCGCGGGCGGGTGGGCGCGCTTCGTCCACGTCACCCTGCCGAGCCTGGGCCCCACCTTCCTGTTCGTGGGCGTCATGACGATGCTCGGGAACTTCCAGCTCTTCGCCGAGCCCTACGTCATGACACAGGGCGGGCCGCTCAAGGCCACGACCACGGTGGTGATGCTCATGTACGACGAGGGGTTCCGCTGGTGGCGCATGGGCATGGGCGCCGCCATCGCCTTCGTGCTGTTCGTCATCATGCTGCTGGGCACGATGCTCCAGTTGCGCCTGCAGCGGGAGCGGCGGACGTGAGGAAGGCGCTCCCGTCCCTGCTGCTGCACGCGGTGCTCGCGCTGGGCGCGCTGTTCACCCTGGCCCCGCTGCTGTGGATGGTGTCGGCCTCCTTCATGCCCGGCGGCGAGGCCAACACCTTCCCGCCGCGGCTGCTGCCCAGCGCCCCCACGCTGGCGCACTACGTGGACCTCTTCACCCGGCTCGACCTGGGACGGCAGTTCCTCAACAGCACGCTGGTGGCCGTGGCCTCGACGCTCATCTCGCTGATCGTGAACTCGATGGCCGGCTACGCCTTCGCCAAGCTGCGCTTCCGGGGCCGCGAGCGCGTGTTCGCCGTGCTGCTGGCGGCCCTGGTCATCCCCGGCCAGGTCGGCATGCTGCCGCTGTTCCTGCTCCTCAAGGGCATGGGGCTCGTGAACACCTACGTGGGCGTGATCGTGCCCTTCATGGCCGGGGTGTTCGGCATCTTCATGATCCGCCAGTACGCGCTGAGCATCCCCGACGACCTGCTGGACGCCGCCCGCGTGGACGGCGCGGGGGAGTTCCGCATATTCTGGACCATCGTGCTGCCCGTGATCCGGCCCATCCTGGTCACGCTCGCGGTGTTCGTCTTCCTGAGCGCATGGAACGACTTCATGTGGCCCCTGATCGTGCTGAGCGACGAGGCCAAGTACACCCTGCCCGTGGCGCTGGCGAGCCTCTCGGGCGAGCACGTGCAGGACACCGAGCTCATGATGGCGGGCTCGGTGCTCACCGTGTTGCCCGTGGTGGTGCTCTTCATCGCGCTGCAGCGGGCCTACATCCGAGGCGTCATGATGGGGAGCGTGAAGGGATGATCTCCGCGAGCCTCCTGCGGACGGTGCTCGCCGCCCTCGCCCTGGCCGCGGCCGCGTGCGGCGCGGCGGAGGCGCAGGAGCGCGCCGGTGCGCCGGTCCTGGTGGACGGCTTCGAGGACGTCTCGGGCTGGTCCGCCCGCCCGGCCGACGGTGTCGAGCTGACCGTGCGCTCCGACACGGGGCTCCACGGCCGTTGCCTCAGGCTCGACTTCCGCTTCGTGAAGGGCGGCGGCTACGCCGTGGTGCACCGCGACCTCGCCCTCGACCTGCCGGAGGACTACCGCTTCCGCTTCGCGCTGCGCGGCCAGTGCCTGCCCCAGAATCTCGAGTTCAAGCTCGTCGACGCGAGCGGCGAGAACGTCTGGTGGTCGAACCGGCGCGACTTCCGCTTCCCGGCGGCTTGGGACTCCGTCACGCTCAAGAAGCGGCACATCGGCTTCGCCTGGGGGCCGCAGGGCGGAGGCGAGATCCGCCACGTGGCGGCCCTCGAGTTCGCGGTCACCGCTGGCAGCGGCGGCTCGGGCACGGTGTGGATCGACGACCTCACGCTCGAGGCCCTGCCGCCCCCGGGAACCGCGCCGCCCCCGGTGCGCGCCAGCGCCGAGCACTGGCGCTCGGGCCACGCGGCGGAGCTCGCGGTGGACGGTGACGCCCGCACCTCCTGGTGGAGCGGCTCCGGCGATGACCTCCCCGCGCTCGCCCTCGACCTGCAGGGGCCGCGCGAGTTCGGCGGGGTCTCGATCGACTGGGTCCCGGCGCGGCGGGCGCTCGACTACGCCGTCGAGGCGTCGGACGACAGCGCGACCTGGCGCACGCTGCGCGAGGTGCGCGGGGGCGGCCGCGAGCGGGACGACCTCTTCCTGCCCGAGTCGGAGGCACGCTTCCTGCGCATCCGGATCCTGTCGGAAGTGGGCCGTCACGGCTGCGCCATCCGCGAGGTGAAGCTCGAATCCCTCGAGTGGGGCGCGACCCTCGAGAGCTTCTACCGGGCCATCGCCCAGGCGGCCCCGCGCGGTTCCTACCCGCGCGGCATCCGCGGCGAGCAGGCCTGGTGGACCGTGGTGGGGCTGGACGGCGACCGGCAGGAGGCGCTGCTGGCCGCCGACGGCGCGCTCGAGACGGGCCGGGGGGCGTACTCGGTGGAGCCCTTCCTGTTCGTGGACGGGAGGCTCGTGACCTGGGCCCAGGCGGCGCCCCGCCAGTCGCTGGAGGAGGGCCGCCTGCCCGTCCCCAGCGTGCTGTGGAGCGCGGGGGACCTGACCCTGACCATCACCGCCTTCGCCACCGGCCAGCCGGGCACCTCCACGATCATCGCCCGGTACCGCGTGCAGAACCTGGCCGCGGGGCCCCGCCGCGTCATGCTCTACCTGGCCCTGCGGCCCTTCCAGGTGAACCCGCCGGCGCAGTTCCTCGGCACGCCGGGTGGGGTGGCGCCGCTGCGCACGCTCGTCCTCGACGGCCGCGTGGTGCGGACCGACGGCGACCGCGGGATCGTGAGCCTCACCGCGCCCGCGGGCTTTGGTGCGGCCACCTTCGACGAGGGCGACGTCGTCGCGAACTTCCTGCGCGACGGCCGTCTGCCCGGCCGCACGCAGGTCATCGACCCGTTCGGCCACGCCTCCGGTGCCCTGGAGTACCGCCTCGACCTGGACCCGCTGGCCGAGGAGGAGGTGGACATCGCCGTCCCGCTGCAGGAGCGGCCGCTGGCGCCGCCGGAGCGCACCGACGCCGCGGCCCGGGCGGAGGTCGAGGCGGCCTTCGCCGCCGCCTGCGCCGGCTGGAAGGAGCGCGCCGGCCGGGTGGGGATCGAGCTGCCTGCCTCCGCCGGGCCCGTGGTCGAGACCCTCGAGGCCCAGCTGGGCTGGATCCTCGTCAACCGCGCGGGACCCGCCATCCAGCCCGGCGCGCGCTCCTACGCGCGCTCGTGGATCCGCGACGGCTCGCTGACGTCCGCGGCCCTGCTGCGGCTGGGGCAGCCCGACGTGGTGCGCGAGTTCCTCGAGTGGTTCGCGCCCTTCCAGTACGCCGACGGCAAGGTGCCGTGCTGCGTGGATCAGCGCGGTTCCGACCCGGTGCCCGAGCACGATTCCAGCGGCGAGTTCATCTACCTCGTGGCCGAGCACTTGCGCTACACGGGCGACCGCGACCTGGCCGCGCGCCTGTGGCCCGCCGTGGCGCGCGCCGCGGCCTACCTCGACTCCCTGCGCCAGACCCGCCGCACCGCGGAGTGGAGGGTGGGAGGGAGGCAGGAGTTCTTCGGCCTGCTGCCGCCCTCCATCAGCCATGAGGGCTACTCGGCGAAGCCCATGCACTCGTACTGGGACGACCTGTTCGCGCTGCGCGGCTTCAAGGATGCCGCCTGGCTCGCGGGCGTGCTGGGACACGATGCCGAGCGCGCGCGCCTCGAGGCCGTGCGCGACGAGTTCCAGCGCGAGCTGGCGGCCTCCTTGCTCGCCGCCATCGCTCGGCACCGCATCGACTACGTCCCGGGCTGCGCGGACCTCGGGGACTTCGACGCCACCTCGACCACCATCGCCCTGAATCCCGTGCAGGCCGAGCGCGCGCTGCCGCGCGCGGCGCTGGAGCGCACCTTCGAGAAGTACTGGGAGTTCTTCCGCGACCGCCGCGACGGCCGCCAGAGCTGGGAGGCGTGGACGCCCTACGAGATGCGCAACATCGGTGCGTTCGTGCGGCTCGGCTGGCGCGAGCGCGCCGACAGCCTGCTCCAGTACTTCATGCGGTACCGCCGCCCGCCCGGCTGGAACCAGTGGGCCGAGGTCGTGTGGCACGACGAGCGCACGCCGCACTTCATCGGCGACCTGCCGCACACCTGGGTCGGCTCCGACTTCGTGCGCTCGGTGCTCGACATGCTGGCCTACGAGCGCGAGGCGGACAGCGCGCTGGTGGTCGCCGCGGGCGTGCCCGCGCGCTGGCTCGAGGGCCCGGGGGTGTCGGTGCGCGGGCTGGCGACGCGCTGGGGACCGGTGTCCTACTCCGCGCGCGCCGAGGAGGGCGTGGTGACCGCGCGCCTCGAGGCCGGGCCGCGCGTGCCGCCCGGCGGCGTGGTGGTGATGCTGCCGGGGGCCTTCCGCACGGTCTCGGTGAACGGCGCGCCCGCCACGCCGGGCCCCGCGGGCGAGGTCGTGCTGCGCGAGTTGCCGGCCACGGTGGTGCTCTCGCCCTGAGCGCGGCGGACCGCCTGGTCCGCTACAGCCGCACCAACACCGTGTGCTCGCGCCCGTCCGCGAAGGCGGGGATCACATCCGTGGCCTGGCGCCTGCCGTCCACGAGCACTTCCCGGCGGGCGCCGCCGCTCCTCACGGTGATGCGGTAGACACTCCCGCGGAAGGCCCGCTTCATGGTGAAGCCCTTCCAGCCCGGGGGCAGGCAGGGCTCGACCCGCAGCCCGTCCCACGTGGGACGCACGCCCAGCAGCCACTCGGTGCCGACGCGGAACAGCCACGCCGACGAGCCGGTGTACCAGGTCCACCCGCCGCGCCCGAAGTTGGGCGAGTCGGGGCCGTCCACGTTGCCCGGGGTGACGTAGGGCTCGACCTTGTAGAGATCGGGCTCGCGACCGCGCTCGACGGGCGAGAAGCTGCGGTAGAGGCGCCAGGCGTGCTCTCGCCGCCCCAGCTTGCACTCGGCCTGGATGGCCCAGGTGCCGGCGTGGGTGTAGAGGCCGCCGTTCTCCCGCGAGCCCGGCGCATAGCGCGTCAGGTAGCCGATGCCGGCGTCGGGGGTGCGGTAGGCGGGCCACAGCAGCAGCGGCCCGTAGCGGCGGTAGAGATGCCGCTCCATGGCCCGCAGCATGCGCGGCAGGCGCGCCTTCGGCACCACGTCGTGCAGGATCGCCCAGGTCTGCGCGTTGAGGTAGATCCTGCCGTCGCGACAGCGCTTCGAGCCGATGACCTCGCCGTCGTCCTTGGTGGCGCGCACGTACCAGTCGCCGTCCCAGAAGTGGCGGTTCACCGAGCGGCGCATCTTCGCCGCCTCGCGACGGTACTTCGCGATCGTCCTCGCATGGGGGCGCGGGAGGCGCTCCTCCAGCCCGGCCCAGTCCTCGAGGATGCCGATCAGGAAGTGCGCCAGCCACACGCTCTCGCTCTTCAGCTTGAGCCCGATGGCCGAGAGCCCGTCGTTCCAGTCGCCGGCGCCCATGCGCGGCACGCCGCGTGGCGACAGGCGCGACCAGAAGGTGTCGATGGCGCGGCGGCAGTGCTCGTAGAGCGTGCCGCGCTCCCGCGACGGTTTGCCGTCGGGCGCCAGATACGGGATGCGCTCGTCGAGGAAGGCGAAGTCCCCGGTCTCGCGCAGATAGTTGAGGGTCACGAAGGGCAGCCACAGCAGGTCGTCGTTGTACTTCTTCTTCGCGCCCTCCCCGGTGAGCGGGTGCCACCAGTGCCACGTGGTGCCGTCCTGGAACTGGTGGGCGGCGTGCAGGCGGATCTGCCGCTTCGTGCGCTCCGGCGCGAGGGGCAGGAACACCTGGCTGTCCTGCAGCTGGTCGCGGAAGCCCCACGCTCCCCCTGGCTGGAAGTAGCCGGTGCGGCCGAAGATGCGGCTCGACATGGTCTGGTACTTGAGCCAGGTGTTCGTGAGCAGGTCGAAGCCCGCGTCGGGGGTGTGGACCTCGAGCGGCGCGAGCAACGCGTCCCAGTACGCGCGCATGCGCTCCCAGGCGGCGTCCACGGCGCGCAGGTCGTGGTAGCGGCGCGCCAGGCGCAGGGCCGCGGCGCGGTCATCGCCCAGGCCGAGGGTGAACGCCAGCTCCTTCGTCTCGCCGGGCGCGAGGTCCACCGCCACCTGCAGGGCGGCGATCGCGTCCAGCCACTTGCCGGTCGAGCCGGACAGGCGCCGGCGCTCCAGCGCGACCGGGCCCGCGTAGTCCCGATGGATGCCGAGGAAGCGCTCCTTGTCGCTCTCGTGCCCGGCGGGGCGCGCGCTGCAGGCGTGGAAGGCGGCGTGCGGCCACTCGACGTTCCAGGGCTGCCCCCGGCCGCGCTCGGCGATGGTGTTGAGGCGCTTGGTCGCGACCAGGGCGTGGTCGCGCGGCGACCACTCGGTCTCGATGAAGAGGCGGTGGAACTCGCGGTGCGTGTCGGGCGCCGGTCCCAGGTTCCACTCGAGGCAGGTGAAGAGGTCGAGCCGCCGCGCGCGCCGCGTGCGGTTGGTGAGCCGCACGCGCCAGATCTCGAGCGGCTCGTCCGGCGGCACGAAGACGGTGTGCTCGCTCTCGATGCCGGAGTGGAGCGAGCGGATGGTCGTGTAGCCGATGCCGTGGCGGCACTCGTAGCGCGCCGGCCTGGCACGCACGGGCTGCCAGGCGAGCGACCAGGAGCGGCCCGAGTCGCGGTCGCGGCAGTAGAGCCACTTGCCCCAGCCATCGCGCAGGAGGTCCTGCTCCCAGCGCGTGAGGCGGTTGAAGGTCGCGTGCGTCATCCACGAGTAGCCCGAGCCGGCCTGGGAGACCACCGTGCCGTACTCGGTCGGGCAGATGACGTTGACCCAGGGACGGGGCGTGTCGGGCCGCGTGACCACGTACTCGCGGCCGTCCTCGGTGAAGTACCCGTACTTCGTCTGGAACTGTCTCTTCATCCCGTCCGCTCCGGGTGTGCGCCCGCGGACGGCGCCGCCGCGATCGCGCGCCAAGGTAGCAGCCCCGCGGGGCCCGCTCCAGCCGTCGGCCGGTGGCCCGACATGCGGGAGCCCGCGCGCCTGCGCGCGCGGGCCCCGGTCCCCGGACGTCGCGTCCGGAGGGTGCTTCGAGAGCCGACTACCGATACAGGGTCTTCAGCTTGCCCCACGTGGTGTTCGTGGTCGGCGTGGCCCAGTAGTCGTGGTAGTACTGGATGTCCCACCAGCTGGCCTGCATGGTGTACAGAGCGCCACCGTTGCCGTTCGGCGCCTGAGCGTAGCCGCCCACGGTCGTGGGATAGAGCTCGCCCCACAGCCCATGCGGCTCGGCCGGGTTGCCCTGGTCGAACGGCAGCTCGCCGCTGGTGTAGGTCACGCCCTGATAGTGGCAGGTGTACCTGATTGTGGCCGGATCGGCCTGCGTCAGCGAATGGGGATTGTAGGCGATCTCCATCCAGATCGGCCGCTCCGCCACGTAGCGGATGCCGTAGGCAGCGGTGAAGTTGTAGAACGGCAGACGGCCGCCCCAGCAGGAGATCTCACCGTCGGGAACGCGGGCCATGAAGACCCCGTCCACGAGCGGCGACCACCAGGGCGACACGCGCAGTCCGGCCTCGACGCCGCAGCCGGAATTCTGGATCACGAGGGTGGCCGAGAACCGGTAGTGGCTGCAGTTCTCGAAGACGGCCCGCGAGAGGCCGCCGTCCTCCGAGAAGCTCCACGCGCTCCGGTTGGCCCAGCCCACGCAACCCTCGTCCGTGTCCGTGATGTCGATCAGATGAGGGTAGTTGTTCGTGCCCAAGAGGGTCGAACCGGGGCAGTCATTGAACACACGGAGGTCCAGGACCGCGCCGTTGGCGATGGGTGTGTGCACGGGCGCCACGCAATCGAGGCCGTCCGCCGCGAACGCGATGCCGGCCGCGAGCAACCCGGCGGCCATGACGACGATTGCCAGACTGGAGTAGCTGATCCGCTTCATGTTCTTGTGCCCTCCTTCGAGGTTGGGGGTTGCGTGATGCGCGGATCCGACGAAGTCCGATCTGCTGGCTCGCAGAAGGATGACACGCGTGCCTGCGCCGAGGGAAGTCCCCACGTCTCTGCGTGAGCGCCTGAAGCGGCCTGCTCTTGGTGGACGCGGTGGCGTCTCACGCGGGGCGGCACGGCTGGCTGCCCGCGGGTCGAGCCCGGTCTCCACTCGGTGTCGACAGCGCTCCCTGCTGCGTGTAAACGTTTACACAGGGGTCCTGAGGGTGTCAACAACAAAGGTGGGAATCTTCAGTCGTGGCCCTCAGGCAAGACCCGGACCGGTCCATCGTCGGAGCCTCCGAGGTCGCCCCGGGGGACCGTCGCCAGGGTCCCTGAGCGCTCTCCGGGGCGGGTGAGAACGCCCAGTGCGCCCGGGCCTGACCTCCGGTCCACGGTCGAGGCCCGGATGAGGACGAGTTGCCGTCGAGGCGGGCCCACGCGCCGAACCCCGTGTCCTCCAAGCGGCAGGCGGTCCGCGTGTGTTCGCGCCGGCCTGGCCCGATCCCATGCCGCCCGCTCCCGCTGGTGTCGGCGGCCTGGGCGCGCCGCCAGACCGGTCCGCCCGCTTTGGCCGTCCGGTCGCCCGATGTAGTCTGACCGGTCTAGTGCGTCCCACCCGGGCGCCCGAGTGGCAGGAGGCCCCACGGGGGTGCCGGCCGGCCCTCGTCGGGCCGGGGGCGGGGTCATCGAGACGACGGGGGAGACTTCGCGACGTGATCAGCTGCGAGCGTGGCCGCTTCGTGCTGGACGGGAAGCCGCACTTCATCTACTCGGGCGAGATCCACTACTTCAGGCTGCGGCCCGCGCTGTGGCCGAGGCACCTCGCCGCCGCGCGGGCCGCGGGGCTGAACGCGGTCAGCAGCTACATCCCCTGGATCTGGCACGAGCCCGAGGAAGGGCGCTTCGACTTCACGGGCCGGACCCACCCCCAGCGCGACCTCGCGCGCTTCCTCGAGGCCGTGGAGCGGCACGGACTCCGCTTCATCGCGCGCGTGGGTCCGGTCTCGAACGCCGAGCTCGTGAACGAGGGCGTGCCGCGCTGGCTCATCGACGGGCATCCCGAGGTCTTCGTGCGCGGCCACGCGATCACCAACCTGCCCCACACCACGCTGCTCGCCTACCACGACGGGACCTTCCAGCGCTGCGTGGGCCGCTGGTACGACGCGGTCCTGCCGGTGGTGTCGCGCCACGCCCACCCGCGCGGGGGCGTCATCCTCGTGCAGCTCTGCAACGAGATCGGCATGGTGCACTGGCTGCAGAAGGCCGCCGACTACAGCCCCGGGACCGAGCGCCGCTTTCGCGATTTCCTGCGCGAGCGCTACGACGGCGACCTCGCGCGGCTCGACGCGGCCTGGGGCGCGCGCCACGCCGGCTGGGGCGCGGTGGTCCAGCCGCCCTCGGGCGACGACCGCCAGAGCCTGCGCATGCTGTGGGACTGGATGGCCTTCTACCAGCGCTACTACGCCGACTACTTCGCCTCCCTCCACGCGCGCTACGCGGCCCATGGCCTGACGCTGCCGGTGATGGCGAACATCCCGCAGTTCTACGACTACGACGTGCGTGGCCGCGGCGTGTTCGCCCCCATGACCTCGATGATGTTCCGCGACTTCCCCGCGCGGGTCCCCGGGGTCGTGCTGGGGGGCGCCTACCAGATCCGGCGCCTCGACCACGAGAACTTTCACGACATCGCGATCACCAGCGAGGTGCTCCGCATGCTCACGCCCGGCGTGCCCGCGGCGTGCGCGGAGCTGCAGACCGGCATCATGCGCGACCGCCCGCGGCTCTACCCGCAGGACGTGGAGCTGAACCTCAAGACCTCCACCGCGCACGGCCTCGGGCTGCTGAACGCCTACATGTTCTCGGGCGGGCGCAACGAGGAGGGCGTGGGCGCCTTCGGCACCTACCACGAGTGGCAGGCCGCGGTCGCCGCGGACGGCACCCGGCGCCCGCACTTCGCGGCGCTGCGCGACTTCGGCCGCCAGGTGCGGTCCTTCGGCACGCGGCTCGCCGACACGCGCAAGCACGCCGACCTCGCGCTGGGCTTCTACGCGCCCTACTGGACCACCGAGTACCTGACCGGCCCCACCGTCGAGTCGTGGGAGTGGAAGAAGCACCACCTGTTCTACGACGGCCTCGCCCGGCTGCTGCAGCTGGCGAACCTGAACCACACGCTGCTCGATCTCGAGCGGGCGTCGCTGGAGGATCTCAGGCGCCTGCCGGCGCTGGTGGTCTTCACGCTCGACCTGATGGACGCGGAGACGCAGACGAAGCTCGCCGCCTACGTGCGGGCGGGCGGCCGCCTGCTGCTGAACCCCGAGCTGCCGGTGCGCGACCTGGGCCTCGCGCCCTGCACGGTACTCGCCGACGCGCTGGGGGTGAGGCTCGAGGGGACCCGGGACGGGAACCAGGTCTACTTCGTCGGCGAGCGCGAGTGTCTGGCGCAGGGCGGGCTGACCACGTTCCAGCCCGGCCGCGCGCAGGTGATCGCCCGCACCGCCGACGGGAAGCCGTGTGGCCTGCGCGTCGAGCGGGAGGGCGGCCTCGCGCTGCTGCTGGGCTTTGGCCTCAACCACATGTTCGACTACCAGATCGGTCTGGTGCGGGAGTTCGTGGCGGCGCTGGGGGTCACGCCCGCCGTCGAGACCGACGGGGACCTGCAGCTGTGCCTGAGGGCGGACGAGCGCTGCGGCTTCCTGTTCGTGGCCAACTTCCACGACCAGCCGCAGGCCGGCCGGATCTGGCTCGTGCTGCCCGGCGAGAAGAAGGTGACCGTGCTGCCCTCACGCGGCAAGGTCGCGCTGGCGAGCCGCCGCGGCTACCTGTTGCCGCTCAACCTGCCGCTCGCGGGCGGCGACGTCCTGCGCTACGCCACGGCCGAGGTGCTCGAGGTCTCCGCGCGCGGCGGCACGGCGCGGCTGGTCGTGACGGGCCGCGCCGGCGCCGAGGGCGAGGTCGAGCTGGTCACGAAGGCGAAGGGCGCGCGGCTGGACGGTCGCAGGGTCGAGGCGAAACGCGTGGGCCGGCGGCTGCGCGTGCGCTTCCCGCTCACGGGCG
>Ga0315295_10000664_pt1 | contig 29824 bp, 30 predicted proteins | sample YL17G14_0_MG_FD_204453 | JGI IMG/M metagenome (GOLD analysis project Ga0315295, IMG submission 204453) | Sediment microbial communities from Yellowstone Lake, YNP, Wyoming, USA - YL17G14_0 | ecosystem: Environmental > Aquatic > Freshwater > Lake > Sediment | place: USA: Wyoming | collected... | reverse complement strand
CTCTTTCGCCTCTGCCCCGGCTGACCTAACGCCTTACAAACTACCGCTGCCAACTCGCCGGTTGTAGTTATCGGCTTTTCTTTTCGATGCTGCACAATAAACCGTGCAATCCGGCGCGAGGCCCTATCCTCGCCGAAATTGTATATCAAATCGGCTAAAGATTTTTCGTCTGTTTTACCAATTATATCGGCAGCAGTGGTCTTTAATCTTTTGTCAATTCTCATATCCAGCGGCATATTCCGCTGGAAGCTAAGTCCGGTCTCGAAGTCAGCTAACTGCGCCGAGCAAAGACCTAAATCCGCCAATATAAAATCAACCTTGTCTATGCCCTGTTCGCGGACCTGTTCGCTGATTTGAGAAAAATTCGAATGAAGCACAACGACCTTGCAGGAAAGGTCTTTTAATCTGTTTTTGGCCCTTTGGATGGCGTTCGTATCAACATCTAAGCCGATGATAATTCCCTTGGGGCCTAAATTTTGGCCGAACAGATAACTATGACCTCCGTGCCCAATGGTTGCATCAACCATCACCCCATCCGGCGGTAAGATTATCTGTTCGGCTAACGTTCCGGCGAGAACCGGAATATGTTCTGCTATCAAACCATTCACTTCGGTAACGCTATATATTTACTATCGCCTGCCGGCTTTATCCGTCGTCCGTGTGGCGGATTGCATAAGCCCAAACCTATTATAGCTCGGCACTTACGGCAAACCGCCCGCCTGTCTTTATGTGGCACGGGCTTCCAGCCCGTGAAAACACGGCCAGGATGGCCGTGCCACAAGACACGGCGGAGTTAGCTTACGGCTACCGTCTCGTTCTGAAGTTTCTTAACAGCGGGCGAAAATGTAACCTCGGAAAAAGCGATGTCGCTTCTTTTCAACTGTTCCAGCCGTTCAGTAAGAGCTGCCACCGATGCGAAGGTTTGCTCATCAACCTCCCTTTCGCCGTTAAGACTTCTCGATACAACCTGCCAATGGTTTGTCTCAAGCATTTTGCCTCCATTCCAGCTTAAAGTTCTTCGTCCTGTTTCTGTAAAACAACCTGCCGTGCCTGCGCCATTTGTTTTTGATACTGCGGCATATGGTCTGAAAGATACTGCTCCCAATTGTCGCTGTTCCACAGTTCGATATGGTCTCTGACGCCAATCAGGGTGATATTTTCTTTCAACCCTGCTCTTTTCCGCAATCGCTCATTCAACAGCAGCCGCCCCTGGGCATCCAGTTCCACCTTGCTGGCAAGGGCAAAGCTCATTCGTTCAAACGCTACTGCCTCATCGGGTGCGGTCGTGCCGGGCGTAACTGCAAGGGTTATATGCTCGAAGCATTTCTCAGGATACAGGCAGAGTATCCCATTTGTGCCTAAGACCAGGTAGAAATTGCTGCCGTGCTCGTCGGCGTCAATCTGGCTGCGCAGCTTATTTGATACGAGGACCCTGCCTTTCTCATCTACAACGTGCGGATATTCGCCTGTTAATAACAGCATGGTATTCGTCCCACTCAACAATCCAACACTGGGAAATTCTACCACTTCTTCCCACATCGTCAACATACAAACAGATTATTTTGAAAATTTTTGAAAATTTTTTTTATAGGACTACTACCGACCTGAGGTAATCTACGTAGGCAACAGATTTTATGAAATGACCCGCTTTTTTTAGGACCTGTTTATTCTAAGCAAAGTCGAAGGGCCATTTTTCACAACATCCTGTTAGTTTAACAATTTCCGCCTTTGTTCAGCGGCTTATAGAGACAAAGATGCTTGTGGAAGGATATCGGCTTCGATATAATCATAAAAAGCCGCATAGGTCGCTGGGCTATATGATTCCTGCGGCGTTCGCAGCTGAATATAGACAACTCTCTAATCGCAGTTGGTGTATAGAAATAGAATAGGGTCAGTAAGAGGTAAATATGCGTCTATATCTTATAAACCCATGCAATCCATTAGTGAGCATGGTCAAGGTCAAAGAAAGCCGCTGGAACAAGTACCGCGTCTGGAAGCCGCTTGGCCTTCTGGTTTTAGCCGGCCTAACCCCTCCCGAGTGGGACATCACGGTGGTTGACGAGAACCTCGGCGTGCCCGACTACACGGCTATGCCACGCCCTGACCTGGTGGGGATTACGGCCTTCACTTCACAGGCGGGCCGCGCTTACAGAGTGGCCGCCGAGTTCCGTACCTCTGGTGTGCCCGTGGTGATGGGTGGCATCCATGCTACTATGCGCCCGGCGGAGGCGTCGGAGCGGGTGGACGCTGTGGTGACGGGCGAAGCGGAGAGCATCTGGGTCCAGGTTTTGGAAGACGCTAAGCTGGGCGCCCTGAAGCGGGTCTATACTGGTACCCGTATGGAAATGGCCAAGGTTCCACTTGCCCGGCACGACCTGCTGCCGACCGGCTATCGCTTTGGGTCTATCCAGACCACGCGAGGTTGCCCGCTCAACTGCAGCTTTTGCAGCGTCACTACCTTCAACGGAAGGGCATACCGGCGCCGCCCGATTGAGAACGTAGTGCAGGAGTTCAAATTGATTCGGGAGAAATATGTCCTCATCGTGGACGACAACTTCATCGGCACCCGTAAGGACCATATCGCTCGCACCAAGGACCTGCTCCGGGCCATAATCCAGGCAAATCTTGGTAAGAAGTGGATTGCCCAGGTGACAATCAACATGGCGGATGACGAAGAACTGCTTAGACTGGCGGCGAAGGCCGGCTGCAGCGGCGTCTTCATTGGCTTCGAGTCGCCGAACGCTGAAGGGCTGATAGAGGTTCACAAGGAATTCAACATCCGGAAAGACCGTGACTTCCGGACATCCGTCCGGCGAATACAGCGGCACGGCATCATAGTCGTTGGCTCGTTCATCATGGGTTTGGACGTTGATGAGCCGGGAATCGGACGGCAAATTGCCGATACAGCCAATCGCTGCGGCCTGGACGCCCTCAACACGCTGTTTCTAACGCCGCTGCCCGGCACACGCCTGTGGGACAAGATGGAATCGGAACGCCGCATCGCCGCCAACACTTTCCCGGAAGATTGGAAATATTACACGCTGACTCTTCCGGTGGCCCGTTACAATCACCTGTCCTGGGCGGACATCCTCAGAGAGATGGAGTCCTGCAACCGGCGTTTCTATTCTCTGTCGCGCATCCTCCGCCGCGTGTGGCGAAACTTCTGGCGACGGCGCGAGCCTCTTATCACGTTAGTGAGCAATCTTTCCTTCAGGAACAACATTGGCCTGGACCGCAAGCTATACCGAGAGCTCAATTTGTCGCGCAGCCAACCGCTGCCTCATCTCATCCCTGCGAAACCTGTCCTGCTTGCCCTGCGAAGCCCCGCCGTTCAGGGCGAAGTGGGGAGCGCACTGAGCATGCCTGCACTGAACTTTGCTGAAGTGTCGAAGCGAGCACATCCGAAGGAGGAGGAATCCAGACTAAGCGCTTCTAACAAAAAAGTGTCATTCTGAACCCGCCGAAGGTAGGGGAAGAATCTCAAAACGGTTAGCCCCCAGGTTTATCCTGGGGGTCATTTAGCCCGGCGTTTTTCGCATTTGACTCATCTCTTTGTTTTGCTTCGGCGTTTGCGGCGCTGTTTCTGTTTGCGAATCTTGTCGGCCTTTAATGCCGCTGGACTCTTGGAGCCAAATTTCTCCTGTTCGACCAGCTCACACAATCGCTTTCGTGCATAATACCGGTTCAGCCCCTGCGACCGTTCCCGCTGCATCTTTACTTCCAGGCCGCTCCGGATGTGCTTTAGATAAACGCAGCTTGCTGTCTTATTTACCTTTTGTCCGCCCGGCCCTGATGAACGAATATATTTTTCCTCTATGTCCGCTTCGCGCACCCCCAGCGCCGCCATTCTTGCCTCAAGTTCTTCCTGCTTCTTCCGCGTTACCCCAAAACTCATTTTCATCATACCTGCCCCACCATGGTTTTGTCATTCCGTGCTTGCCTGCCCCGGCAATATGTCGCCCGGGGACACGGAATCTGTTTTACGTCATTGCGAATCCGCCGTAGGCGGATGTGGCAATCTCATTCTACTAACCACTAACGACTATTCATTAACTACTATCTTGCCCCCACCCTGCGCGGTGGGGATTTGTCACGAAGAATCCAAATTCGCAGATAACGATTGAACTCGGCGTCCGCTCCATTAGATTGTTAGCATATAGGCTCAGTATTAGTTCTATTCAGCTGATTACTCATGAATTCGATTTCAACTTCGTAGAATATATTCTCTGTTTTAATGAATCTGATTCGGCCATCACAGACTTGGCAGTCATCTTCAAAAACAATTGGAAGATAAGTAAATTCACAACCACTACTTCCATCTAGAGTATCTTCAATACCGGATACGTAATCCAGGAGTGTTTTTCCCTCCTCGAAGGATGGAGCTGACAGGGCGACATTCATTGCGACAGGTCCGAAGAACCAAGCCCTTCCATTCATAGCTGCTATCGCAGCCTCTCGCAACCGCACAAAGGCCTTGTAGTTAGGGTGTCTCGGATTACGCATCGAGAAGTGTTCGTCTTTGTATGGAGGATAGCCGGAGACTTTGATCATGATCTTCTCTCCAGCAATAGGAGACGGTTTTGTGGGAATTATCCCTGGATCATACGGTAAACACTTCATATCGCCTCTTGACCAAATAGTTTCCGCATAACGTCAAGCTCAGCAGTGCTGGGTCTCTCCGGCGTCCGATTCAGCGAGATGTTAGAATCTATTGCTCTTTGTATTCCCATTTAGCTACGAATTTTTCATTGCCGCTTTGTTCCACTTTACTGAGATTGGTCTCTATTACTAACGGTTTCTCAGCACGCACAGGGCACATTCTTAGTGCAAGCGTAACTTCCGGGGCTGTGATCGCATTGGGCTTTGCTGCTTGCAGAGAAGCGGTAACATCTAACCTGCCAGGGCCGTCGATTATTGCCTCAGTTCTCGTCGAGCCAATCGTGATAGAGTCAGGCTCAACTTTTGGTCCAAGATTAGAGTGACTAAAGTACATTGGTGGGGAGAGTCTGATTCCCTTGTTTATACTGGTTTGTTCCTCGCCCACTATAATAACAATCTGGCACTTGTGACGAGGAATCACGACGCGGTCTTGCTCAGAGGGGGCGACATACAATTGGACTCCTATATCCCAGTTATATTGAGATGGGTTTGAATTGGGTGATGGCTCCTTTATTGTAATGGTCGCACCAAGAACCTCGATTGACGGTTGGTGGCTGAGGGGAACAAGTAGTCTTATGAGGTCCTCTCTACGGGCACTTCTTGTACTACGACCTTCCCGCCATGGGACTTCTAATTCCACGGGGCCCGAACCTTGATTTCCGTAGGCGCTGTTCTTAACAACGAATGGGGCTCTATCCGTGGAAAACAGGAGTGCTACAACTATCTTATCATCCACTGGCACATTCAAATCTATAACTTCGGGAAACGGTCCGTTAAAGAAAGTCTTCACCGCAGGAAGCCAGTTAGCCAGTTCTACGTTGTCAGCCCCAACAATGCCACGTGACTCGTCTATGCCAATAATCCACAGGATGCTCTCGCCGCGCGCCGCGTTAGCATGACCCGCTATCTGACGGGCTGCTTTTGATGGATCAAGCCACTCTGCCTTCATCTCAACCCGACTGTCTTCGCAGGGCTGATTGCGTTTCTGCTGGTCAACCACTCTGAGAACCCAGGCTTCTATGTTTACCAAAATCATTAGTTCGCAATTCTACCTTTGCGGCTCACCGGCGCCGCACACGCGGCAGCCAAGTCCAGCCGTTCTATCCTGCGCAGCTCGCGCGAAGCAGGACTGGTTCGTTAATACTAATTTTCAGTCACCATTCTAACTGAAGTTTTATCGTTTTGTCAAGTGCCGCCGCCAGTATGTCCTGCCTGCCCTGCGACTTGTCCGGCGTAGCTTTAGTGAAGTCGGAAGCCCTGCCGTTTAGGGCGAAGTGGGGAGCTTGTCGAAGGGTCAAATGGGGCAGATCCCCGAGTGCTGCGACTTGGGCCAGGAACAGGGGGTCTGCTGCAAAACTTATCCCGAGCTTGTTTACACCAAGCTTCTCGAAGTGTCGAAGGAATCCGAATTTGAAAAAATCGTATTATTTCAAAAGATTCGTCTTGATAATGGGATGTAATTTTATTATAATTGTACTTTCGTATTAATCTTCTAAACACTTTTTTATTATGTAAATTTGGAGAAAAAACGTGAGAGATTTCAGCAAAGGGGGCCCAAGAAAAGATTTTGGTCCACGCGAGACGTTTAAAGCTACCTGTGCAGAATGCGGACAGGAATGCGAAGTCCCGTTTCAGCCTAAAGAAGGCAGGCCGGTTTATTGCAAAAGCTGTTACGCAAAGAAGAAAGGTTCTTCCTATTAATTCTCTGCGTTCCGCGATTACTCGCCAGTAGCGGAGCACCTGAAAAAAACAGTCTTATTTGTCCCCATCGTGAATACCTGTGCTATGTGGTATTGCCACCTACGGAATATCTTACTCCAACATACTCTCCCCGCACCCTCTCACAAGCTCTCTGCTTATCCGCGCTATGTGGTATTGCCACCTACTGAACACCAAAGCCCAACACACTCTCTCTCCCCTCGTCCTTCGCCCTTCGTCCCTGATTCCCTGATATCCTTCTTCCTGATTCTCTGATATTCTGTTCCCCTTTTCTCTTATGCTCTTATGCACTTGTGTTCTTGTGTTTTTTGTGCCTTTTCGTGGCTAATCTCTGTGGCCTTGAAAAATCCGGGATAGCGTGGGCGTTAGTTGTCCATAGCAAACGCTACGCAGGACTATGCAGCGCTCCAAGTGTCAGCCCAGACCGCATACGGATTATTCGAAATCCACGTCCGGCACCTCGCGGACGGATGGGTGCACGCTGAAGTAGTCCTGCGACTCAAAGCCGAATATGCCAGCGATAATGCCGCTCGGAAAGGTTTCGCACTTGTTGCGATAGTCGCGCACATTCCCGTTGAAGAACCGGCGTGCCGCCTGTATGCGGTCCTCCGTATTAACCAGCTCCCGCTGGAGCTTCAGGAAATTTTGGTCCGCTTTCAGTTGAGGGTAGTTTTCCACGACCGCCAGAAGCTGTTGCAATGCCCCGACCAATTTGTTCTCATCGACCGCTTGCTCCTGAGGAGCACCCTGGCTGGCTAAGCACTGCGCACGCAGCTCAGTAACACGCTCGATGACCTCCTTTTCATGGGCCGCGTACCCTTTGACTATGGCAACCATGTTGGGAATCAACTCATACCGCCGCTTCAGCTCCGTGTCGATATCGCTCCATGCATCGCGAATATGGTTTCGCAAAGCCACCAGCGTATTGTAAGTTAAGACAACGTAAATGACCGGCAGCAAAAAGACAACTATAATCAGTATCAGCAGTCCCAACATAATCACCTCGGGGAAAACAGATATTCCGGCATTAGCGACCTGACAGTGATGAGTCGATTCAGATTCGGCTCTATGTACTCCGGCGATAACTGAGAATTAAACGAGATAGCCAGCGCACCGCCCTCAATCTCTATTGTCAGGTCGGTATTTGATAAGAGGTACTCAATCATACGGGCATTGCACACATCATAAGCGAACTTCTTGTCCCGCGAGCGGACACAGAACTTGCGCGAGAATTCATACGACTCAAAATCAATGTCATCATACCCGAGCGCCTGGGCAATCTTCGAGAAGAATCCCTCACTGCCGATGACCAGCTCCGGGAAGGATGCCGGCAGGTGCAGAATGAAAAAAGAGAAATAATGGTGGTGGGTTTGGCGGTGTCCCTTGGAATCAGTGGAATAGGTTTCATAATGGTAGTCGAACATGGTCACGTCGTGGCCTTGGTAGCTGCCGGAGAGGATATTGAATGCGTAGCGATTCGACCCGGCCCGAAGTTTGTCCAGAAAGCAATAACGCTGGGCTATATCCCAATTCTTGTTAGGGTCGAAGCATAGACCAAGCTTATCCGCAAGGGTGGCCATGGCTTCGCGCCGTTTCCGAGCAATGATATAGCCAAAGACCCCTAAGACGATAATGAGCGCAATGAAGCCAACGATAATTAGAGGTTCCACTTTCCATTCCTTTGACATATTCCCATATTATGTACCAGCCCCCTCCATCCGACGTGTTATTTTAGCTGCTATTTACCCACGAGGTCAAACCCCTAAATCCACTTTCAGCCCCAGCTAGGCAGGTTTTTTCAGACAGTACCGATGCGCCCAACCGGAATTCCCGCCACCAGTATGTCCTGCCTGCCCTGCGTAGCCCTGTCGTTCAGGGCGAAGTGGGGAGCTTGTCGAAGGGCGCAGCAAAAAACCAGTTGTAACTGACCACCTCTAACCCACAAAACATTGTTTTTGAATTTCGTATTTCGGTCATTCGAATTTGTTTCGCCCGTCCTCCGTAGAAGTTTTACTTCGGAGGATGGAGATTTCGAATTTCGAGCCTCGGATTTTTTTGCCTTCATCCCTCCGTGGCCGATTCTTTTCTATTGCAGGACGCTCGTATCAATCACTATACCAGCTTGCCTGCCACTGCCATTCGTTTGCCAGTTCTGCGAAGTCAGAAAAATCCACTCGACAATCTTTGTTGAAATCGGCAGGCAAATAAAAACAGTTTTGCCGCCATTCACCCCCAAGGATTGCAAAATCTCTAAAATCAACTGACTCGTCCTTGTTGAAATCCGCCTGTAAACCGTGCCCGCTTCCTAACCATTCTAAACATAGTGCTCGCAGGTCATAAAAGTTGACCACATAATCATCGTTTGTATCAGCCAACTGAGTTGTCTGAAGCCACTGATTTACAAATTCTCCGACATCGTTAATGTCAACGATTCCATCCCCTCTCAAGTCTTCGGATATGCCACGGGGATTCCATCCGGTGTTTATCATAAGATTAGGCGTTACAGCCGTGGCGATGTTCTCCCACGGAACAAGCTTAAAGTTCTGATTCCCCCCGGTATTGTGGCCGTCCTGAGCTATAAATACTCCCTTAGGAAAAGCGGAGCCCAAAAACGCACTGGCAACCCCAACTCCATCAGTATTGCTTACGCCGTCGATACCCAGAGCCGTATTATCGACGACCTTGAAGCTCATCACATACTCGTTGTTTCCGTTGCGGCGATACACGGCAAAGGTATTGGCCAAAGGATACCCTGGATGGTCCTCGCCCTGACTCGAAGCAATGAGATATCCATCTCCGCCGTGGGCATAATAAATCGTCAGCCCTTCCACATCGGCGACTAAATGTCCGCCGGTACCGGTATTCGTACTGTCCACCAAGAACCGATTGGCCTTATCCGCAGGGTCGTTTGGCTCAGCTCCATACCTCCATATTCCCACATCCTCCTCACCGACGTAGAGATAGCCCAACTGGTCGTCTGCGACCATTCCTTCGGTCTGGCTTCCAGCATCGAACGACCGCACCCGCACACCATCAACCTTGCCGCTTCCATTATCGAACAGTTCCCACTGTTCCACTTCACCGTTCTTGTCATTGGCGAAAGCATAATACTTATGTGTCCGCCGACTCTGATATAGACAAAACCCGTATGCCTCAGTAATACCGGTGATAATTTTTCGGGCGGCAACGTTGGTCAGTCTCCTCGTGCCCGCATCGATTGTGTAAATAGCAATGCTTTCGTCGGTGCGGTTGCCGGAAGCAACAATGTCCACATTCCTGCCTCCCAGCGGGAAATTGTATCGCACATCGACATTGTTCATCCTGCCGTCTTTGGCGAAGAATATCAGTCTGCCGGTAAGGTCATAGACAGCCAACCCGCCTTCCGTATCGTGTTTATCCGTTCCAATGATAACACTCCGATTCGGCTCGGTCGGATGTATCCAGACCTTCGCATCATCCGCACTGTCGCCGCTATGAGAGACCGGCTCCGTTTCCACCGTTGCCTTTACCTGGAACACTTCCGCAAAGGCAGATTCTAAAAAACAGAAACCGCCTGACAGAACAGACAACAAAACTATCGCTTTGACGTTCATACAGCCATTACCTCAGGATGACCCTCCTACGTCGTTATAGTATCAAATGTCCCTTGCAAAAGCAAGTCTAAAGGTGCAATTTTTCACAACCCCCTGTGAGTTTTCACATCTCGCGGCCAAATGCATCACTGAAAATACATAAAGAATGTCAAAGTCTCTTAATATGTTCCAGCAGCCCGCCATCGTTGATTATCTCAAGCGCAAAATCCGGCAGCGGATTAAACTTTATATCAGTACCAGTCGTTTTATTCTTAATCAAGCCGGCTTTGTAATCAATCTCAAGCTGGTCGCCATCTTTGATTTTTCCGAGTGCATCCGGTGACTCAATCAGATAATAACCGCAATTAATGGAGTTGCGATAGAAGATTCGCGCAAAGGATTTTGCGATTACGGTCTGCACCCCCGCCCCGCGGATGGACCAGACGGCGTGCTCTCTGGATGAGCCGCAGCCGAAATCCTCACCAGCCACTATACAATCGCCCGGCTTGACCTTTTTAACGAAGTCTTTGTCCAGACCTTCCATACAATGTTTGGCCAGTTCCGCTTCGTTATCGGTATTTAAATACCTTGCGGGAATAATCTCATCTGTATTTATATGGTCTCGTTTGTAAACGTGTGCTTTAGCCATATCCTCATCTACTCCTAAAATCCGAATCTCGAATATTGAAATCCGAAACAATACCAAAATTCAAATTCCGAATGTTCAAAACACTATTTACTTTTTTACAAAGTCACCCCAAAGACACCCATTAGCTCAGTTACGTCCTTTTCTCTCACATCTTTAGCAAACTTAAGAGGTTGCTCTTTCAACTCATACTGTTTTTGATTTTTAGTTTTTGTCATTCGAATTTGTTTCGGATTTCGAGTTTCGTATTTCGAGTTTTTTCTCAAAGGTGCGGTCTCGGGTCTGCTAACTTGCCAGCTATTGCGCTTGCTGCTGTTGTTGCTGGGCTGGCAAGATAAACCTCACTTTCCGGGTCTCCCATTCGGCCAACAAAATTCCTGTTTGTTGTGCTGACGCATTTTTCGCCGGCGGCAAGCACTCCCATAAACCCGCCTAAGCACGCCCCGCACGTCGGCGCAGCGATTACGCAGCCGGCATCATAGAATATATCGAATAGGTCCTCATCTTTTGCCTGTTTCCAGATGCTCGGCGTAGCCGGCACAATTATTGTCCGAATGGCAACCTGCTTTCCCTTGAGGATTTTTGCAGCGATTCGTAAATCTTCAATCCGTCCGTTTGTACAGCTCCCAATGTATGCCTGGTCCATTTTCCTGCCGCGACACTCGCCGATTGGGACAACATTGCTCGGCAGATGCGGCAGTGCAACCATCGGCTCTAATTTAGAACAGTCAAACTCCTCGACCGAAACGTATTCAGCATCGCTGTCAGATTCGTAAACTTTGTAACTCTTTTTATCTTTTAGATGTTCATCGAGATATTTCTTTGTAACTTTATTGAATCCGATGATGCCGTTTTTTGCACCTGCTTCGATGGCCATATTCGTCATCGTCATTCTCGCCTCCATTGACATACCGGCAAGGGCCAGCCCGACAAACTCCATCGCCCGATAGAGCGCACCATCAACGCCTATCCTGCTGATGACGGCGAGAATTACGTCTTTGCTATATACGCCCGGGCCGAGTTTCCCATTGAGCACGAACTTCATCGAGGCCGGCACCTTAAACCAAAGTTTTCCTGTTGCAATTGCCGCAGCCAGGTCTGTCGAACCAATACCCGTGCTGAAACACGCAAACGCCCCGTAGGTGCAGGTGTGCGAATCGCCGCCCACAATTACTTCACCTGGCCGGATATGTCCCTGCTCAGGCAGCAGCGCATGACATACGCCAGCCCTGCCAAGCTTGTAATAGTGTTTTATCTTGTGCCGCCTTGCCCACTCGTCTAACCGTTTGTGCAGCTCGGCGCTTTTAATGTCTTTAGCCGGCTGATAATGGTCGGGCGTTACAATAATCTTTTTCCTGTCGAAAACTTTATCTATCCCTTTTTCAACCAGCATCGAAATCGCCGCCGGCGCAGTAACATCGTGGCACATCACAACGTCAATCTTTGCGTCTATAAGCTCACCAGCTTGCACCGTTTTCTTGCCTGCTGCTCTTGCCAGAATTTTCTCCGTTATCGTCATTCCCATAATGTTTATCCTTACCTTATATCGCCTGCCCTCCACAGCCCACAGGGCGTCGGAGGGTCATACCCATACGCTACTCACTTTCCTCCGCTGTCATTCTGAGCGCAGCGAAGAATCTCGTTTTGAATTTCGAACATCCGAATTTGTCCCTCGACTCCCTCGACTGCGCTCGGGACAAGTTTGCTCGGGTTTGTAGTGAGCTTGTCGAATCTGATGGTGAGCCAGTCGAACCATTTCGGATTTCATCCTTCGAATTTCGGATTTTTTATATTTGTCCTTTCACTTCCGGCGGTTGCTCCTTATGTTTTTCCGCCACCATTCTGTTGATGGCATCGACATAAGCTTTTGCGCTGGCCTCGATGATGTCGGTAGAGACGCCTCGCCCGGCGTAGCTTCGGCTGTCATCTCTTATCTTCACGGTTGCCTCGCCGAGGGCCTCCTTGCCGCTGGTGACCGCTCTTATTGAGTAGTTCTCAAGCTCTGGCGATTGGCCGGTAGCTTCTCTGATGGCTTCATAAGCTGCATCGACCGGCCCGTCTCCACAGGCAGCGGCTTGTCTCGTTTCACCTTTGGTTTTTATCCTCACGCTTGCTGTCGGCAAAGTACCTGTGCCGCAGGAAACGTGCAAGTACTGCAGTTCGTATGTCTGCTCGATGAGATGAATCTCGTCGCTGATTATCGCCGCCAGGTCCTCATCAAAGACCTCTCTTTTCTTGTCGGCGACTGCCAAAAATCGCTGATATGTTTTGTCCAGCTCTTCTTTAGACAATGTATATCCCATTTCCTCAAGGCGATGGCGAAGACCGTGCCGGCCGGTCCTTGCCGTCAGCACGACACGGCTTTCAGTAAGGCCGATTGTCTCAGGCCGCATAATCTCGTATGTCTCTCGCTTTTTCAAGAATCCATCCACGTGAATGCCGGAACTGTGGGCAAAAGCATTGCGGCCCACAATTGCTTTATTGGCAGGGACAGGCATCCCTAACATATCAGCCACCATTCGGCTTGTCCGATAAAATTCGCGGGTATTGATGTTCGTTTCTACCTCTTCAAAAAAATCCTGTCGAGTAAGGATAGCCATAACTATTTCTTCGATGGCCGCATTACCTGCCCGCTCGCCAACGCCGTTGATAGTCCCTTCTACCTGTCGTGCGCCATTCTTCACACCCGCCAATGAATTAGCTACCGCCAATCCCAAATCGTTATGGCAGTGGACGCTGATTGTCGCTTTAGCGATGTTTGGAACATTGGCTCGTATGTCCCTGATAAGCGCACCCCATTGCTCCGGCATAGCATAACCGGTGGTATCAGGTATGTTGACAACGGTAGCGCCGGCTCCAATAACAGCTTCAAGCATCTTGTAGAGAAAGTTTCTGTCGGCCCGGCCGGAGTCTTCAGCGTAAAATTCCACGTCAGGTGTAAATTCAGCGGCTTGCTTGACTGCCTTGACGGCCATTTTGAGGATATTGGCCTTTTTTTCGCCCATCGTCTTGCCGTATTTGTCATCTGCGAATTTTCCGGCAATGTGAATCTCGGAGACCCCTATGCCGGTGTGGATACGACGTCGTTTAGCTTTTGCAAGCGCTTTTTTGCAGACCTCGATGTCCTCTTTTACGGCCCGGGTCAGGCCGCAGATAATCGGGCCTTCTATTTGCTCCGATATCAGACGCACCGCCTCAAAATCCTCAGGCGAAGATGCGGGAAACCCTGCTTCAATAATATCAACCTTCAGCCGGGTCAACTGGCGAGCTATTTCCAGCTTTTCTCTGGCTCCCAATCTGCTTCCAGCGGCCTGTTCGCCGTCACGTAAGGTGGTATCAAATATCATCACTTTTTCTTTAGACATCTGATTTTTCTCCAAAAAATTTTAGAAATATTGGGCTAATTATGCCCTAAAGAGCGCAAAAATTCTACGATTTTGCGAAAAAACAATGGTTTTTGAATGAATTTTGTGCGTGGTCTATTGCGCCTTGCGGCGCAAAAGCAGAGCATTAAGGCCCAAAACGGCCTTGCAGAAGGAACAAATTATGCAATTTCTGCTCATACAAAATATTATACAAAGGCGTTTCCTTGAATGCAAGAAATTTTTTGCATCAGGTATTTATTATTTTTTGAGACAGGATTACAGGATTTTTAGAAAGTCAAATGCTCTATCTTTTTGACCAGTTCTAAAACAACTGCTCGGGATCTATCTTCTGAATTATACGCATTGATAAAGGCTGAAGCGTCTGGGCTATTTAAGAGTATAGATAGTAACGTCGGTTCGATTGTATTCGATTTTCCCATTGAACTTATCATGGGTCTGGACACAACTTCATTGACAACTCCAGTTATTCAAACAGGTATAGCTATCTGCTTTCCAAAAATTGAAGAACTCCTGTTTCATGTATTATTGTAAGGATTGGCGGGAAAAGCAAGAAAAAAGTCGGCTTATTTGTCCAATTCGTCCCGGAGGATTTGTGGTAGTGCTTCTTCGAGCTGGGGGAACTTTTCAACGATGCGAAAAATATCAGCTAAATCCTTTTGCCGTTTGCTCCTCCGCCTTGCCTTATCCATATACGCCCAAACTTTGCCCTCTAACACATCTTCAAGGCGTGCCACCTTCATCGTGTAACCCAGCACGGTCCTATCGTCTGCATTTGAAACAAACCTCTGGTACCGCGGGTCGGCCTGAAGCTGAATCCGCAGGTCGGAGCTTGAGCTTGTTATGTTCACACTATGCTCGAATTGCTCAACTTTTAAGCCATGTTCTCTGGCAGCTTTGCATATAGCCCCGATATCTTCAACTGCGGCAACGATATCCAAATCAAGACTCACAACCGGCTCAACATAAGCGTTTACAGCAAGTCCTCCGATTAGGCAATACCGCGAACCCGTTTTGGAAAGAATGTCCAGAAAGAGCTGGATGATGTCAGATTTTCCGTTTGCCAGCCGGTTAACGAATTCTTTGCCAGTCATCGCATTTGTCCTTCAAGCGGACGAACCAAAAACCAAAGATTGAGGGTCCCCTATTCTCGTATTATTGTGTAGATTGTCGGGAAAGGCAAGAAAAATAGAGTTAAATGGTTAATTAGTTAATTGGTTAATTGGTGAGTGGATGCTTCCGCCTTCGGTGGATAAAGCTCGATGCTCGTAGGACATTTTGCGTAGTGCGGATTGCGTCGCCAGGACGGCGATAAACAACCCTCCGGCACGGGTCCGGGAGCTAAACGTTTGAGATTGCCGCGGTCCGTGAAGCGGGCCTCGCAATGACATTTTTTTTCTGTTTTTTTCGTGCATCAACGGTTTTTTGCTGCTATAATTTCGGTATGGTCAAGTACAAGCACGCTCTTATGCTGTATCCGTATTTCGGCGATTCGACCGCGACGATGGGAGTTTTTCCGCCGACCGGCCTTGAGTACATCGCCACGAGCATGAAGGGCCTGGTCGATAAGGTGACGCTTCTCGACCTTCGGTATGAAACGGCCTACCAGGACCTGGAGATGCTGGGCGAGTTCATCAGGAAAGAGATAGACCTTCTGTGCATCAGCATCCAATGGCAATCCCGGTTCAAGAACGTCTGTGATTTCATCTCCCAGTTGCCTGGCGAGGTCTGCACGGTAGTCGGGGGCTACAAAGCAACACAGGAAGTCGAGTACCTGTTTGACCGTTGTCCGAATATCGACATGGTCGTCCGGGGTGAGGGCGAAGAAATCATCAAAGAAATCGTTACGGGTGTGCCGTATAAGGATATCCGCGGACTTTCCTATCGGGAGAACGGAGAAGTCGTCCACAATGAAAACCATCCTTTGCCTGACATCACACGTATTGCGTTTCCCGACCGGTCACTGAGAAAGCACGATTATTACTGGGTTCAGGATGGTGTTCGGCTCAGCAGGCAGACGTTCGACACGGTACTGACAACAAGAGGGTGTCCATTCAAATGCAAGTTCTGCACATTCAGCATGAATCCGCTCGGACAGAAGAGAAACTATACGGAGCGGCCGGTCGAATCGGTCATTGAAGAATTGAAGACGGTCACGGCTGATATCGTGCTCTTCAGCGACGACAACTTTTTCACGAACCCGCAGAGGAGCGAACAACTTTGCGATAAGATTATCGAGAACAATATCAAGAAGACCTTTGTTGTCCAGGCCCGGGTTGACGTGGCGAGGCATCCCAGGGTCCTCGAGAAAGCCCAGAAAGCGGGCTTCAAGGTATTCCTGATTGGGGTCGAGTCGCCGCACGACCGGATATTGGAGCAGCTTCAGAAGGGCATCACCCAGAAGCAGGTTCGGGAGGCGTTTGCGGTCCTGACGCAGTACGATTTCTATCTGCATGGGTACTTTATCTACGGCAACATCGGCGAGACAGAAGAAGAGATGCTCTACATCCCGAAGTTTGCGAAGGAGATTAAAGTGGATTCCATCACTTTCCAGAAACTGCGCATCGAGAAATTTTCGTCCCTGAAGGAGGTGGTTGAGGCAACGCCGGGTTACTACTACGGACATATCGGCGGCCATGTGTATTCGGACCGTTATGGTTTCAAGGAGCTCAAGCAAATCCGCAACCGCATCCGGTCGAAGTTCTACGACCTGTCGCAGATAATCCATATCGTCAGAAAAGCCCGGCGGATTGGGCTTGTCGGCGGGCGAGACCTGGCGGACGCATTTCTTAACCTGCCTCTGTTCATATACAGGCTGGCCACACAAAAACCGCGAAAGAAGAGAAAATAAGTCAGGAAAAGCACGAGGAAAATTTATTAGGGGTCGGGGGTCAGGGGTCAGTTATAGGGGAAAGAGGCAGAAGACGGATGGGAGATGAGAGACGAGGGACGGTTAGAACGAATGTCGAATTTAGAATTATGAATTACGAGGGTCAAACTACGTTTGATTGAAGAGGTCGGGAGAGGGTTTGTGTTTTGGGGGATTTAGGTTGAGATGGTCGCAGGCGGGTTTGGTGACTTCGCGGCCGCGATTGGTGCGGCGCACGAAACCAATCTGCAAAAGATACGGCTCAACCACATCCTCAAGCGTGTCCCTCTCTTCGCCGAGCGTGGCCGCGATGGCCTCGATGCCGGCTGGACCGCCGTCATAAACGTTAACCAGCGCACGCAGAAAAGCCCTATCCAGCTCATCCAGACCCAACGGGTCAATCTGCTCCATTGTCAGAGCGCTTTCGACAATTTTGGTACTGAGAACGCCTGAGCCTTTTACCTGTGCGTAGTCACGCACCCGCTTTAGAAGACGATTAGCCACCCGCGGCGTCCCCCTTGAGCGGCTGGCAATCAATTCGAGCGTGCCATCATCGCACTGCAATTGGAGAAGCTCGGCTGACCTGTGCAAAATAGCCGTCAACTCCTCGCTATTATAAAACTCCAGATGATACAACATCCCGAACCGGCTGCGAAGCGGGGCGCTGAGTAATCCTGCGCGGGTTGTTGCACCAATCAGAGTAAAACGCTTCAGGGGGAAGTTTATCGTTTTTGCGTGCAGGCCGCTATCAACGGTAAAGTCAACCTTGAACTCCTCCATCGCCGGGTACATAAACTCCTCGACAGGCGTGCTTAACCGGTGAATCTCATCAATAAAAAGCACATCTCCTGTATTTATATTGCTCAGCATACCCATTACATCGCCCTGCTTTACCAGGGCCGGCCCCGATGAGCATCGTATCCTTGCCCCCATCTCGTTTGCCACCACGTTGGCGAGCGTTGTCTTGCCGAGGCCGGGCGGGCCGTAAAATAGAATATGCTCCAACGGCTCACCCCTTTGCCTGGCGGCCGTTATGGCGATTGAAAGTTTTTTCCTGACGTTTTCCTGGCCTACGCACTCATCCAGTGATTTCGGGCGAAGTGAGACGTTAAAAGTTTCTTCCTGCTCACTCAATGATTGACTGCTTATGATTCTGCCGATTGCCATCGCTTATTGACTATTTACTATTGACGATTTTCTTTTATACTTCCACTCCCTGTTTCAGCCGATATACTAAAGGCACAAGAGCTTCGGCGGAGTTTATATCAGGATGTTTCTGATAGGCGAGTTCCACCAGCTCCATTGCCTCGTTTCTTTTTTCGCCCCAGGCGATGAGAATCTCCAGCGCCTCAATCTGGAACGGCTTAAATCCCGCCGCTGTCGGCCCAGCCGGCTCGGCACCAATCGCAAAGGTCTGGACCTTGCCTTTTAGCTCAGCGATAATCTGCTGGGCCATTCTTTTGCCGATGGAGGGTAGTGACATCAGCGTTTTATCGTCGCCGTTTTCTATCGCCGCTGCTATGGTGGCTATCGGAATGCTAAGAGAGCGCAGTCCCTTTTTTACGCCCACTCCTTTGACGCTGGTGTATTTGGCGAAAAAGTCTTTTTCGGCAGTATTTAAGAAACCGACCATTCTTGGTATCATATTGCCGCCGCCCGGCGAACCCTCATAGTATTCCATAGTGCAGAGCGTAATATCCGATCCGATTTTGTCCGACAGCGCAATTACGCAGTAGCCCGGCAGCATTACTTCATACGCCACAGGACCAACCTGAACGAGAGCAGATTCGGTATCAAGCTTGACAAGTTTTCCTTCAATCCTTGCTATCATAAATAAAATCAAAAACCAAAAATGCCTTACAGAATCACCTCAAACCGTCATTTCGAGCGAGCCGAAGGCGAGTCGAGACACGAAGTGGCGGTAGCTAAATCTACTTTTAATAGATTTCTCCACTTCGTCCCGACGAGTCGGGACTACGGTCGAAACGACCCTTACGGTATTTTCTACTGAGCAATATCGAAATTACAGACCTACCTTGCCAATTTTTGCAGCGCCAAATCTCTCGAATTTGCGCAGCACAGGGCTGCGGCTATGGCATCGGCCACGTCGGGCGGCTCCGGCAGCTTCGATAAAGACAAAATCGTCTGAATGGTCCTCTGGATCTGCTCTTTCGAGGCCCTGCCGTTGCCGGTAATTGCTTTTTTTATCCGCGTCGCACTAAAGCTTTTTACTTCAATCGCGGTCTGGGTGCACCTTTGCAGTATAACGCCCCGCGCGTGTCCCATCAATATCGCAGTTTTGGGGTGGGCGTAATGCGAATATAATTCTTCCACCGCGACAACATCGGGCTTGAAATTTTTTAGAAGCGAGTCCATATCTTCGGCTATTCTATTGAGTTTTTCTTCTATCGCTAAGCCGGTGCCGGTTCGTATGACACCCGCCTCAATTAGCTTTTCCCTGCCTTCATCCGCCTCAAGGCAGGCATATCCGCAAACCTGCAATCCCGGGTCAATGCCGAGGATTCTCATTTTATTCTCCAGATTGTATCCATTTCCAGGTCGTAGTTCCGTCTGGGTTATCCATTACTATAACATCAGAAACTGCCGCTATAGTGCGAATCTCATCTGCTTTCTTGAAATCTTTTTCTTTGCGGGCTTGGTTTCGCCACTCAATTAAGTTATTAACCAACTTTTCAAATTCGGCTGCTGTCGTCCGAGCTTCGCCGTAGCTTTCCTTCACAATACCCAAGACCTCTCCGCCCAGTTTTCTGAATAATTCATCAACTACATGGAAGCTACTTTTACTTGTATTGCCCTGTTCAAGCAACCCATTTGCGAGCCGAACCAAGTCAAAAATGACTGACAACACAATAGAGGTATTCAAGTCATCGTTCATCGCCGTTTCAAATTTTCCTCGTAATTGTTCAAGTTGGCCTGCTATTGTTCTGTCAACTTCACCTTTGGGTGCGGTGCTCCATCTTCTTCTTAAGTTTATAACTGTTTCGGTTATTTTTTCGTAACCGCTTTGAGCAGCAAAAAGAGCGGCGTCGGAGAAGTCGATAGGACTTCGGTAATGGCTGTTGAGAATCAGTTGCCGGACCGCAAGCGGGTCGTATTTTCTGCTCAACCTTTCGTGCTTCAGCTCGGGTGAATCTGAAAAGACCTGCTTCAGTGTGATGAAGTTATTTAAGCTTTTGCCCATTTTTTGGCCATCGACAGTAACCATATTATTGTGGACCCAGTATCGGGCAAACTGGACGCCGTTGGCGGCTTCTGACTGGGCGATTTCGCACTCGTGGTGCGGGAACTGGTTTTCGAGGCCGCCGCCGTGGATATCGAAGGGCTGTCCCAGATATTTTGTGCTCATCACCGAGCATTCCAAATGCCAGCCGGGGAAGCCGGGGCCCCACGGACTCGGCCACTGCATAATATGGTTCGGCTCAGCTTTTTTCCAGAGTGCAAAGTCCGCTGGATGTTTTTTGTCCGCCGATACCTCCACCCGGGCGCCGGCCTGCATATCATCAACGTTTCTGCCGGAAAGTTTGCCGTAGTCCTTGAATTTGGAGACATCAAAATAGACTGAGCCATTGACCTCGTAGGCATATCCTTTTTCAAGGAGCTTTTTTACTAATTCAATCTGCTCGACGATATGGCCGCTCGCTCGCGGGCTTATATCAGGCCGGAGGCAGTTGAGTTTGTCCATATCCTCAAAGTAGCTGCGGGTATAGAACTCAGCCAGCGCCATCGGGTGCTTTTTCTCCTTTTTCGCGGCTTTGGCGATTTTGTCCTCGCCTTCGTCCGCATCATCGGTCAGGTGGCCGACATCGGTTATATTCTGAACGTATGTAGCGTTGTATCCGAGGTAGCGGAGGTATCGCACAAGGACATCGAAGCTGACATAGCTTTTGGCGTGCCCCAGATGAGCGTGGCTATACACGGTCGGCCCGCAGACGTATATCCCGACCCGGCCCGCCATACTTCCGGCGGGCAAGCCTTCCTTGAGTGGCTTAAATTCCTCTAATTTTCTTGTAAGACTGTTATAAAGTCTCAGGGTCATACATTTTTCCCTTATAGGGTTCTTCTTTTTTTCTTCTTCAATAATGCGATGGCGGTGGCGGCGATGGCGGTACCTTCGCCTATATCGCCGAGGCCTTCACTTGTTTTCGCCTTGACGTTGACCGCTGTAAAATCAATACCCAGAATCCCCGCAATAACCCTTTTCATCTGGCCTTTGAACTGTTCGAGCCGCGGCTCTTCTGCGTGTATTGTCAGGTCGATATTGATAACCTCCCATTTTTTTTCTTCGAGTCGCTCTTTTACAATCAGCAAAAGCTTTTTGCTGTCAGCATCCTTCCACTGTGGGTCGGCGTCCGGAAACAATGTCCCTATGTCACCCATTCCGCTTGCGCCCAGCAAGGCATCAATAACAGCATGCAGACCTGCGTCGCCGTCGCTATGACCCGCCAGACCGGCGGGATACGGTATATAGACTCCGCCGAGCATCAGCCGTCTGCCTTCGACTACTCTGTGGATGTCGGTGCCGATTCCGATGCGATATTCGTCATTAGGTTCTTCAATCACAGCATTCCCTTTGTACTGGGGACATCTTTGCCAACGATGCCGACGGCTGTCCCCAGCGCCCTGCCCAACCCTTTGAAAATCGCCTCAGCAACATGATGGCTGTTTGTGCCATAAGGCACATTTATATGCAGATTAAACCTGCCATTGTCGGAGAAGCTTCGCAGCAATCCTTCCAGACACTCGACGTCGAAATCGCCGATTTTAGCCGTTCGGTACTCGACATTATATACAAAGTTCGCTCTGCCCGACAAATCCACGGATACGTTCGCCAGCGCATCCTCCATAGGCACCGAGCTGTGGCCGTATCTGGCTATTCCTTTCTTATCGCCGAGGGCCTTAAGCAGACATTCGCCTAAGCATATCCCGATGTCTTCGACGGTGTGGTGTGCATCGACATTCAAATCACCTTTGGCTTTAACCACCAGGTTGATTTTGCTGTGCTTGGAGAGGTGCGTGAGCATGTGGTCTAGAAAGCCGATGCTGGTATCAATTTGGTATTTACCGGCCCCATCCAGATTAAGCTCCAGCCGGACATCCGTTTCTTTCGTTTTCCTGTGAACTTTAGCGTTCCTTTTTTTCATAATGGTATCCTTACTCTGCAAGGATTTCTTGCAGGGCTGAAAATAGTTTATCATTTTGCTCTGGTGTGCCGATACTAATTCTCAATTTATCTTCAAGGCCGGGATGAGCAAAGTATCTGATGTAGATATTTCGCCGAGTCAATTTTTCATAGACCTGGTCTGCCTTGCAGTTTTTGCATTTAGCCAGGACAAAATTCGACTGGCTGTCAGGGACATCGAAGATGAGTTTTCTTAACTGGATAGTTAACCTGGCACGCTCGGCTTTGACGTTTTCGACATTTTCTTTGAAGTATTTCTGGTCTTTTATCGCAGCAGCAGCAACAGCGATTGCGATGGCATCAACATTGTAGGAATCCTTGAGCTTCATCAGGCCAGCGATTAAATCCGGCTGAGCAATTGCATAGCCGAACCGCATCCCGGCAAGCGAATATCCTTTGCTCATCGAGCGGAGGATAATCACATTATCAAAATTTTTGACCAGCTCTATGCAATTTACCTCAGCAAAATCAACATACGCCTCATCAATCAGCAACACGCCTGAGACTTCGTCCGCAAGTGAAGCCAACTCTTCAACGGCTACAAAAGTGCCGCTCGGCGCATTTGGATTACAAACAATGGTAAGAGCCGCATCTGTGCTTGCTAATTTGGCGGGCAGATTGAACTCGGTGTCAAAGGGGACTTCGATTGCTTTGCAGTTTTGCAGCTTTGCCAGCACTGGAAAAAGCGAATACGAAGGAACAGGATATGCGACGGGCCGGGTTTCATCGCAAAATGCCCTAAAAGCGATATTTAATAGCTCATCCCCGCCGTTACAGCACATAATATACTCAGGCGACAAACCGTGGAGTTGGCCTGCCGCCTGGCGGAATTCATTTGCCTGTGGGTCGGGGTATCGGCGGAGCCGTTCCGCAGTTACCTCTGCCAGCGCCTTCATAACCTGCGGCGACGGTGGATAGGGATTCTCATTGGTATTGAGTTTGACTACATCCGCTTCCTTCGGCTGAAACCCCGGCTCGTAGCCCTTTGCCTTTTCAACATTTTCCCGAAAGTAACCCATAATGCTACAAAAAATGTCATTGCGAGGCCACCGAAGGTGGCCGTGGCAATCTCATCTGTTAGCTTTTAGATTGCTTCGTCGCTACGCTCCTCGCAATGACAGAGGAGACGCAATCTACCAGCTATTTTCTTAAGATTATACGCACATTTGGTCGGAAGTGAAAGCACGATTTAGCGATATTTGCCCAAGATTAGCTCGAGCGTAACTGGTCCGCTCCAGAGGCCTGCTGGTAAAATACGAGGCACGAGGGACGAGAGACGAAAGACGAGAGACGAATTATTTCTGGCAGTAGTCGATGATTCGGGCGATTTCGCTGCGAAGGTCCTTGCGGTGGATAATCTCATCGACAAAGCCGTGCTCTAACATAAACTCGGCTGTCTGAAACCCTTCCGGCAGTTCTACCTTTATCGTCTCTGCGATTGTGCGAGGTCCTGCGAAACCAATCAGCGCCCCCGGCTCGGCTACGATGCAATCTCCCAGCATTGCGAAGCTGGCGGTTACGCCGCCGGTAGTGGGGTCGGTGAGGACCGAAATGAAAAGCCCGCCTGCATCGTCAAACTTTGCTAACGCCGCGGAAGTCTTGGCCATTTGTCCCAGCGAGACCACACCTTCGTGCATTCTCGCTCCGCCGGAGCAGCTTACCACCACCAAGGGCAATTTTTCCTCCATCGCGGCATCAACCGCTGCGCAAAACTTCTCACCGACCACGAGGCCCATAGACCCCATCAGAAAATTCGGTTCCATCACCGCCAGGATAATGCCCCTGCCTTTGATAAAGGCCTTGCCGATTCGCATCGCCTCCTTGGCGCCGGATTTTTTCTGGTCGGCCTTGACTCGCTGCCTATAGGTGGTCCCTCTGAACTTAAAGCCCAATGGGTCCGGGGTTGTTAAATCGCCCAGTATCTCCTGGAAGGAATCTTCATCGGCCAGATACTTGATTCGGGTCGCCGCATCAATCCGAAAATGATACTCACATTCCGGGCAGACGTTAAGGTTTTTTTCGACGGTGCTTTTGTAGAGCATATGCTCACAGCGAGGGCAACGCATCCACAGCCCTTCGGGCATTTCTCTGCGGCGTCTCAGTGAGAAGCCGTTCCACTTTGATTTTTTTTCTTCGGCCATTATCAAACTTCTATTTAAGGGGTGAGATACCGTCTCCGTTACTATCTCACCCCTTTAAGCACGCTTCCCGAATGGCATTTATTGCGGCGATTCGGTTGGATTTTGCAAATATGGCGTTACCCGCTACGAGCGTATCGGCTCCGTAGGAAACAACTATCGGGGCGGTCTGGGGGTCTATGCCGCCATCGACCTCTACCCGTATATCAGGGCCGACAATTTCCCGAATTTTGGCGATTTTTTTTGCGGCCTGCGGCATAAACTCCTGGGCGCCAAAACCCGGATGGACGGTCATTACAAGAACCATATCGCACAGCGGCGCAATCTTTTCTATCATCTTAACAGGCGTCTGGGGGTTCAGGCATATCCCGGCAGTGCAGCCGCGCTCGTGCAATAGGTCGATGAGTTTCTCTGGCTGGTCAGTTGCTTCGATGTGAAATGTTATGTGGTCAGCGCCGGCTTCGATAAAATGCTCGGCATATTTAGCCGGCTCGCTTATCATAAGGTGAGCATCGAAAACTAACTTGCTGTACTGGCGGAGCTTGGCAACAACCGGCGGGCCAATCGTGATATTCGGGACAAAGTGGCCATCCATAACATCAAGGTGCACAATCTTCACGCCCGCCGATTCAATCTCGGCTATCTCGTCAGCCAGTCTGGCAAAATCGGCGCTCAGTATCGACGGCGCAATCTCAATTGTCCCTGCTTTTGGTAATCGCATTTTTAGTTTGTAGTTATGAGTTCGTAGTTCGTGGTTCGTAGTATCGACTAACGACTACTTTTCGTCGAGGATTTCGATACAAACGAATTTTTTGCCCTCAAGGAACTCCAGCGAAGCACCGCCGCCGGTGGAAATATGTGTTATTTTATTTTGGAGGCCGAGTTTTTCTACGGCGCTTGCGCTATCGCCGCCGCCGATTACGCTGCGAGCACCTTTGTCTGTGGCCTCGGCGACTGCTAAAGCAACTGCTTTGGTCCCTTCATCGAAAGGCGGCAACTCGAATACACCCATAGGACCGTTCCAGACGATTGTTCTGGCACCGGCGAGTTTCTTTGCAAACAGCTTTCGAGTTTTCGGGCCGATGTCCAGGCCAAGCCAGTCATCCTTGATGTCAACGCCGACTACTTTGCTTGCGGCGCCGGATTTTAGCTCTTTAGCGACGACGTTGTCAATGGGCAGGACTATTTCGTGGCCGATGTCTTTGGCGCGTTCGAGAAGCTCAGTAGCTTTGTCGAGAAAATCATCCTCGCATAAGCTCTTGCCTACGGTGCAGCCCTGTGCCTTGAAGAATGTATAAGCCATTGCCCCGCCGATTAGTATGCGGTCAACTTTGTCCAAGAGATTTTCAATCACGCCAATTTTGTCTGAAACCTTCGCCCCACCTAAGATTGCGACAAACGGCCTTTCGGGATTAGTGATGGTGTCACCGAGGAACTTCAGCTCCTTCTCGACTAAAAAGCCGATGACGCGAGGTTTACCCTTCATTACCTGCGGCACGGTGTACATTGAGGCGTTGTCCCTGTGTGCTGTGCCAAAGGCATCGTTGACATAAATATCAGCTAAGCCGGCAAGCTGCTTTGCGAAATTGTCTTTGGCCTCCCGGAGCTGCTTATCTTCTTTTGCCGTCTTGTCCTTGATGACCTCTTCCTTGTGAAAACGCACATTCTCAAGCAGCATACAATCGCCGGTTTTCAAGGTTTTTGCCTTTGCCCTGACGTCAGGCCCGATGCAATCATCGGTAAAGACAACTTTCTTGCCCAAAAGCTGCGACAGCCGTTTTGACACCGGCGCCAGCGAGTATTTATCATCTTTCTCGCCTTCGGGTCTGCCGAGATGACTCATAAGAATCAATGCGCCTCCTCTATCGAGAATGCTTTTTATGGTTGGCAGGGCCTTGACGATTCGGTCGTCGCTTGTGATATTGCCGTTATCATCCAGCGGCACGTTGAAGTCGCACCGCATTAAGACTTTTTTGCCCCTCACATCAACATCAGCAACGGTTTTCTTTGCCATTTTTTATTCGCCCCAACAAAGTTTCAAATTTTGCAATTGCTTCGTAGAAAAGACCCATCGTCATTTCGACCGAAGCGTCCCCAAGGGACGCGGAGTGGAGAAATCCATTAAAAAACAGACCTGTCCCGAGCAGGGTCGAGGGATTTCCCTTCGGGGCTCTCCGCTTCGCTCCGTGTCTCGACTCGCCTGCGGCTCGCTCTCCACAGGACACCTATCGGCGGAAATGACAATCTCAACTCTTTTCTGCAGAGCATTTTGTAATTCCAATCAAACCTAAAAACTAACGACCAATGACCAACCACTAACGACTTAACTTACAGCAGTTTTGCCAATCTTTCCATAATGTCAACGGTGCGGTTTGAATAGCCCCACTCATTGTCGTACCAACTGATGACCTTAACCACTCTGCCCTTGACCATTGTCAGCAGAGAATCAAAAATGCTCGAAGCGGGATTGTTAATGATGTCACTGCTGACAATCGGCTCATCACAATAGATGAGAATTCCCTTCATCGGTCCTTCTGCCGCCTTTTTCATCGCAGCATTCACATCCGCAACAGTAACATCTTTTTTGACATTGACGACTAAATCGACAACACTCCCGACCGGCACGGGCACGCGGACCGCAAAGCCGTCGAGCTTGCCTTCAAGCTCCGGGATTACCTTGCCAATTGCCCTGGCGGCGCCGGTGCTGGTGGGTATGATATTCACCGCTGCGGCGCGAGCGCGGCGAAGGTCCTTGTGAATCTGGTCGGCAACCTTCTGGTCGTTGGTATATGCGTGAATTGTGGTCATTACACCGTTCTCAATGCCGAACGCATCGTTAAGAACCTTTGCTATCGGCGCAAGACAATTGGTCGTGCAGCTTGCATTGGATACGCAACTGATTTTTTTGGTGAGCGTCTTGTCATTAACGCCCATAACAATCGTGGCCTCGATGTTGTCCTTTGCAGGGACTGTCAGCACCACCTTGCCGGCGCCTGCCTTGAGATGGTCGGCGTAACCGCCCTTGGGTGATTCGGCGGAGGTGAATATGCCGGTCGATTCGCATACAATCTTTACACCCATATCCTTCCAGGGCAGCTCCGCAGGATTTTTAACAGCCAAAACCTTTACTGTCTTGCCGTTAATGACCAGCGAGTCGTCCTTGGCCTCAACCGTGCCGCCCCATTTGCCTTCGATAGTGTCATATTTGAACAGGTGTGCCAGACTCTTGGCGTCCGAGAGGTCATTGACAGCGACCAGCTCCAAATCGCCTTTTCTTTGCATAATGATTCTTGTTACAGCCCTGCCGATTCGGCCAAATCCGTTAATTGCGACCTTTGTTGCCATATCTTTATCTCCTTTTTCAATACTGAAAATGCGGTTTCCACCTTAATAGTGGCTCGTGTCTCGTGGCTTATGACTCGATTCGCCCTTCGACTTCGCTCAGGGTGGTGAACAACGTCGAACCACGATACACGATTCACGATACACAAGAAATGACTACTTTATTTATAACCGCCCCCCCTGTCAAGAGTTTATTCCCCATCGAGGCGATTTCATTGACTTGAAAGGTCCAGGACCTTGCCCCGTATGCTTATGAATTCCTCTGAGAATTCGTGCCGCTACTGTGCTGGTGATGGGGTGGCAGCGGTCCAGTTGTTCGGGTCATTGCCATAAGCGGCAGCCGTCTTACGTGAAAGCGACCAGCCCCAGCCATCGGCTTCAACAGGCCATAAGTCAACCCCGCCAGGACAATCATCAGGATGAGAGCCATCGCTGTAATTTACCCTGTCAACGCGAATATAATGCTGCTCACCAAACTCATCCATATCGCCCGGCTGCGAAAGCTCTAAACTCTCGCCGCCATTATCTAAATGACCGCTATACGGCCCATAAATTTTGCCCGAAGGCACACTCGGATACCTATTGCCAAACGCAGTCTTATTCCTGACCACTACAATATACCCGCCGGCAGGTATCGTAACAACCGGACTGGCAGGGAAGGTCCATTCAATACCATTGGTGAACTTCCACGGCAGGTTCTCATTACTATCGTATAATGTTACAGAAGAAGCACTTATATTACGTAGCTCAATATACTCATATTCGTCATTACTATACAACCCGCCCTCAGGCCAATCAGGATTATACATAATCTCATTTATCACTACCGGGCCGACCTTAGGATATGCGTTAGACCCATTAAGGGTTTTTGCGCTCATCGCCACAAAGTTATAGTTGCCCGTGCTTCCAAGATGGTATCGGCCAAAAGATATATCCGTAAGTGATGCGCCAAAATCTTCCACATCGCGGTAGCCGGTCAGGACACCATCCGGCTCAGCGGAGCTTAGATATACCGTCTCGCCATTTTCGCTAAGGCGGAATGGCTCAAGACAGCCAGGGTTACCAGGACCAGGGTTATTAAAATCTGTATCCTCATAGAAGACCTTATAGCCATTCTGCGGTATAGATGTTCCTGCGGCAATCTTATATTTCTTGAGGTTTGAACCGCTATCGCTGAGATACCAATTGCCGATGTTGATAGCCGAGTTGGTAGTATTATACAGTTCAATCCAGTCCGCAGCAGCAGCGTGAGAGTGCGCAAGGACCTCGTTAATCACAACAGCCCCGGGATTGGGAAGGATACTGCTGTCATCCCAGCCGGGCGAGCCGCCCCAATAGACGCTTGCACGCCAGTAATCTTTCTCGCCCCAGCGATTGATATTGGGGTCTGCTGGATTTATTATGGTAAGGGAGAAGCCATTGCCATCGGTAATCTCGCGCCAGCCATCTTTATACTCAAAGTCCAGAATCGTCTGTCCTATGGCATCTTCCAGGCGGATTCTTTCTCCGGCATTTTCCAAGATGCCGGTGTATTGGCCGGCAATGGTGCCGGAAAAGCCGGGGTATTGTGCATTGAAGGCTGCCCGGTCTTTAACAACTACCACATATTGGCTGCCTGCAAGTTCCAGATTCGGGAAGGTAAAGTGGATTCCATTTGTGAATTGGACGAGGTTGAGGTTCAGGGCTTGTGCGCCGACATTTTTTAGCTCGATGAATTCTTCATTTGGGTCATTGGGGTCGTTTGTATCCTCCGGATGGTACATAATCTCAGTTATACGCAGGTTTTCCGCAATCGGCCCGATAGCGAACACCGCCTCATTAAGCGCACTCCAAACGCTATTGAACACGCGTGCTTTTACATCGGTACTTTTAGTCAAAGTAACCGGCCCGGTGTATTGAATCGCGGTCGGCGAGATGTCACCCTGGCTGGGCTGAGAAGCAACCATTTCAACAGAGATAAGGAAGTCACTGCGATTGGTGGCGTTATTGAGGCCGTGGATAGCGAGGACATTGCTGCCCTGCTTCAAGTAGTTGAGGTATCCGGAGATGTCAAATTCTTCGAAAACAACGGCTGCAGCATCAGGGTTCGCGTCGCCTGCACTGGAGTTCCAGGCCGGCGTGCCGGTGAAGTTCTTTCTGGTAACCTCTGTGCCATTAAGGTATGCAATAAACCCATCATCGTATCGCACCTTCAGCTTCATCTCGGTAAAGTCCGTAGTGCTCACAGTGAACGGAACACGGATGTAACAGGTATCGTTTATGTTGGGATTCATCTTGGCTTTGACATCGTAACTGA
>Ga0315295_10000663_pt1 | contig 29843 bp, 27 predicted proteins | sample YL17G14_0_MG_FD_204453 | JGI IMG/M metagenome (GOLD analysis project Ga0315295, IMG submission 204453) | Sediment microbial communities from Yellowstone Lake, YNP, Wyoming, USA - YL17G14_0 | ecosystem: Environmental > Aquatic > Freshwater > Lake > Sediment | place: USA: Wyoming | collected... | reverse complement strand
CGCGAGCAGTCCCGCGGCAAAAGGTATGCCCTTCTCCTCAAACCATATCTGTCCCTTGAGCCTTGTGAGGAGTATTCGTATGAGACCGCCTATCAGAAACGTGGATGAGTACATGGCGCCCAGATAAGCAGACATTCCGAATGTGATGGGAACGATTGTGAAAGCGGGGACGAAGGCGCGAACAAGAAGAAGCACGGTCGATATGAGAACGCCATAGGCGATGTAGGGAAGAGAGATGAACTGAAATTTATACTGCTGTGTGGCTAACGCAATGATGCTGTAGACGCCTGCCTCCATGGAAGGCATAGGCATGGCTTCTGAACCTATCCCATACATGGCCCAGAGCCCGAACATGACAAAGGTTGAGACTATCAATCCGAATGTCCAGCCGAAGAGTGCTGCGATGTACTGGTGCAGAGGTTTGGCTTTGAGGAGGTATCCCACCCTAAAGGCTTCAGCTTGTGAAGAAGCAATCTGTCCGCCATTTTCTATGATGCCTGAGGTCATGTAGTATGCCTCGAATCCCTTGTAACCTGAGGCGAGTAAGACAAATCGGTACAGCCACCCCGATATGATGGGGATGGGGAGTCCCGTCTCACCCACGATGCGTATGCCCACTACGGAATCGATTATGAGAAGAATCACGACCGAGATGCCAATGAAGAGCGCAATACCCCATCCCACGGTAGTTCCTGCCTGCACGAGGGTGGGAGAGGTGAGCACGCTGCCAACGAATGCAACGACAAGGATGGCAAAAATGAAAAAAATCCCCAATGAGAGTATGGTAGGCATTTCTCCTCTCTTCAGCGCATTTCCCCATGAAGTAATTGCCTTCAGACCACGCGAGAACGCACGCCACTGGAGCACTATGGGAATGAGGGCGGCTGCGGGGAGCATACCCAGGGCGAGTGACAGCCCGTAGGGGAACCTGAAGAGGTTGAAGGTCTGGCCATAGGTTGCCAAGTCGGATGACCATCGGTAGGTCCCTTGACGTATCATGAAGTAAGGCAAAAAGATGGAAAAGACGATGGCGCCGAGTGCCATGGAGAGTGAAGCGGCGGGTGGTATTATCATACCCATCCCAATGATGGTAATGTCACATATCCATACCCATGAGCTTCCCGGAATGAATCCGGAGAGAAGTGGTGTGTTGTCCCAGTATCGGAGCGTATTTGCGGGTAAAAGCAGGAATGAGGGTGCCGAAGGCCAGATGGTGGGTATCTGGGTCAAGAGTAGCTCCCCCACAAATCCCACCACAATCCCAAAGAAGAGCCACTGGGCGCGAATGGTACCCCTGTTGGTCGTCACGCCGCGTATTATCTCCGCATCAGCCATGCCATAGGGGAAGACGAGTTTCTCCACCTCTATCACCTGGTAGCGGAACCAGGACACTATCATCAACCCCGCCACGCCCGAGAAGAGCGCGAGTGGCAGCATCCAACTGAGGGGCTGCAACCATATTGGGTGAAATACGATTCTTTTTGTGAGAACATCTGAGTATGTGATGGGATTGGGAATGATCCAATCTGGCATCGTCCACCCCGTTTGTTGAAACGATTTATTGTAAATGAGGAAGATGAGGGCTATGGGATACATGGAGAAGGCAAAGGCTGCAGCCTGATGAATGTTGTAGGCGGTGATGATTTCTTTTGGACCGGGATCTCTCCTCCCCCCCCATACTACATAGCAGACGCCATACATGGCAAGTGAGGATATCATTGCTGCGGTGGCAACCATACCCGTGGTGAGCTGCTGGTAGGTATTGACTATTGTGATGAGGCACCCGAATATGATGCCTATGATAAGGCTGCGGAGGGTGAATGCAGGCTCAGGAGCAAGACCCGATTCCTCCCATGAGAACTTGAATTCATCCGTCATTTTTTTCCTCCTGGTGAGCCAAAAGGCACTGTATTTGAATTATGACGCTTCCCCAATACCGATTCTGTTATAAGCATTGCGGTGAAAATGTACTATTTAAGCCCACAATCATAATCCTTAGGAAAATATTATAAACAAAAAAAGTAGGGGTACCCCATGGATAAGATAGGCATCATACCCACGGGGAAAGTATGGGGTATGCTCCTGCGTGATCTCCTCGCGGAACTGACGGATGCCTTCGAGAGGGCGGGAAAGGTTGTGCAACTCGACATACTCGCAGACAGACCATATCCAATCCCTGATCTCTCCTATGATTCCGACCTGGGAAAACACAGGGTGGATGCCTTCTTCTTCCTTGCGCGGGACATCAAGATGGAGCTTGAGAGGAAGTACCATCTCGAGATTGCACGCACACTCATACTCACGGATGTTGCCATCTCAGATCCTCCCCACATAAACGCCTTCGGTTACGCCAATGCTCCCATGGGTTCTGCCATCGTCTCTTTGCACGGCCTCGCCTTCAATGCCAACCAATTTCTGCTCAAAGAGAGGCTCGTCAAGGAGTGCCTTCACGAACTGGGCCACACCTACGGGCTCTCTCACTGCGCCAACAAGGACTGCCCCATGTGCTTTTCCTCCGTCGTCCACGACATCGACGAGAAGGGAAAAACCTTTTGCCCGAAATGCAAGCTCGTCTTCGTTCAGGGCGGAAAGGGAGAATACTGGGGATTCTGAATCCACAACCTTTTTATTCATCGCGTGGAAATGTGCCAGATGATTTCCGGATTGAACGAAGCCGTTGAACTCCTGAAGCGCCATAAGAATGATAGCGTTCATGTCGTCTCTCATATCGACGCGGATGGACTCTCCTCTGCAGCCATACTCTCCCAGACACTGGACAGGGAGGGTGTAGAGCACACGATTTCCTGCCACAGTCTCGATGAGCTCCCTCACATAGAACCCTGTGAACTCACTATTTTTTCCGACCTTGGCAGTGGACAGCTCCATACTTTGCATAAATTCTTGCATTCAGACTTCATAATCCTCGACCACCACCACCCGAGTCAAGGCGACTTCCCAGGGCTTGTCCATGTCAATCCCACAAGAGACGGCTATGACGGCACCTTTGAGGTGTCAGGCAGCGGAGTATCCTATTTTTTTTCGCGTGCCGTCGATGAGAGAAATGTTGACCTCTCAGCACTCGCCATTGTGGGTGCATGCGGAGACATGCAGGATTCGGGGAAACTCAAAGGATTGAACAGGCTCATACTCGAAGATGCGTCAAAGAACGGATTGCTCTCATACGAGGATGACCTTTCCATTTTCGGGAGAAGCAGCCGCCCCATCCACAAAGCGCTGCAGTATTTCTCAGACCCATACATTCCCTCCATTTCTGGAAACGAGAGAGGGGTACTCGCCTTTCTTTCTGATATTGGCATAGAGGTCAAGGAGGGAGAGTGGCTCACCCTCGCAGACCTCACCTTTGAACAGAAGAGGATGATTGCTTCGGAGATGATTGTGAGGGCGCTGCCCTATGTCCCCCCTGAACTCGCCAAGTATGTACCCCTCCTTGTGTTAGGGGAATCCTACACACTCGTAAGAGAAGAGAAAGGATCTCCTCTCCGCGACGCCAATGAATTTTCCACATGCCTCAACGCGTGTGGAAGGAACAGGAGGTTCATGACAGGCATAGGAGTGGCAAAAGGGGACAGAGGCAGCCTCTTTGATGAGATTCTTGAGGTATTGAGACTGCACAGAGAGAATCTCAAATCAGCCCTTTCTACAATTGCTTCAAGAACACATGAGAGGAGAAAAGAGATACAGATATTCTGCGGGGAGGGAGTGGACAGCGCCATTCTCGGGACGGTTGCCTCCATGCTTCTTTCACAGAAAGGGTTTGAACCCTACCTCCCTATTGTGGGTTATACCTCCATAGATGATGATACATATAAGGTTTCAGCACGGTGCTCACGGCTCCTGACCTTCGGCACTATCCATCTCGGAAAGGCAATAAGATTGGCAGCGCGTGCCATTGGAGGGGAGGGGGGAGGACATGCCCCCGCATGCGGGGCATATTTGAGAAAAGACGGACTCGAAGAATTTCTCACTTCCTTCGAATGCGAAATCGCCATGCAGAAAAATCAAAGTCATTCCCCCTCATGAGAGTGTCATTTCTTTTGGGGCGGCTTCCTGAGACTGAACTTGGCATCGTGTCCATTCTCAGGTTTTTTCTTCTTTACCGATGTTTCCTCCTCTCGATTCACGAGCATGGGGATTCACAAAATGCTCCACTTACTACCCCCTCCCTCTCGGACTCCCCATCCTTTCCGGATTGAGTTTTTTCTCAACGCTGGCGCAAGCACGCAGATTGAAAAATTCTGTACAGAAAAAAAAATATCACTCCGTAAACTTGACCTCGACTCCAGAAACATCCCACAGCGTTTCAAGCTTCTCCATGATCTCCGACCTTATGACAGGCGAAAACTGGTGGTTCTCAGGTAGATCCACGAGCACACTTATCTTTCCTTTCTCAATTCGTATGTCTCCAACGAGTTCCGTTCTCACGACGTCTAACCCCGTGAGTGGGTTCATGACGTGCTTGAGGCGTTTCTGTATGACCTCGATGGTGGTGGGTTCTTTTTCAGTGCTAAGCCCGTGCTTCTCCTCATAGTTGCGTATGGCTTCCCTCAATCCATCCACCGCGAGTACGGAGCAGTGCGTCTTGATAGGCGGGAGTCCACCCAGCTCATCTGATGCCTGTTTCCAGGATATCTTTTTGGCATCCTCCAGTGTCTTTCCCTTCGCCAATTCGGTTATTATGGAGCCCGTCGCTATGTTGGAGGCGCATCCATAGGACTCAAACTTTACGTCTCGTATGGTCTTTGTGGTATCATCCACTTTTATGTAAACGGAAATCATGTCTCCACACGCGGGAGAACCCTCCGTCGCCTTTCCATCCGCATCCTCAAGCTTTCCCACGTTTCGGGGATGCCTGAAATGCTCAAGTACTTTTTCGGTATATGGAAACTTCATGTGTATCCCCCCTTACCGAGAGGACTGATTTTCCTCAGCTCTTCAACAATCTCTGATATCGATGCAACCACGTAGTCTATATCTTCCATCCTGTTGTAGCGTCCGAATGTGAATCGAACCGAGCCATGCGCCCTCTCATGGTCTCCCCCAATACCTAAAATGACGTGGCTCGCCTCGAGCGATTTACTGAAACAGGCGGACCCCGTGCTCACCGCAATCCCTCTCATATCAAGATGAAGAGTGAGCGATTCTCCCTCCACATAGTGGAAGGTAACATTCGCATTCTGAGGTGTCCTTTTCAACTTTGGACCGTTGAGCATCGTGTGGGGAATCTCGGAGAGCAGACGGTCTGTGAGCCTGTCTCTCATTCGTCTTATCTTGTCATTCTCTTCTTGCGTTACAAGCTCTGCCGCCTTCGCAAACCCGACGGCTGAGGGGATGTTCTCCAGCCCGCCCCGCATATTGAATTCCTGGAACCCACCGTCGATAAGCCTTGTGAGAGGTGTGCCTTTGCGAATGAAGAGAGCACCGATTCCTTTTGGACCGTGTATGGTGTGGGCGGAGAGCGTTACGAGGTCGGCAGGAATGGTCTTCACATCGAGGGGTACCCGAGTGAACGTATGGGTGGCATCTGTGTGGAATAGCACATTTTTTTCCTGACAGATTCTGGCTACTGCCCCTATGTCCTGAAGGGTGCCCACCTCCTGGTTTGCGTGCTGGATGGAGACGAGAATCGTATCATCACCTATGGTGCGTGCAAGTTCATTTGTATCGACAAATCCTTCCTTGTCCACATTGAGGTAGCTCACCTTGAATCCATCCTTCTCGAGGCTCCTGGCGCTGTGAAGCACGGGGAAGTCTTCGATCTTAGAAACGATGATGTTTTTGCCCTTCTTCGCACTCTTCGCAACGCCCTTCAGCGCCAGATTGCTCGATTCTGCGCTGCCGGAGGTGAAAATAATTTCTTCGGAGGATGCGCCGATGGTGGAGGCGATTCGACCGCGTGCATCATCCAGTGCCTCGCGGGCTTCAATACCCGCAGAGTAACCGAACTCCGATGTGGCGACGGCATACTTGTCCAAAAAGTAAGGCGTCATTACATCAAGCACGCGCTCATCCATGCGGGTGCTCGACGCATTATCAAGGTAAATTAAATTCTCAAACATGTTCAGTCACCTATATGAAAAGCGTAATTCTTGACTCCCGTGCCTCTTTTATGTAGGTACCGACGGCGCAGTAGTCCGATATGAGGTCTCCCCTCAAATCCTCTTTCCTTATGCCCATGATTTCCATGGTCATGTCGCAGGCAAGTATCTTTCCACCGAGCTCGATGAAGTCGCGCATCAGCTCTTCGAGACTGCGCACGTGTGCCTTCCTCATCCTGCGGCGCACAATCCATTTTCCTATGCCTAAAAAGTTCATCTTGGAGAGGGGACCGCCCTCAAGCTGCCCTTTCTTCAAACGCATTAATCCCCAGAATGTGAAGTAGAATGAAACGTCCATGCCCATGGCGAGTGCCCCAGTCCCAATGATCATGGCGCTGTACACCTTGTCGAAGTCACCGCTATGGACTATGATTGTTGCCTTTTCTGCCATATGCATCACCTTTTCTCCATGATAATCCTTATCTTCCACTTACCGTTTTCTTCACTTATATCGAGAACCCTCAACCCCAGAGCCTCCACAGCCATGGGTATTTCCCTCTTTGATGCCGGATGCGTTCCTACAACTTCCACTATGTCTCCCGGGGACGCCTGCCTCAAGGCTTTCCGTGTCTCCACGAGAGGAACAGGGCAAGTTTCTCCCTCGCAGTTTACCTTTATCGTGTTACCCTCTTTCTCTATCATTGCGATTCCTCTTATCTGTGTTTTTTTAACTTCAATAACAGTGTTATATTGATGGATATATAAAGATGTCGGTTTTGAAATGGAGCAGAATCCTTCACATAATTTTAGGATTTGGAAAGAGAGAAACGATGAGGTTTCAATGTGAAGGGAGAAATAATCCGGTGTGGTGACGTGAAAGAATCCGCTGTTGTGTATCGCTTCATTCTTTTTTAGGAGGATATATCAAAAGGGAGAAGGAAAACCGATTTATTTGCAGGAAAGGAAAGTTTTATAAAAGAAGGAAGAGAAGCATGAAAATGAAAAAGAGTCACATATTAATTGCCGTATTGATTATAGTATTACTCTACATAATCTATTCTGCCATCCCCACGGAGAGCAAAACGAATCCACCCCCACCTCAGAAAAATACGAAGAATGCACCACCTCAAGGATACACGGAGTATTCAAAGAGGCTCCAGTGGATATGGAACGACATTGATCTCGCACTGGAAAGGGCAAAGAGTGAAAATAAACTTGTACTCGTAGACTTTTGGGCGGGATGGTGTGGATGGTGTGCCAAAGCCGACAAGGAGGTATTTCCCACAACGCGAGTCGAGGATGTCATCCTCAAATACTATATACCCATCAAGATAGATACAGATGCCTACCCTCAAATTCAAATGAAGTATGAGGTGCGAGGCCTGCCGACCATTGTCATACTTGACAAGGATGGAAAAATAAAGGGAACCATTGTCGGATTCAGGAAGGCTGAGGAGTTTGTCACCCTGCTCCTTCAGTTCGTGGGTGGCTCGCATGGCTGAGGTCTCCTTCTTTCTGGCTTTTTTGGCAGGGCTTGTCTCCTTCGTCTCACCATGTTGCCTTCCCCTCATCCCGGCCTATGTCTCCTATGTGACGGGGGCATCTCTACAGGATTTGGAGGAGAAAAAGGTTCCACAGGGAAGGATAATGGTGCATTCCATTCTTTTTGTGGCGGGGTTTTCACTCATCTTCATTCTCATGGGCACTACCTCCACATTCGTGGGCAGATTTCTTACCTCACACCTGGATGTCCTCAAAAAGATTTCGGGTGTAATAATCATAATATTCGGACTCCACTATTCCGGATTGATGAGACTCAATCCCCTTTATGGCGAGAAAAGGCTTGGACACATCCCACAGAGAGCGGGGTTATTTGGTTCTGTCCTTGTGGGCATCACATTTGCAGCAGGCTGGACTCCTTGCATCGGTCCCATTCTGGGCTCCATCCTCGCCTACGCAGCCACCTATGAAACGATGAGGGAGGGTATGCTTCTCCTCACCTTCTACTCCGCGGGGCTTGCCGTTCCCTTCCTTTTCACCTCGCTTGGGGTCTTGAAGTTTTATTCAAGCCTCTCTGCATTAAAAAGACATATGGGAACTATACAGACCATCGCAGGCTTCTTCATGATTCTTGTAGGCATTCTCGTATTCTTTGACCTCTTCTCCAGGCTTGCTGGATTGTTTCTATGGCCGGGGATGATATGAGGGTCCAATTGTGCATTGCCCTCATTCTGCTTCTTTCTGCAACTACGCAGGGCAACTTCACCCTGCCGGAACAGGGCATACTCACCGTGACCTCCAACCTGGGTGACCCCAAATACTTTGAGAGGGAGACGATGTACCTCTTCTACTCACACGACCTCTACGTTCTGCAGTTCCCCTATACATGGAGAAACGATACTGAAAACATCGCCTTCAAGTCCTTCCTCTTTGAGAAGTCCTCCGTGGAGAAATTCATAAAAGCCCTCAACTTCTATGGGTTCCAGGAATACCCGAGCCCCATCGCAGAGAATGGAAGGTTCATGCGGATTAACTATACTCGGGGAAGGAGCGCCCAGCTCTATATTTCTGATAGAGCCTACCTCGTCTATGAGGAGGGAAGGGAGAAAAAGACATATGTCTCAACCCTTGATACAACAGCTGCCCAGAGCCTCATCTCCTCCCTTCTCTATGAGGGTGAGAGTTATTCCATAAAACTGACCAGGATGACATATGATGATGGCGAGAGGAGGGCATTCACAAAATTCAACAACAACCTCAAGACGGTGAGGTTATGGACTGGCAATTTCTCAGACAAAGAAGTAGTGGATATCATATGGGAACCATGCGGGTGCCACCATGACGCTCAAGACCCCAACTTTGCCAGATACAACAAGTCGTACCTCTATTTTTACCTCTACTCCGACCAGGTCTTGGGAAAGGAGATACTCAAAGAGCCAAGAACTGTGGAGGAGAAGGATCGCGACATAGCACTCCTCGAAAAAGACTACCTCGCACATAACAGAGTAATAACCCCTCCCCCCACGATCACACCGCCACCTACAGAGCCGCCCACCACGACACCTCCCACGACCACACCGCCACCTACAGAGCCGCCCACCTCACCTCCGCCCACGCAACCTCCCACCATTCCCCCTACGCCCTCACCCCGAGAGAACCTCCTCCCTTTCTCCTATGGGTTACTTTTTGGAGCAGTCGCCTTTTCCATCGCATTCCTCGCGGGAGAAAACAGGAGGAAGAGAAAGACTTTTAAATGAAGAGGAAAGTGATGCAGGATGCCAGTCGTCAGCATGTCCATTGAAAAGGTGAAGGCGAAGAGGAATAAAGACGTTGTATTCTCAGGCGGAGCTATTACGATGACCCCCAGGCCCGCCTTCATAGACATTATCGAGGTGAAGGAAGAAAAGTCAGATACCGAGTATCTCCTCATCCCCTTCAAGCACACGATGATCTATAAGCCCAACATAGGGTTCTTCAGGATACAGGGGAATCTCCTCTATGTAACTGATGAGAAAAAAAAGAAAGAGACATTGGCGATGTGGGAGGAAAGAAAAAGAGTTCCCGACGACGTATTCGTGGAACTCATGACGCCTCTGGCTTCACGCTCCCTCTTTCTGGAAGCCAATCTCGCCTTTGAACTTGGAATTCCGCCTCCCATCAGATTGCCGAAAGCCAAAAAAGAGTAGGAGGGGGTGTCGTCTGGGGAGTCTTGGGGTGCTCGGCGGACTTCTCCACATATTTCCAGATACCATTCTCCTTTCTCCAGTATTCAAGAAAAGAAAGCGTGTTCATGTGTTGGGTTTCACACTTCTTTGTCTTGGGTATTATCGTTTCTCTCGCCCCTTCTTTCTGGAGGTACATGTAGAAGGAAGGTGTATCGGTGGGTGTGGGAGGAGTATATACAGTGAGGACGATGTCGCCAGGAATTTTATAGGTGACGATGAGGCCATTCTGAAATTGTGTGAATGTGATGATTATGGAGACAGGATCTATGCCTTCAAGATGTTTCTCGAGGAGTGATGTCTCGTCACTCGCGGTAAAGAGTACCTCATACTGTCCCCATGAGCCCCTATCTGAGGTTACCTCATGAGTGAAGAGGAGTCCCTGTTCCGTTTTTTTTATGGTGAATTTGGAGAGTGATATGGTGAGCGCTTTGGTGAGTTCGTTGAGTATGATGCCATTGTCTGTTACCTTTATGATTCCCTTCACCGTTGCTTCTTTTCCTGTGCTGTCTACGTTAATCCCGTCCTTGTCTATCTGGACAAGCTCATAGAGTATATTCTGATCCGCCTGGTGTGACATGAACTGCTCGACCTGGTCCTTTTTGAGCAAAGATTGGGATTTTGTGGTCAGCAGGTCCCAGAATGCTTCGGTGTCTCGGCTGTTGAGAATTTGTATGTGCTTAAGGGTCTGTTCTTCCAAAGCCCTTTTGTCTCCCTTGTCTCGGACGACATCATAAAACGTGATGACTCCCGCAAGAACAATAATGAAGAGTATGAACCCAATCACCGCATACCTTAGTGGCATGCCCCTCTTTTCTTCCTTTTGCTCTTTTTTTTCGACATCAGTGGGTATCTCATCCATGTGATGACCTCCTTTATGATATATAAATATCTTATAGCAGTGAAAGTCGAGCTTTCCATGAATTTTAGAGGAACTCTCCAGATGGTGGAGGGAAATAATCCACCATTCACTGCATTGCAGGGTGTGTCACAATCCCCTCATTTAAAGGTATTGGTACGAATGGTATTCTTCAACGATGAAAAAGAAAGGTTTATATAGAAAAATCCGATACTGACTTCGTGCATAAGGCTCTCTTTCTCATATTTCTCTTCGGCACGTACACGGCAGCATGCCAGGAAGCAATAGTACCTGTCTTTGAGATATCCCTAGATAAGCCTTACTACCAGGCGGGTGATAAGGCGATCCTCAGTGTGACATTGAAGAATATTAATAATGACAGGTGGTATATGGACGATGTGTCTGTCTCCATTAAGAGTTCTGCCATCATCTCCTATGAGCCGCTCACACAGGGTCCCGTCACCATCGATATCAATGGCGAGAAGACATTCACCTTCACCTTCCGTCTCAAGAATCTCTCCAATGGCAACTACGACATCACCGCACGGTATGCCGCCCAGTTCTGGTGTGCCGCAACCCTCGTGCGTACCCAGAATGACGAAAAGACAATCAGTATACGGATAGACAACAGTGAGCCCTCATTGAGCCTTTTTAAGACTGACTTTGAGGTGCAGGAGGGTTCCCCCTTTTCCCTCGTCTTCGTCAACGAAGGTGCCATCGCAAAGAGTGCGCGATTCACGATTTCCTCGGATGCCTCCTTCGATTGGAAAGGATCTTTGGGTTACATCACCACCTCTATCACTGCCCCCGTGAAGATAAATGAGAAACCGGGAATCTACAAGGCTTACGTCAATATGACCTACGCAAACAAGTTGGGTGAGGAAAGGAAAATCTCCGTTCCCATTACTGTCAGGGTGACCGCACAAAAGAAGGGTGAGATGGCTCCTGCCTCCAAAATCGTGGCATCCCTCACCGCTCAAAAAAGAAAGGCTACCTTCACCGATTACCTGCCCTACTATGCGTTCGGATTGTTTCTCATACTCCTCTTCTCCTCACTGCTCATCGTCGTCACGCGGTTGCCCTGATTTCTGAATGCCATACCACAATGCTTTTTAAAGAAGTCTTCATAATTTAACCATGAGAATGGCATGGATTCTCCTTCTCTTATGCGGGGTTGCCTTGACTGGGGTAGGCATAAAGGTGTTCCATGGGCAGGATACCACAGAAGTACTCTCCACCACAGTATGTCTCGAATGCCTGGGGGCGAAGGTGGTGACACATGATGTCGTGTACGCGAAGGGCATTGAGGTTGGATTCAGGGAGGGGAGGTTTGACATTCTCACAAGAGAGGATGTCGAGATGCTTTCTGAGAGTCTTGCCACAGGAAAGAGAAGAATAACAATCGTGCTATTCAGTGGTGATTGCGAGGGCTGCGTCTTTTCGGAAAAACTCGCAGACGAACTCTCTGCTGTCAACCCTACCTTTTTCAAAGTGGAGATAATGAGGAAATCCACGGAAGGGTTTGATGAAGCAAAGGTCAGATATAGATTCGCAGATGTATTCCCCACATTCTTCCTCATCGACAGGTATGGGAATGTGAGGGCAACGGTTTCAGGCATGGATGGCTTGAAAGACAAAATAGTAGAATGGATTGTCAGTTTGGAGGAGAAAGGATGAAGACGGCTCGCAGAATCACAAAATTTCTCTTCCTCCTCCTTGTCAACGTAGGGGTCTTAGGTGTCACATTTAAGAAACTTGTCCTTCCCTTCATCTTCTCTTCTTCATTCCCCTTTTCATCCTTCACCGATCCTCTTCATATCATACAGCAGAGTGCGATACTGCGAATCCTTCCCCTCTTTGCCCTGGGATCCCTGCTTGTCGTATATACCGTCGTGGGAAAGTTCTTCTGCGGGTGGGCTTGCCCCTTCGGAACATTCCAGGATGTGCTCCTGAGGATGAGGCTTGAACCTCCTCAAATTATACATACGATCGCCCTCTCACTGAAATATGTCATTCTTATTCTCATGGTTGCCCTCGCCTTCTTTGCCGGCAGGCCTCTCTTTTCTCTCTTCGCGCCACCTGAAACCCTATTTGCCTCATTGCCCCACATGGTGGCATATGGCATCTACATAAATATGGCAACGGTGGCGCGCTACGTTCTCTTTTTCGGACTCATATTCGTATTCATATTCATACCGCGGTTCTACTGCCGGTACCTCTGCCCCGTGGCTGCACTCGCATCCCCCCTAAACAAGTTCAGCCTCCTCACCCTGACGGTCTCTGAGAAATGCGACGGATGCGGTGAGTGCGTCAAGGTTTGCGGCATGAACATAGTGCCTCACCTGAATCCCTCATCTGCCGAGTGCGACAAATGCGGAGGATGCGTAGATGCCTGCCCGCGCCATGCGATAAGGCTTGGGTTTTATGTCTCCCCTGAAAGAATGGGTGAAGAGGTTCAAGAAGGGGCAGAGTCTTCAGAGGAGAGATTCTTTGCCGAGGCAGACAAGAGGCACATCCCCAAATCTGAGGGGGGCCTCGAGTATGTTCCTCTCCCCCTGTATGAGAAATCCACCGAGGAAGTGCAGTCAGTCCTCAGTGAAATCCTCTTCGAGGTGCTTTCCAAGACCCGCCCCAAATTGAAATACGTCCACTTTGGAGAGATACCCGAGATACTCTCCCTCATTGAGAAGTACACAGAGGTAAAACCGGAATTCATCGATGCCCGAGAAGAGAGGGGTCTTGCTTCCTCCCTCGGCGTGCGCCATCCGACACTTTTCATAAACGGGAAGGTCTATCCCTATACGCTCGCAGAGGAAGATCTCACATTCTATCTCACAGAGGAGCGTAGAATGATGGAAGCACTTTCCCTCATGGTGGATACTTCCAAATGCGCCAAATGCCTCACAAAGAAATGCAAAGAGTGTGATGTGTTCATCATTGATACCAGCCAGCCCTACGATGTTACCAATGTCGCAGGCATGGGGTGTACCTTATGCGGCATGTGTATGGCGGTGTGTCCTTATGACGCCATCACCGTTCACTATGGAACCTCCCAGACCTATCACCACACAACACTCCAGCACCTCAAACACAATAGGGCTCGGATTGAAGGCATTCAACCGACCTTTGCTGAAATCTTTGTGCGGAAGGACTCTTCCTTCACAGACAAGGTGATGACCATGGTTGCCTGCCTCTCCCATCTTGCGGGGGGAAAAATTTCCTTCCTCATGATAGATGCGGAGCAAAATACCCTTAAGGCATCCCAAAAGGATATAAAAATGGTGCCAGAAGTACTACTCGAAAAGGAGAGAAGCTTCGGACCTCCCTCAGAGGCAAGCCTCATGCTTCTCCTTCTTCGAAACGACAGAAAAAAGATACCCTCAAAATCTCACAGGAGGTGAAAGGATGAAAAAAGTAATCACGACAAAAAACGCACCTGCACCCATAGGCCCCTACTCACAGGGAGTGAGTGTGGGAAGTTTCATTTTCGTCTCGGGTCAGGGAGCCCTCACGCCAGATGGATTGGAAGTCAAGAGTGACATAAGGGCAGAGACGAAACAGACGATGGAAAACCTAAAGGCCATACTTGAGGCAGCGGGAGTGGGATTCGAACATGTGGTAAAAGTAAATATATATCTGACCGACATGGGCAAATTCCCCGACGTCAACTCAGTCTATGCCACCTACTTTAAGGACAACTTTCCAGCCCGTGCTACAGTCGGTGTTGCCACACTCCCTCGCGGATTCAATGTGGAGATAGAGTGCGTGGCTTATGTGCCATAAAAGAACTTCTTTACCTTTCTTACTTCTTCTCTGAGATTTCTCGTGCACCCTTCTTCAGTGCTCCCATCAACCACCACAGAGCAAAGTGGTTCCCCTTTCCCAATCAGTAGATTCGGACACGGAATATCCCTCACCGCGGTGCCAAGAAGTGTCTCTGTGTTTCGCGCAATCAGACTTTTCTTGGCGTAGATGATGGCTTTTGCAGAATATCTTTTCTGAGAGAAGTCTCCTCTCACATCCCCCTCACATGCCCTCATGTGGAGATCAAAGAGGTTTATGTCAAACGCTTTCTCCACCGCATCCATGCTCCCGCACAGGCGAGGGTTGATTTCAAGTACATAAATATCATCGGCGAGAATAAAATCCATGCCCACGCACCCCAAAAGCCTGAATCTCTCCGTGAATTTCTGCACGATGTGGGAGAGCATGCCGTTCTGCCATTCACTCAAATCATGAGGCACCATATTCCCACACCATGAAAACCCAGATGCCCCGAGCCATTTCTCGCCAATATACTGTCTCGTGACCGCGACGACACTCGCTTTACGTCCATCGGCAATGAAAGTCACGGAACACGGGATTCCCGATACATGCTCCTGGAGATAATAGCTAGGAGGGAGAATCCCATTGTAGGGGAGAACGTCTTTCCCACCTCCGCTCTTCTTTGGTTTGAGAAGGAGCCCTCTCTGTGATGCTGTAGCTGGACGCCCGAAATAGGTTTTGGGGAATGCCATTCCCTCCTTCGCGCAGAAGTCTTGAAGAACGCGGGGATTCCTCACATTTTTTAATACGGAGGATTCATTTCCCCATAATCGCATCCTCTTTGAGAATCTCTCGATTAGGGATGGATAGTTCTCGAGAGGGGCTGTGTACACGATGGCATCCTCCAACGTGTCGTGCGCGGCTTTCCAGTAGTCCGAAGGACGAGGGGAAAAAGGAACGCCTCTCTCAGAGAGAGATATTCCCGGACATGCAACTTTCGTATCCAGGTCTCCAAAAAAATCGAGAGCCCGGACATCGAATCCGGCTCTTATGGCTGACTCCACAAGAGGTCTCACTGAAATGCCCACGCAAAGAATTCTCACATAACGGATGTCTCCCTGCGTTTAAAAGAGTAATGCATTCTCCTCAGACAATCATGGTAATATTTATAAAACGAGGACAAGACATGTGAACATGAAAAAAGAGGGAATATGCACCAAGGGTATCATCTTTGACATCGATGGAGTACTCGAGTTCAAAGGCAGGGTGTATGAGGGGGCAGTGGAGACTGTCAACACATTGAGAGAACGAGGGATGAATCTCAGATTCTTAACCAACAGCACACTGAAGAGCAGGAAGTCATGTGCAGAAATGCTTTGTGAGGAGGGATTCGTGGTAACAATGGATGAGGTAATCACAGCTTCCTATGCGACATCTATGTATCTCAAATCACAAAATCCCAGATCCTGCTGGGTCATGCTCGAGCGGGAAGGGTTAGACGAATTCAAAGACTTTTACCATGACAGGGAGAATCCCGAGTATATAGTTATCGGCGATTATAGGAACAACTTCACATTTGAGAACCTCAACAGAGCCTTGAGACTCCTCATGAGTGGTGCAACCCTTGTGGGGATGATGGGGGAACTCGTCGATACACAGGCTAGTGAGTCGGAGCTGAATGTTGGTTCCTAGGTGCAGATGCTCGAGAGAGCTTCGGGCGTGCGCGCCACCTATATCGGCAAACCAAACCCCTATGTATTCAATCTCGCATTGAGAGGCATGAATCTGGAGGCTTGGGAAGTTGCCATGGTGGGCGACAGGATGGACACCGATATCGCAGGCGCAATAAATGCAGGCATGTGCTCCATTCTCATAAAAACAGGAGAGTACAGAGAAAGAGACCTTCTTGCCACAACAATCCCTGATTATGTACTAAATTCCATAAGAGAGTTAGCCGGGTTGTTTTATGCGTAATCAGACGCATTTATAGACTATGCTCTCATGGTACCCTGTGATTATTCTCCAATAGCCTCTTAGAGAAGCATCCATCTTTTCATCTCCGGTGTCCAACAGGAGAGGACGGCCTTGAAGTGAGTGTATCTTCTCGCGTGTCGCAACTATGATGATATTCTCCCTCCCCACCACCTCTATCACTCTCGGACTCAATTGCTGGTTCCCTCTGCCAAAGAGATACCCCTGACCTCCAATGGGCGTGATTATGAGCTTTGCCTTCTTCTCCCCTATTTTTTCAATCAGTTCCGACTCATTAAGGTCTTTCCCCACGATGCAGTTCTTGGAAATGATGTCTACGCCGAGCAATGTCTTGGGGAGACCCAATCGTTCGGCGATTGCCCTCGTGGTGGTGCCGGGGCCTATGAGGTAGAAAAAATCATGAGACATTTGTTCCACTATAGTTTGAGCAATGGCTTCCTGGTAATATCTTTCATGGGCGGAACTGCCCATCTTCACCCTCTGGACATGTCTCTCCTCATAGGGGATTACAAGATACCCGTACAGTCGTGCAGATAGAATTCCTTTTCTGAAATCCTCTTCATCGATGTCCATCACCTCTGCCTTAAAGATACGCTTCACTTTACCTTCCAGGTACATCTTCGCAAGCTCTCCCGCACAACTCGGAGAGGATGCGAATGCTGCGGAATGTATCTTGACACCTGCGGGAATACCCAAGACTACCTTAGATTCACCCACCGCATCGTATATGTCACGCGCCGTGCCATCCCCGCCTGCAAAGAGGAGCAAGTCGACTCCCTCTTTGATCATTTCACATGCTGCCCGCTTCGTATCTGAACTATTGGTGATGGATGAGATGTCTCCTATCACGCGGGGAGAAAATCCGCAACTCCACGCAACCTCTTCACCCATTCTGTGGGGGTAGGTTATCATTTCTATTTCTTTTTTGAGTTGTGATAGGTTCTCAAGTGCTTCTCTCGCTCTCGCGGGAGCCCATGGGGAAGCCCCGCGCCTCAATGCCTCCTCCAGGACCTCGGGACCATCTGTCCCTTTCAATCCGACGCGTCCCCCCATACCTGCGATGGGGTTGACTATCAGCCCCAGCCTTTTCAATGTCAATCATCCGACCCATGCTTCTTGAGGTATGCCCTCCAGGTGATGGCCCACTTCTCTGGGTCATCGAGAGTTCGCGTATCTATCTTGTGGACGACGCTGTGATGGGGGGCTGTCTTCACCTTCTGGGGGTCTGAGTAAGCTTCATCCACGACCCGCCTTAACCCTTCAATATACTCATCAATCTCATCCTTGGAATAGGATTCCGTGGGCTCAATGGTGAAGGGCTGTGGCACAATGTAGGGGTGGTGGCTCGACCACAGGTGAAACCCGAAGTCTGCCATCCTGCATGTCACATCCTCTGTTCTTATACCAGTCTCTTCGTAGAGCTTTTTCCAGCTGTACCTCACCTGCTCGATTCGATGCTTTCCCGAATATGGTGCGCTTGCCCCCCTAATTTCTCTCACCTTTTTGAGAATGTAATTATTATTCAGGACTGCGATGCGCCCCACCTCCCTCAACCCTTCCTCACCGAGACTCATTATCCAGGCATAGGCATTGAGCACCGCGGGAAAGACGCCATAGAATGACCTCATCTTTCCTATGGTATGGGGGAGGTTGTAGGCGAGATGGTACTTTGCGCCGTCATACTCGACAATGGGAACGGGTAGGAAATCCATAAGATTTTCTCTCACGCCGAGGGCACCACAGGCAGGACCTCCGCACCCATGGGGAGAGGAGAAGGTTTTGTGAAGGTTGAAAAAACACATGTCGAATCCGGCTTCTCGCGCGCGGGTGATACCGAGAATGCCATTGGCGTTTGCCTGGTCATAGCCGCATAGTCCTCCTGCTCCATGTACTTTCTGTGTGAACTCCGGAATAGCGGGATTGAAGATGCCTGTGTCTTCTGGATTGGTGATGAGAAGTCCTGCGGTCTTCGGAGATATTGCCTTCCGTAGGGCTTCCACCTCGACATAGCCCTCCTCATTGGGGTAGAGTGTGATGACCTTATATCCCACGACTGCTGCGGCTGCGGCGTCTGAGGGATGGGAGAATATGGTTGTTATTATTTCATCTCGAAACTCTTCCCCCCTCTGCTCATGGTAGGCACGAATGAGGTAAGCCATGGCAAGAATCGCCTGAGACCCACCTCCGGGCTGGAAGGTGAATTGCTCCATCCCAGATATTTCCCTTAGGAAAAGGTCGAGTTTGTGCATTATCTCAAGCGCCCCCTGTATCGTACTTTCATCCTGCAATGGATGGAGTTCTGTGACCTTATGAGAGGCGGCGAGCAATTTGTTTATCTTGGGTGAATACTTCATTGTGCATGTCCCCTGCCCTATGTCGACATTCAAGTCGGCACCGAGAGTATGCTGGGAGAGATGGAGGTAATGCTTGAGCACTCTCATCTGGGAAATCTCGGGAAGCGCGGGCGGGTCTTTTCTCCTCATCCCATCGGGCAGGACAGAAATTCCATCCCCCACACACACCTCAATTTCAGAATCAACTTCGGAAACGATGATGCCTCTTTCACCCGGCGCATGCAGCTCGAAAATGACCGGCTCATCCCACCGTGCCTGAGAGAAATTTCTGAGCCTGCTTTTTCTATGCATGGATACGACCTCCATCCACACATTTCCTCAACGAGGAAACGAGTCTGTCTATATCTTCCTTTGTGTGTACCTCGGTGACACAATAGAGAGCGCAGGTCCCCAGAGATGGAAACTCTTTGCTCAAGTCCTTGCCACCGAATATGCCGTGCCTGAGCAGGTATTTGTTAATGTCCTCAACAGTTGACCCTGTGCCGTTGAAATCCACCACGAATTCCTTGAAGTGGGGTGAGTCAAAGAGAGGAGCTTTGACACCATTTATTTTTGAGAGCTGCTTCATGGCATACTGGGATTTCTGCATTATTGATTTACCCAATTCCCTCATTCCATTAGGACCCAAAAGTGAGAGATAGACACCCGCGGCGATGCCCCACAACGCAGCCATCGTCCCCACAAACTCTTTCCCCTCTTCCCTCCGGGCGAAAGACGTCCTCTCGTATGCCACATCACCGAATCCCCACTCCCCCTCATAAGACGTTTTAGTTATGCCAAATAATCTGAATGGGTATTCCATGACGAATTCTTTCTCATCACGGGAGGCGAGGAATCCGCCATGTCCTCCCCCGAAGTTCATGTGCACCCCGAGACCCTGTATGTCGCCGCAGACAATGTCTGCACCATAGTGGCTCGGTGGCGCAATGATCCCCAACGAGGTGGGATCTACACCGACAAGGCTCAATGCACCATGCGAGTGGGCGACATCTGAAATCATTGTGCCCTGGGTCTCCGTGAATCCCAGATAGGTCGGGTTCTCGAAATAGACGCACCCGATGTGGGATGAAATCTTGGATTTCAAATCCCTGATGTCAATCAATCCCGTTTCTGGGTCATGGGAAATCATATTAATGGACATCGCAGACCTGCAATAATTCCTCATTGAGGAGAGTCTTTCCGGAGAGATTGTATCTGCGACGAGTGCCCCTTTTCGTCCCGTGATTCTACCCGCCATGCGCAGAGCCGTGCTTGCCGCCTGACACCAATCGTACGTCGGCACGCTCACCACATCCATGTCGAGGAGCTCTGCCATAAGGCTCTCAAACTCGAAGAGTGCCTGAAACCTCCCATGATCCTCGTATGGCTCTCCCGCATAAGCGGTGAGGAATTCGGAACGGGTGATTATCTCATCGCATATGGCAGGCACATAGTGCCGGTAGCATCCTCCTCCAAGAAAACTCAGGTATTCCCCACATGTCGTGTTGACAGAAAGAATCTGTTCAACATGGCTTCGCAAGGCTTGTTCGGAAAGCAATGGAGAGGGTAGATTGAGATTGCCCTTGAATCTCAATTCCTCTGGAATGCCCTCATACAACTCCTCAATATCGGAGACCCCAATCTCTGAAAGCATTTGTGCCTTTACCTCTGGCACAGAGTTGGGGATGTAGGGATGCACAAACGCATCTTTCTTTTTCTCAGGTAGCATGGTATGTACCTCTCATTTCTCCAAACCGGAAAGATACTGCCCCGCCGTCTCACCACCATCTATGCATATCGTCTGTCCTGTGATATAGGCGGCGAGTCCTGATGCGAGGAATGCGAAAAGTCCTGCCACCTCTTCAGGGGTGGCATGCCTATTGAGTGGAATGTTCCTATTCACCTCCTCAAGCATCTCGGGAGTGTACTCGGCTTTCTGCATGGGGGTAAGCACATAGCCGGGACATACGGCATTCACTCGGAGCCAGGGGGCAAACTCGAGGGCGAGTGTCTTTGCGAGAAGAATGATGCCTGCCTTGGAAGCGTTGTAGTCCGCATACAGGGGATGACCTTCAAGCCCGTTTGTCGAGGCGGTGAAGAGGATGACCCCCGAGTGTTGACCCTTCATGCGCCTTATCGCCTCCTGCGCGCAGAGAAACATGCCGTCGAGGTTGATGCGCAGGATTCGCGACCACTGTTCATAGGTGATATCAAGAAACGGCTTGCGTACGCTTATCCCCGCATTCGATATGAGCACATCGATTCCCCTGAAGACTGCATCCATATCCTCAAATGCACCCTTCACCTCGCATGGATTGCTCACGTCCGCCTGTGCCCCGGCAAGGCGCGGGTTTCCGGATAAGGTCCCCTCCAAGGCTTTCTTATCCCAGTCCACAATGAAAACTGAAGACCCCTCCTCTAAAAATCTCTTTGCGGTGGCAAGTCCAATGCCTGACGCACCACCCGTAATCAATACTCGTTTCCCCTCCAAATCTCTAAAGTTGCCCATATCACAACCTCCTATGCTGTCCCGCCGCCATCGACAACAATCACAGAACCGGTTACCCAGGAGGATAAGCCGCTCACAAGATAGAGGACTGCATTCGCTATGTCTTCCGGTTGACCTATACGATTCAAAGGTCTGCATGCTGCTTCGCTTAAAAATTTTTTTTCGTCTTCTCCAAGCTGGACTGCCTCTCCCTTGAGCATGGCAGTCTCGGTATCTCCCGGACAGACGCAGTTCACCCTTATGTTGTCTTTCCCGCAGTCAATCGCCATGGCACGGGTGAGGTTCACCACACCCCCCTTGGATGCGCAGTATGCCGCCGCATTGAGCCCTCCATGAAGCCCCCACCCCGAACCTATGTTGACTATGGCTCCTCCCCCATTTCGTATCAGGTGTGGAATAACGTGACGAGAAACAAGATAGATGCCCTTGAGATTCACATCCACCACGAGGTCCCATTCCTCTTCATTCGTTTGGGCAATGCTCTTGCGCCTGATTACGCCTGCATTGTTGATGAGTATGTCTATCCCTCCGAATTCCCTGCATACACCCTCTATCGCCTTCCCGCATTCCACATCTGACCTTACGTCACACCTAAAAAATTTTGCCTCACCATAAGTTTTCCGTATCTCTTCTTCTGCCTCTCTGCCTTTCTTCTCATCAATGTCTAAAAGTGCGATGCGCGCGCCCACTTGAGCCAGTGTCCTTGCCATGGCAAGGCCTATTCCTGAGGCAGCTCCTGTGATGACGGCCACCTTTCCCGAAAGTGAAAGGAGCTCTGAAATCCTCATGCCAATCGTCATGGAACGAATAAAATACTAACGTTTAAAAACTTTCGTGCTCTGTCCTTCGTATGATTTCATTCTGAAGGTCTTCTCCCAGATCGACGAAGTAATCGCTGTAACCAGCTACCCGCACGATGAGGCTCCTGTATTTCTCCGGATGGGTCTGGGCATCTTTAAGCATTTCCGCAGTAACCACATTGAACTGAATGTGGTGACTGTCGAGGATGAAGTGTGCGCGTATGAGGTGGGCGAGCTTGCGTATGCCCGTCTCGTCTGAGAGGAGCTGAGGGGTGAATTTCTGGTTGAGGAGCGTTCCTCCCGTTTTCACATGGTCTATTTTCCCCACAGACTTTATGACCGCGGTGGGTCCATTTCTGTCCGCACCCTGCACGGGCGAGATACCCTCCGAGAGAGGTTCTGATGCCTTTCTCCCATCAGGGGTTGCACCCGTCATCTTCCCGAAATAGATATGGACCGTGGTGGGCAATAGGTTTATCCTGTGGCATCCTCCGCGGGTATTAGGTCGCGAATCCACTGCATCGAAGAACGCCTCGAAGACCATTCGCGCAACACTATCGGCATAGTCATCGTCGTTGCCATATTTGGGCGTCTTGTGTATGAGCCTTTGCCTGAGTAATTCTTGACCCGAGTAGTTGCTGCCTGCTGCATCGAGGAGCTCTGCCATGGACATATCTCTTTTATCGAAGACATGATGCTTAATGGACGTGAGGGAATCTGTGATGGTTCCCAGTCCGACACCCTGAACATACGATGTATTGTACCTTGCTCCTCCCTCATGGTAATCTTTCCCCTTCTGTATGCAATCATCGATGAGCAGGGAGAGGAAAGGCACGGGCATGTATTTCGCATAGAGTCTCTCCACCACATTGTTTCCCCTGATTTTGATGTCTATGAAGTGATCAAGCTGGCGCCTGAAGGCACAGAAGAGTTTTTCGAACGTTTCAAAATCCAGCCCGGTCTGAATCCCAATCCGCGCACCAGTTTGAGGGTCTATGCCATCATTGAGCGTTATCTCCAAAATCTTTGGCAGGTTGAAGTAGCCTGTGAGGATATAGGCTTCCTTCCCAAAGGCACCCGATTCGACGCATCCGCTCGCCCCGCCGCATCGTGCGTCCTCAATGCTTTTCCCCTGCCTCACAAGCGCAGATATAATCTCATCCGTATTGAACACGGAGGGCTGACCATACCCCGTCTTTATTATCTGCAATGCCCTCCTGAGGAATTCCTCAGGCGTCTTATGGCTTATCTGAATCATCGAGGAAGGCTGGAGGAGTCTCATTTCATCTATGACTTCCAGAATAAGATATGACAATTCACTGACCGCGTCAGACCCATCGGGTGTGACACCGCCCAGATTGATGAGTGCAAAGTCTGTATAGGTGCTGCTTTCCTCTGCGGTGACCCCCACCTTGGGGGGGGCAGGTTGGTTGCTGAACTTTATCCAGAAGGCCTGTAAAAGCTCACGGGCTTCTTCTGTGGAAAGCGTTCCCTCCTCTGCCTCCTTTTTATAGAAAGGATAGAGGTGCAAATCGAGTCTTCCCGGATTGAAGGAATCCCACCCATTGAGCTCGATGATGACGCCCAGATGCACGAACCAGTAATACTGTAATGCCTCCCAGAATGTGTTCGGGGCGTGTGCGGGTACGCGTGAGCAGATGTGTGCAATCCTTTCGAGTTCTTTCTTTCTCTGTGGGTCTTCCTCCCGTGAGGCAAGGTCGCGAGCCTTCTGCGCATGACGCTCCGCATAACGCATGAGCGCATCGGCTGCTATTTCCATTGCCCTCAGTTCTTCAAGCCTATCGTATGCCTCAGGGTCGCAATAGAAGTCAAGGTTCTCCATGCTCCTTTGAATGTCTTTCTTGAAATCTATGAATCCTTTTTTGTATATCTTGTCATCGAGCACCGTGTGTCCGGGTGCCCTCTGCTCCATGAACTCCGTGAATATGCCAGCGTCGAAAGCCGCTTTCCACTCCGGTGACATTTCAAAGAATATCTTTTCCCGTATTGTTTTACCCACCCAGAAAGGTATGATTTTTTCCTCATATGCCTTTTTAGTTTCCTCACTTACCGTATAAGGCATCTTCTTTCGGGATGTGAGGATTTCAAGGTCTTCTGATGAATGACAGCATATCTCGGGATAGGTAGGGGTCGCCCGGGGGGCAGGACCCCTCTCACCCACGATGAGTTCTCCTTCATTGATACAGATTGCCTTGTTCTCCAGAATGTATCTGAAGGCGAGGGCGCGACGCAGCGGAGCAGACGTCTGAGATGCATCCCCGCTTCTAAAGAATTCAGTGACAAGGATGGCTCTTTCAGATGTCATGTAGGGGGGTGTGGTGAGACTCTGCTCCCGCAGTTTCCTTATCCTCTCATTCATCTAACCACCTATCTTTACTCCAAACCCACATTCAGTGAATCTCTTTTTAATCCTATCTATTTCCTCAGTGGGGGAGGTGGGGGTGTTACCCATTCTATTCTCACGATCTAGTCCCTCATACTTCTTTTTGGCAGAGTTGTGGTAGGGGAGGAGGACGACATTCCTCACCTTGTCGAGCGAGGAGAGGAACATCGGAAGAGAACTTATGTTTTCTTCCGTGTCTGTAATGTGGGGAATGAGAGGCACGCGTACCTCGACATCGTCGTGGAGCTTTGTCAATTTCTCAAGGTTTTTGAGGATGAGTCTGTTGGATACACCCGTATACATTTTGTGCGACTCCTCATCCAGAAGCTTTATGTCATAGATGAAGAGGTCCACAGTATCCAGTATGCTTTCGATTGTGTGAAAGGGTGCATGACCCGAAGTGTCCAGGGAGGTATGTATGCCTCTTTTTTTACATGCGCGGAGGAGAGAGGCGAGGAATGTGGGCTGCATGAGTGGTTCTCCTCCAGAGAAGGTGACCCCTCCCTTGGATTCATCAAAGAAAACGATATCTTTTTCTATTTCAGCAATTAATTCTTCGACCCTGGCAACCCTGCCCACCATCTGGAGGGCCTCTGAAGGACATGTCTCGACGCATGCCATGCAAACATCACACTTCTCCCTCTCCACGACAATCCCATTCCCTTTTGATATTGCCTGCACATGACAGCATGAGCAGCACTCTCTACACCCTTCTATGCATCGTGTGGGTCTCACCATGAGTTCGGGTGAGGGAGACTGGCTCTCTGGGTTGTGACACCACCAGCAGGAAAGGGGGCATCCTTTGAAGAACACCGTTGTGCGTATGCCTGGCCCATCGTGTATGGCGAATCGCTTTATGTCAAATATCAATCCCTTTTCCATGTGCATTTCGTCTCCTGTGAAACTCACCATCCTATTCTATCCCTCTCCGAGCCAATTTAAAAGGCTTCCTTTTTTTTGGTTCCAGCCATTGCCACTGGAGGAATGAGAAATAGCCATTAAAAAGGCATTCGTTCTCCTATCTACCATCCTCATGGATATCCCTTCCAGCACTCCTTGTTGGGAAGAATTCAAAAACCACAATCTTTTTATCCTTCGTGGAGCGTGTATGCCATGTACTATGAGTTGTTCGGTCTCAACATGACCTTCTTCCTCGTATTTTTTTTCACCATAGTTTTCATATTTTACTTCTACCTTTTTTCCAGGAAAAAAAAATCAGTCTTCCCCTCGAGTACCTCGGGGTGGTCATTCTGGCTCGCCCACGCCACACCCGCAGTACGGAAGGAATTTGTAGCAAGCAGAACACATGCCTTCAGGGCGACTCTCTCCGAAATGGAATCCCATCTTTCGGAGAGGAAGATGCGGCTCTCACTCCAAAATTTATCTGAAGAGGAATTCATGCTCTATGTGGAGGTCATCTCCTCTCTGGGATGTCAGGTGTCTTCTTTTGAGAAAACGACGCTTCTTACGGGAAACGGGAGTAGCGAGATCGTCTTTGATGTGAGAATACTGTCGGGGAGACAGAGCATCACCGTGAACATCACCTCAGAGAGCGGAGAGCTTCTCTTCACCCAGACACATATATTTGCGCTTCCCGCATCAAATGTGAAATCCCATCTGGGCATCCTGGGACTCTCCGAGGGGGCAACCAAGTCAGAGATAAAGAGGAGAAGAAGGCAACTCGCAAAGAAGTTTCACCCCGACAAAGGTGCAACCAGAAATGAGAGAGAGGTTATGCTTGAGAAGATGAAGGAGATAAACAGGGCATACGCTGCCCTGAAGGAAATGGGGTACGTCTGAACTTAGAAAGGCCACTTCACACGGAGCTCACGCAATGACTTGAAAATGTAATCGGGCTGTATATGAGAGGCTTTAACCGTGGCAGGCGTTTCGATACCTGAAAGGACGAGTACACTTTTCATCCCGAGCCTTTTTGCAACTGCGATATCTGTATCGAGCCTGTCTCCGATTATCGCCGTCTCTCTTTTGTGCGCATCCATCATTTTCATTGCAATGTCTACAACGACAGGGTTGGGCTTTCCAATGACTACGGGATGGCGGGAGGAGCAGGCTTCTATGGCTGCGGCGAGTGCGCCTGCCCCCGGTATGATGCCTTCCTTGGAGGGAAAAGTGAGATCGGGGTTGGTAGCGATGAAGAGTGCCCCGCCTCGAATAAGATTGCATGCGCGTGAAAGCTTCTCATAGTTGAATCTCCTGTCCAGTCCCACCACGACAAAATCGACATTCTCATCAGCAAGGAGAAACCCATGACTCCGCAGGTCGGACATGAGTCCATGTTCTCCTATGGCATGGATGCGTGCACCGGGTTTCTCTTTTGCGAGATAGACACAGGTGGCGACAGAGGAGGTCAGAATGTCTTTCTTGTGAGCGTCTAATCCAATTTTTTTAAGCTTGCGCACATACTGCCTCTGTGTTTTTGTTGAGTTGTTGGTGAGAAAGAGGAATTTCAGATTTTTTTTCCTGAGGAAATCAATGAATTCGACAGCTCCCCTGGTAGGATTATCTCCGATGTAGATGACACCGTCAAGATCGATGATGAAATTTTTTATCATGGCTTTTCTTTCATGAAGGATTCTTAAGGGTTTGGGGGCAGGCATTGGCTCATCCATAATTCACAATCCTTTTCCATCTATCGTTTTGTTGATAAACGACCTTCAACTTTCATTAATTTGCTTTTTATTTCCATTGATTTATTCAAATGCACCATATTATGCCTCGTTGCAGGCATTAATAGTAGACCTGCTATGTTTTTCTTTCCCCAAAAATCAATCAGCCAAATAGAATCTTTATCCACGGCTTTTTCTGAGACTATTCTACCAAGAAGGGTTCTGTCAATTTTTCTTTTCAAGTCTTCTGGGGTGAGGCTCGATATTATCTGTTGAGTTGTTTTACCAACTTCATTTCGATATTTCAGCAGTGCGCTGCAATTGATTTTTGAACTCAATGTTTTAATTTCATTTTCAGTCATAGAGTTTCCAGTGTCAACATATGGTATATTTAGTTTCTTGTGCAAGTGATACCTATATAAAATTTGATTCTCATTTTTCACCAACATATTCATCGTAATATCTTCAATTCAGGTTGTATACCAGACATGCCATGCAATAGAATTCTTTGTTTTCTGAGTAGTCGTCCTGAATATTTCATCTGACAGATCTTCAAAGACTTCATCATGAAAAGACCATAGTCGTTTATCCGAGATTGAAGGTGAATGAGTCATCAAATGCTGAGTTTGAAATAATCGAATAATCTCTTTATGGTCTGCCCTGTCTCTTATTAGCGATTGCAGTCTCTTCTGCTGACCATTCCAATGGGATTTATTTTTACTTTTCATATTTGTCTACTGCACAAAAAAGCACAATTACATCGACACCTTCATGCATAAAATCATTTTTTATGATGAATCAATAATTTGTAGCCTATTTAAATCCTTTTTCCTACACCCCCAGTCCCTTTCTTATGTAATCCACAACGTTCCAGCCATTCTGCACGAGGAGCCTCGCGATACCTTTAGAGTGACATCGCTCATGGTATAAGGCGCGACGGAGGACTTTGCGCAGTGTCCACAGTTCCCCGTCTGCGTCCACAACCTTTTGTCTTTCCTCCACAGTCGTTCCAGCAAAGCATTCCTTGAGCTGATTTCTCACGAGCGCAATCCTTTCTGTAATATCGTCTGCTCGTTTCAGTTTTGGCAATCCGGACCAGAAATTGGAGAGATACCACTTCTCAGCACTGGCTATATGTTTCAGGTACGCTTCTATGGTCCATCCTCCTCCCATCTTTCCCAAAGCTCTTCCCTCTTTGCCTTCCTTTTTCCATCCCCATGCCCCAGGCGTCAATCCATTCATGAGGTCGAGAAGCATCGTGTGTGAGTGACCAAGCCAACGCAGAAATTTCTTTTGTTCTGCGAGAGTCAGAGGTTCTCTGTCCACAGAAAAGATTGCCTGCGTATCGCAGGGATGCAGTGCCACATTGAATACCTGACGCTCGACCACAGAACACTCGAATGATCCAGTCACGCAACCCTCTTCCCCGAAGTGACGCAGGAAATAGAGGAAGGAGGCAATCTCCTCAGGCATCGCCTCCACAGTCTCGCTTTCCCTAGGATGACTCACGTGCGCCCCAGGAAAATCAGCACACCATGCAGTGCACCTTCCATTTCTGCCTATCTCGAGGAGAAGTGAGAATTTCATGAGACAAATGCCTTTTATGATATAAATGGTTTTGCCCAAAAAAATCAGAAAAAATCGTTGAAATAGATTAAACGTCTCGTACCCTAAGGCACCTCTGAATTATAATCTTCGATATAGTATTAAGGGGAGCCTTACCCAAAACCTTTAAAACGCTAATACAAAACTAGGACATGAAACCGTTTCCTGCTTCAAAACGCGCCTTAGGCATAGAGTATGCCATAAGGGATGTTGTACTCCCTGCCCGCGAGCTTGAAAAAAAAGGCATAAAGGTGCTCAAGTTCAACATAGGCGATCCTTGCGCCTATGACTTCGACACGCCGCACCACATGAAGGAAGCACTCCGTGAGGCAGCAGAGAAAGGGTTCAATGGATACACAGAGTCAGAGGGGGTCATGGAACTTCGGCAGGCCATATGTGAGAGGGAGAAGAGGAAGAATAACCTTGCCCTCACCGTTTCGGATATATGCGTCACCACAGGTGTTACGGAATCCATACAGATGGTATTCGCATCTATGCTTTCGCCGGGGGACGAAGTCCTCATTCCAGGTCCGAGCTACCCTCCTTATGCCAGCCTCGCCACGTTTCTGGGCGGGAACCCCGTGGAGTATCCCACAGACGAAGAGAAGGAGTGGGGACCGGATGTCCGCGCCATGGCAAAAAAGATAACAAAAAAAACTCGCGCTATTTGCATCATCAATCCCAACAATCCCACGGGAGCACTCTATCCGAGAAAAACCCTTGAGGAAATCACCAACCTCGCAGCCCAGCACAAGCTTATCGTCATTTCTGATGAGATTTATGACATGATGACTTATGACGAGACACAATTCTCGCCTTCTTTCGCGAAAGATGTCCCCATGATACTGTTCAATGGCATAAGTAAGATATATCTGTCGCCGGGATGGCGAATCGGCTGGATAATGATTCGCGATGTGAATGAGAAGCTCTCCCAGATAAAGGAAGGAATTCTGCGTCAAGGACGCCTGAGGCTTTGCGCCAACTCCATTTGCCAGAGGGCTGCGGTGGCGGCACTCAACGGCCCCCAAGACCATATCCCCGTCACGATGAAGCGTCTCCGTGAGAGGAGGGATTTCGCATACAAGCGCTTCAATGAGATAGAAGGACTCTCATCGAGAAAGCCGCAGGGGGCTTTCTACATATTCCCTAAGATAGAGTCCAAAAAATGGAA